>OGPS01000810.1_pt1 | contig 27072 bp, 17 predicted proteins | sample 1552931 | NCBI WGS metagenome assembly OGPS01 (sample SAMEA2580252, study PRJEB22360) | human gut metagenome | biome: human gut; feature: human-associated habitat; material: faeces | place: Denmark | collected 2008/2010 | reverse complement strand
TTTTGGCAATAGGTTTTGTTGCTTGCGATGATGATGACAACAACAGTACCGAAACAGGTTATGAAGGAATCCTTGCTCAATTGGCAGAGGAAGTGGATGCCACAGCACAACAGTTGTGGAGTTCTTCTCCTTTGATTGTCAATGCCGGACGTACTGCTACTTTGACCAAAATTCAGGGGTATGCGGATAAATGTAAAAATGATTATTTTGTCAGCTATCTGAATGGCTTCGACCAAGCAAGTACAAGTATGGAAAAGTGCGATCCTATTATCTATTTTTATCGGAGTGCATTTGACCGCGTGATGGATGGAATTAAAAACTCAAAAGTGGAAAATGGTACGGCAGAGATTTGGGCACTCTATAATATGGGGTATGTGGTTAAGACTCCGTCAGGGTGTTTTGCTATTGACATATCTCATCGTTGGGCAAAAGAACTGGCACCTTATATTGATTTTCTCTGCGTCACTCATAAGCATTCCGATCATTATAACAATGATCTTATTCAGGCTATGTTTGATTTAGGCAAACCGGTATTGTCTAACTACTTGAAGGATACGACATATCCTTATACCGCAAAAGGAGATAAAGATTATGAAATAGGAAAATTCAAAATTAAAACCTGTATCACCGATCACAACAATTCCGGGTTATCTAATTTTGTGACTGTATTTTCGATTGATTGTGGTGAAGATACCGGTAACTTCGTCTTTATGCATGTAGGAGACTCCAACTATAAACCGGAACAATATACGAATCTGGCTTCTCATGTGAATGTATTGATACCACGTTACGCTCCCAATGCACTGACTGAAAATAATATTCTGGGTTCAGGTGCAGGGCAGGTAGAACCGGATTATGTCTTGTTATCGCATATTCTGGAACTTGCTCATGCAGGTGTTGACGAATCGAGATGGTCATTGGAACTGGCACTCGAACGGGCTTCGAAGATTAACTGTGAACAGACCTATGTACCAATGTGGGGAGAAAAAATGGTCTGGAAAAACAATAAACTGAATTAAAATTCTTAATGTTTGCATTTATGAAACGGATATGTAACTTCATACTTCTTCTATGTTTGGTACAACTGGCTGTTGCCCAAAATAGAATAACTGAAATCAGAGAAAACCTGTTAGGAAATCATCCTGATAAAATACTGGTTGTATCACATCGGGCTGACTGGCGTAATGCTCCGGAAAACTCATTGCAAGGTATACAGAATTGCATTGATATGGGAGTCGATATGGTAGAGATCGATTTGAAAAGAACCAAAGACGGACATTTGGTAGTGATGCATGATAAAACTATCAATCGCACCATGAACGGAAAAGGGCTGGTAGAAGATTATACATTAGCGGAATTGAAAGCAATGCGTCTTAAAAATGGGGTCGCTTGTAAAACAAGACATCAGATTCCTACATTGGAGGAAGTCATGTTGCTCTGCAAAGGTAAGATAATGGTAAATATTGATAAGGGCTATGATTATTTTCAGGAGGCTTATGCCGTACTTAAGAAGACAGGAACAGTCGACCAGTGTGTTATCAAAGCCGGGCTTCCTTATGAACAAGTGAAAACTGAAAACGGTGCTGTGTTGGATAAAGTAATTTTTATGCCTATTGTACAGTTGCACAAAGAAGGAGCCGAAGCTATTATTGATAGTTACCAGACACACATGAAGCCTGCTGCTTATGAATTAGTATTCGACAATGATAGCCCGGAGGTTCTTAACCTGATAAAGAAAGTGCGTGATACAGGTTCTAACTTGTTTATCAATTCTCTTTGGCCCGAACTATGTGGCGGTCATGATGATGACCGTGCGGTGGAACTCCATCAACCGGAAGAAAGCTGGGGATGGATCATTAATCAGGGAGCGAAATTAATTCAAACCGATCGTCCTGCTCTGTTATTGGAGTATCTGCGCAAAAAGAAACTTCACGACTAACCGTATTTCTTCATGTTAAAACAGCTTATAAACTTTTACAAGGTCTCTTCACCGGGACCTTGTAACGGGGAGGCTTTGTCCTCTTCCGATGAACGTCGTCTGAAGTATCTGAAATGGTCTACCTTCCTTTCGGCAACTTTTGGCTACGGTATGTATTACGTTTGCCGCCTTAGCCTGAACGTCGTAAAGAAGCCCATCGTAGAGGAAGGAATCTTCTCTGAAACGGAACTGGGAATAATCGGTTCCGTATTATTCTTCACTTACGCCCTCGGAAAGTTCACGAATGGTTTCCTTGCCGACCGTAGCAATATCAATCGCTTCATGACTACCGGTTTATTGGTTACGGCATTAGTGAACTTATGTCTCGGCTTTACCAATTCTTTTATTCTGTTTGCTGTCCTTTGGGGGATTAGCGGCTGGTTTCAGTCTATGGGGGCCGCCTCCTGTGTGGTTGGTCTTTCCCGTTGGTTCACGGACAAAGAACGCGGTTCCTATTACGGATTTTGGTCTGCCAGCCATAACATCGGTGAGGCGTTAACCTTTTTGATTATTGCGTCTATTGTCAGTGTCTTGGGTTGGCGATACGGCTTCTTCGGAGCCGGTATTGTCGGTTTGCTTGGAGCTTTAATCGTGTGGAAGTTCTTTCATGACACTCCCGAGAGTAAGGGTTTCCCTCCGGTGAATGTTCCCAAACAGAAAAAAGAGATGAGTGCAACAGAAACGGCGGATTTCAATAAAGCACAGCGCCAGGTGTTGATGATGCCTGCCATTTGGATTCTTGCCCTTTCGAGTGCTTTTATGTATATCAGTCGTTATGCGATAAACAGCTGGGGCGTCTTTTACTTGGAAGCTCAAAAAGGGTATTCTACCCTGGATGCCAGTTTTATCATTTCTATCTGTCCGGTTTGTGGTATCATTGGTACGATGTTTTCCGGAGTGATTTCGGATAAATTGTTTGGTGGTCGTCGCAATGTTCCTGCCTTAATCTTCGGATTGATGAATGTATTTGCACTTTGCCTTTTCCTGTTGGTTCCGGGCGTACATTTTTGGATAGATGTATTGGCTATGATTCTTTTTGGTTTAGGAATTGGAGTACTAATTTGCTTTTTGGGTGGTTTGATGGCTGTCGATATTGCTCCTCGCAATGCATCGGGAGCTGCATTGGGAGTTGTTGGCATTGCCAGTTATATTGGTGCCGGATTGCAGGATGTGATGAGTGGTATACTGATAGAAGGGCAAAAAACGGTTCAGAACGGAGTTGATGTTTATGACTTCACCTATATCAATTGGTTTTGGATAGGGGCGGCTTTATTGTCAGTTTTTTGTGCATTGTTAGTTTGGAATGCGAAGCCAAAATAATAGTTGAATATTAGTGTTTTACTTAGATACTTTTTTCCTTTTAAACCAACGGGGCGTTTCTTTTAAAGGAACGACCCGTTTCTCACCGAGAAACAAAGTGTTCCTTTTAATGCAACATTAGCAGTCTTTTCAGTATTATTTCAGTATCATGCTTTTCCTTTGCCGGAGATAATTTATTATCTTTGTAACTTTAACCCGATAATCAATGAGTAGAATAATATTAAATACTAAGATTTGGCTGTTTGTGTTGTTGTTTGGAATGTCGTTTCCCGCATGGGCACAAAGTGATGATTTCACTACATGGACCAAGTTTAAAGTGAACCATAAGATAGATTCTCGGTTCTCTGTTTCAGGCGATTTAGAATTGCGTATGAAAGATGATGTAAGCCGGTTAGATCGTTGGGGACTGACAGTTGGTGGAAGTTATCGCCCTTGTTCTTTTTTGAATCTGGGGGTGGGATATGAAACCCACCTTCGGAACTTGGGTGATTCAGAATGGAAATTTAGACATCGCTATCATATATCTGCCACTGCCACCTTTCGTTATCAATGGTTAAAAGTGTCTTTGCGGGAGAGGTTTCAGCAGACTTATGACCGTGGTGATTCTGAAACTCGTCTACGTTCTCGTTTGAAGTTATCCTATGCTCCTACAAAAGGAATCGTTTCACCTTATTTCTCTGTTGAAATTTATCAAAGTTTGGATGACACCTCTTTTTGGAGAGCAGACCGTATGCGTTATCGTCCTGGAGTAGAGATTGCTTTAGCCAAACGTTGGTCATTAGATGCATTTTATTGTTATCAATATGCTTCTTCGCAAGGTAGACACATTGTCGGAATAGAAGTGGGATATTCTTTTTGAAATAAAAGACGAATAGTAAATGATAACTGATAGCTAATATAATAAGGTGGGCTTCAGAATGTCTTGTATTTGTATGTGCTGTGTAAATGTTTGATTATATGCTGTTTATGTATAATACTAATCTTTTCAAAGGAAAATATTTCTTTTCTTAATTATAATGTGTACTTTCGCTTCCACATTTCAAACTGTAATGTGGAAATTTAAGATTTTACAGTTGCAACAGACGTGTTGTATGGTTTTTCATAACCGAAAGTGAATACTTCCTCTTATGGCATTCTTTCTGCTTAATCAAGAATTTCTTTTTTTGAACTAATAGAAAAACAAAATGAAAACATGCCATAACCTATTTGTGGGAGTAGGTTTTTTTATCCTTTGTTGTACTATGTTTACTGCTTGTGTAAACCATATTTCGGAGGAAGAAGGGGAAATCATTAATAATGGAGATATTCCGTTGAAGTTTGTAGCTGATATTCATGAGATTATGAATACTCGTGTAGTAAACAATAGTTTTGGAGAAAAAGATGAAGTGGGATTATTTGCACTTGCAGGAACTACTACAATGCAAGAAGAACGTTATGCAGATAATCTTCATTTTGTGCGTTCATCTACTGGTGAGTTTGTATCTGATGAGTCGGTTTACTATCCGGATGATGGAGTAACATTGAATTTAATCAGTTATTATCCATATCAGAAGGGCGGGGTAGCAATGGGTGAAAGTTCCATGCAAGTGACCGTTGCAACAACTCAAGATAAACTGGATGATTATTCTCATTCTGATTTTCTAGTTGCTTCCAAAAAGGAAGTATTAGCTAGTAAAGATGCAGTTGCTTTGACTTACAACCACCAGTTCTTTCGCATGAAAATAGTCCTTGTCCCCGGAGAGGAAGAGAATATAGAAGAAATACTATCTGTGAAACCTACACTTTCGGTGAGTGGCTTTTATACTAAGACCATTTATGATTTTCAGAAGAAAACATTCTCTGCCTATTCTGAAGAGAAAGATATTACTCCTGCAGGAGAATGGGAAATAAAAGACGGTCGACTAGTAGGAAAAGAGCTTATTTTGATTCCCCAAGAGGCGACTGTTGGGTATCAATACATAACATTGGAAGCTGCCGGCAAACTATATACCAGTTTATTACCATCCACTTTACAATTGGAAAGTGGAAAACAGAGAGAGTTGGAAATAACGTTTGTATCGGCCGAAGATATATTAATGAGTAAAGTGAACGGAGAAATCGGGGATTGGGATGGAACAGAAGTGGATCATACCGAATCGGGTATTTTGCATAAATACATAGATGTATCGAAGCTGACTTTTGAAAAATCGAATGTGTACAAAGTGATACATTCGGGAAAACAAGTAGCCGAAATATGTAAAGAGTATCTTGTTACTCCGGATTTTTCTTCTCAAGCGATTGTTGCCTATCCGATGAAAGAAGACGGTAGCGTTAATTTATCTCAAGGGATTGTAGCACAGTTATTAGGAAAATCAGGAAAAGTGAATGGTGGAAGTGTATCATGGAATATGGAAGATCATTCATTAACCTATGTGGATGGCACCTTATTGGCTCGTCATAATGTTTATGTGCTGGCAGACGGAACAATCTCCTTATCAGTAACACTGGCAGATGATGTGTTACCTGTTTTGGCACAGGAAGATATTGTTCGTGATGTTCGTGGAGGAGTCATCCATAATTATCCGTTAGTGAAGATCGGAACTCAATACTGGATGAGGAGTAATTTGGAGACATCTTTATATGTAAACGATGATGCGCTCCCTAAATTGAATCAGGTAACAGCAAATATAGCCGGATATTTGCAATCTACTACAGAGCATTATTTTTATACCGCTAATGTTGCGCTTTCCGGTAGGATCTTGCCAACTCACTGGAGTATACCGAATTGGGAAGACTGGAATATTTTAAAAGACTACTTGAAGGGGGAAGCTTCTTTGTTGAAGTCAGGGACCTGGTTGTCCCTGAAGACGGAAGAACAAGTGCAACCTGCAACTAATTTATCCGGTTTTAATGGTATTCCTGTAGGAATGTATGTAGGGGCTTTTCAAGCAGATTATGAGAACAAACATTTGGCATATTGGACATTGGACAATACAAATGCCACCATCGATACTAAGGTTTTCTACATGAAAAGTGATACGAATATCATAGAAGAATCTAATGCGGGTATTGATACGAAAGCTTTCGCTATTCGTTGTATTAGAAAGTAAATCAGTGAAAATTGCATCTCCTTTTCATAAATTGCTTATATTTGGGAAGTAAAACTAACTAAAAGAGAGAACTATGAAGAAGATAATAAATCCCTGGAAGGGTTTGGAAGGGTACAATTGTTTCGGTTGTGCTCCTAATAATGAAGCTGGAGTAAAAATGGAATTTTATGAGGATGGTGACGAAGTAGTGAGCATTTGGAAGCCACGTCCCGAGTATCAAGGCTGGATTGACACTTTGCATGGCGGTATTCAAGCAGTTTTGATGGATGAAATCTGTGCGTGGGTGGTGCTTCGTAAACTACAAACGACTGGAGTGACTTCGAAGATGGAAACCCGTTACCGAAAATCTGTTGATACCAAAGATTCTCATATAGTATTGCGCGCCTCTATTAAAGAAGTGAAGCGGAACATTGTCATTGTTGAAGCAAAATTATATAATGAGGATGGAGAAGTATGCACAGAATCGGTTTGTACCTACTTTACTTTCTCGAAAGAAAAGTCGAAAGACGAAATGCATTTTACGAAATGTGATGTAGAGCCGGAAGAGATATTGCCTTTAATTTGAAATAAAAACTCAAGTTTTTGTGATAAATGTTTGGTGGTTTCAAACAAATGCTTTACTTTTGTCGCAGTTAATAAAAGAAATATGAAATATACAACTACACATCATCATCATCATTTTCCTAACGAATAATCGGTGGGCGTGGATGATATTGTGTATAACTATATAAACGATAACTAAGGCTTGCCGAATACGGTAAGCCTTTTTTATTTCTCAACGCATATTATAATTAAAAATTAAATAAAGTCATGTTAAGAATCGCAGTACAAGCCAAAGGACGTCTCTTCGAAGAGACAATGGCACTTTTAGGAGAGTCGGATATTAAGTTGAGCACTACAAAACGTACCTTATTGGTGCAGTCTTCCAATTTCCCTATTGAAGTTCTATTCCTTCGTGATGATGATATCCCGCAGACAGTGGCTACCGGTGTGGCAGACTTGGGAATTGTTGGCGAAAATGAATTTATGGAAAAGGAAGAAGATGCGGAAATCATCAAACGTTTGGGATTCAGTAAGTGTCGCCTTTCATTGGCTATGCCGAAAGATATTGAATATCCCGGTTTGTCATGGTTTGACGGTAAGAAGATCGCTACTTCCTATCCGGTTATTCTTCGTAACTTCCTGAAGAAAAATGGTGTAAATGCTGAAATTCACGTGATTACCGGTTCTGTAGAAGTGTCTCCGGGAATTGGATTGGCTGATGCTATTTTCGATATTGTAAGCTCCGGTTCTACGTTGGTAAGTAACCGTTTGAAAGAAGTGGAAGTCGTAATGAAGTCGGAAGCATTGCTGATTGGCAACAAGAATATGAGCGACGAGAAAAAAGAAGTGCTCGAAGAACTGCTGTTCCGCATGAATGCGGTAAAAACAGCCGAAGATAAAAAATATGTATTGATGAATGCTCCGAAAGATAAACTGGAAGAAATCATTGCTGTATTGCCGGGTATGAAGAGTCCTACGGTGATGCCGTTAGCACAGGAAGGCTGGTGCTCTGTTCATACAGTACTTGATGAAAAACGTTTTTGGGAAATCATTGGAAAACTGAAAGGACTGGGAGCGGAAGGTATTTTAGTACTGCCGATTGAAAAGATGATTGTATAAATATATAGGTATCTAATAAAGTAGGAACCATGAGATTGATTAAATATCCCTCAAAAGAACAGTGGACGGAACTTTTGAAACGTCCGGCACTGAATACGGAAAATTTGTTCGACACTGTTCGCTCTATTATAAATAAGGTAAGGGCAGAAGGTGACAAAGCCGTCTTGGAATATGAAGCTACTTTTGATAAAGTCGCCTTGTCTGCGCTTGCTGTGACTCCTGAAGAGATACAGGTTGCCGGAACATTGGTAAGCGATGAACTGAAAGCAGCCATCTCCCTGGCAAAACAAAATATTGAAACCTTTCATGCTTCCCAACGTTTTATCGGAAAGAAGGTAGAAACAATGAACGGTGTGACTTGCTGGCAAAAATCGGTAGGAATCGAAAAAGTGGGATTGTATATTCCGGGTGGAACAGCACCACTTTTCTCAACTGTATTGATGTTGGCTGTTCCGGCTAAAATTGCAGGATGCAAGGAAATCGTACTTTGCACGCCTCCCGATAAGAATGGAAATATTCATCCGGCTATTCTTTTTGCTGCGCAACTGGCAGGTGTCAGTAAAATATTCAAGGCTGGTGGTGTGCAGGCTATTGCCGCTATGGCCTATGGAACGGAGAGTGTCCCCAAAGTATATAAGATATTTGGTCCAGGCAATCAATATGTGACAGCTGCCAAACAGTTGGTAAGCCTGCGTGATGTAGCTATTGATATGCCTGCCGGCCCTTCTGAAGTCGAAGTTCTGGCTGATGCATCTGCCAACCCGGTTTTTGTAGCAGCAGATCTTTTGTCACAGGCAGAACACGGAATAGATAGCCAGGCTATATTGATTACCACTTCCGAGAAGCTTCAAACAGAAGTAATGGCGGAAGTAGAACGTCAATTAGCCGAATTATCCCGTCGTGAAATTGCTGCAAAGTCATTAGAGAATAGTAAACTGATTTTAGTAAAGGATTTGGATGAAGCATTGGAACTGACTAACGCATACGCGCCGGAACACTTAATCATAGAAACGGAAAACTACATGGAAGTAGCAGAGCGTGTAACAAATGCCGGTTCTGTTTTTCTTGGATCGTTAACTCCCGAAAGTGCCGGTGACTATGCTTCCGGAACAAATCATACCTTGCCTACCAACGGTTATGCCAAAGCATATAGCGGCGTCAGTCTGGATAGTTTTATCCGCAAGATTACGTTCCAGGAAATTCTCCCGGAAGGAATAAAGGCTATTGGTCCTGCTATTGAGGAGATGGCGGCTAACGAACATTTGGACGCGCATAAGAATGCGGTCACAGTTCGTCTCAAAGCAATTCAAAATTCATAACTTAAAATTTAAAGAAGTGAAACCATTACAAGAATTAACCCGGCCGAATATCTGGAAATTAAAGCCTTACTCTTCGGCACGTGATGAATATAAAGGAGTCACCGCTTCTGTTTTCCTGGATGCAAACGAAAATCCGTACAATACGCCTCACAACCGTTATCCGGACCCTATGCAGTGTGAACTGAAAACATTGTTGTCGAAAATTAAGAAAGTATCTCCCGAACATATTTTTCTCGGAAACGGCAGTGATGAAGCCATCGACTTGGTCTTTCGTGCTTTCTGCGAACCGGGTAAAGATAATGTAGTAGCTATCGATCCTACCTATGGAATGTATCAGGTCTGTGCCGATGTAAACGATGTGGAATATCGGAAAGTATTGTTGGATGATGACTTCCAGTTCTCTGCTGACAAATTGCTGGCAGCTACCGACGAGCATACCAAACTGATTTTCCTTTGTTCGCCTAACAATCCGACGGGAAATGATCTGCTTCGTTCCGAAATAGAAAAGATTCTTTGCCAGTTTGAAGGATTGGTAATGTTGGATGAGGCTTACAATGATTTTTCTAAAGCTCCGTCTTTCCTCGAAGAGTTGGATCAATATCCTAATCTCGTCGTATTTCAGACATTCTCCAAAGCTTGGGGATGTGCTGCTATCCGTTTAGGAATGGCTTTTGCTTCCAAAGAGATTATTGATATTCTTAGTAAAATCAAATATCCCTATAATGTCAACCAGTTGACTCAACAGCAAGCCATCGCCATGTTGCATAAACATTATGAGATAGAACGTTGGGTGAAAACTCTGAAGGAAGAACGTGACTATTTGGAAGCGGAATTTGAAAAGCTTCCATGTACCATTAAACTGTTCCCGTCTGATGCGAATTTTTTTTTGGCAAAAGTGACGGATGCCGTGAAAATCTACAATTATTTGGTAGGTGAAGGAATTATTGTGCGTAATCGCCATAACATTTCGCTTTGCTGCAACTGTTTGCGTGTGACTGTCGGTACCCGTGTAGAGAATAATACCCTATTGGCTATCCTTAAAAAATACCCGGGATAATTTATGAAGAAGAAAGTATTATTTATAGATAGAGATGGTACGTTGGTGATCGAACCTCCCGTGGATTACCAACTCGACTCATTGGAGAAGCTGGAATTCTATCCGAAAGTATTCCGTAATTTAGGTTTTATCCGCAGTAAACTCGATTTTGAATTTGTGATGGTCACCAATCAGGATGGATTGGGTACATCTTCTTTCCCGGAAGAAACGTTTTGGCCTGCCCATAATCTGATGCTTAAAACATTGGAAGGAGAGGGGATTACTTTTGATGAGATTCTGATAGACCGTAGTTTCCCGGAAGATAATGCGCCCACCCGTAAACCACGTACCGGAATGTTGACGAAGTACCTAAATAATCCGGAATACGATCTTGCCGGAAGTTTTGTGATAGGCGACCGTCCTACGGATGTGGAACTTGCCAAGAATTTGGGTTGTCGGGCAATCTATCTGCAAAATTCACCTGAAACCCTGAAAGAAAAAGGATTGGAAGAAGTCTGCGCCCTTGCAACGACCGACTGGGATCAGATAGCCGAATTCCTTTTTGCCGGAGAACGGAAAGCGGAAGTACGTCGTACAACAAAAGAAACAGATATTGATGTGACTTTGAACTTGGATGGAAACGGCGCTTGTGACATCTCTACCGGTCTTGGCTTTTTCGACCACATGCTCGAGCAGATTGGAAAACACTCCGGTATGGACTTGACAATCCGTGTGAAAGGAGATCTGGAGGTAGATGAACATCATACGATCGAAGATACTGCTATTGCATTAGGAGAATGTATTTACCAGGCTTTAGGTAGTAAACGTGGAATTGAGCGTTACGGCTATGCTTTACCAATGGATGATTGTCTTTGTCAGGTTTGTCTGGACTTTGGTGGTCGTCCCTGGCTGGTTTGGGATGCCGAATTCAAGCGTGAGAAGATAGGGGAGATGCCAACGGAAATGTTCCTTCATTTCTTTAAGTCACTAAGTGATGCGGCAAAAATGAATCTGAACATCAAGGCGGAAGGACAAAATGAACATCATAAGATAGAAGGTATTTTTAAAGCCCTTGCCCGTGCCTTGAAAATGGCAATCAAAAGAGATATCTATCATTTTGAACTTCCATCCAGCAAGGGAGTACTTTGATCTTTTTATAATAACAATATAGACTTATGCAGAAACGAATCCTGTTGAGCCTACTTTTGGGAGTAATCTTCTCTATATCTATTTTTAGTCAGAATCTAAAAGTAGAGAAGATTACTCTTCCTGATAGTGAATTAACCAATCTGTACAAGATCGATTCGGGTGTATATCGTTCAGAGCAACCTTCGCATGAAGACTTTAAAGCTTTAGAAAAGTATGGTATTGGCGAAGCTCTCAATCTCCGTAATAGACATAGTGATGATGATGAAGCCGCAGGAACAAACGTAAAGCTTCATCGGGTAAAGACCAAAGCTCATTCCATCAATGAAGAACAGTTGATTGAAGCATTGCGTATTATAAAGAATCGTAAAGCGCCGATTGTTATCCATTGCCATCACGGATCAGATCGCACAGGAGCTGTTTGCGCACTTTATCGAGTGGTATTTCAGAATGTTTCAAAAGAAGACGCGATTCATGAAATGACTGAAGGCGGTTTTGGCTTTCATCGTATTTATAAAAATATCATTCGGAGGATTAAAGAAGCGGATATAGAGCAAATAAGAAGAAAAGTTATGTGTACAGAGGGATTTTAGTATGTAATTTTGTGCAGATACATGTCTTGCTAAAATGTTGTATCGAAGCTATGATGAGGCGTTATATTTTCTCAACTATTCTCACTGCTATGAGAAAAAAATCTCACTATAATGAGAAAATCTTCTCATAGTAATGAGTATTTTTTCTCATAGCAGTGAGAATAGTTTGATGTTTGTACTTCCCTATAAATTCTCTATTTCTTTAAGCCACATAGTTGAATTGGCATCACTAGGCATCCTCCAATCCCCCCGTGGACTAATAGAAATACTTCCAACTTTAGGGCCGTCCGGTAAGCAAGAACGTTTGAACTGCTGATTGAAGAAACGACGGAAGAAAGTGGAAAGCCATTTCTTGATGGTTTCTTCATCATACGTATCTTTGAATGTCGTTCTTGCCAAATAGAATATCTTGGAAGGCCGGAAGCCGAAACGTAAGAAATAATATAGGAAGAAGTCGTGCAGTTCATAAGGACCTACCAAATCTTCTGTTTTCTGTTTAATTTCTCCGTTCTCATCCGCCGGAATCAATTCCGGGCTAATAGGAGTGTCTACAATATCAAGCAAAGTAGCTTTCGAGTTTTCGTCCATACCGTTTTCTGCCACCCATTGTACTAAATATTTCACAAGTGTTTTGGGAACACTCGCATTTACCCCGTACATGGACATGTGATCGCCGTTGTAAGTAGCCCATCCCAATGCAAGTTCGGATAAATCCCCTGTGCCGATAACCATTCCCCAAGTCTGATTGGCCACATCCATTAGTATTTGTGTACGTTCGCGCGCTTGCGAATTCTCGTATGTAACGTCATGTACATTCATGTCATGTTCGATGTCCTTAAAATGTTGGATGCAGGCATCTTTAATACTAATTTCACGGATGGATATACCTAATGATTTCATTAGATCGATCGCATTATGGTAGGTGCGGTCAGTCGTTCCGAAACCCGGCATCGTGATTCCGAGAATACCATTTCGGGATAATCCCAGTTTATCGAAAGTCTTCACGCAGACGAGCAGTGCCAGTGTTGAGTCTAATCCACCTGAAATACCGACTACGGCTGTTTTGGCTCCGGTGTGAACTAATCTTTGTGCTAGTCCGGCCACTTGGATAGAGAATACTTCTTCGCAATGTTCATTTAGCTCAATTCCTTGTGGTACGAAAGGATGGGCGTTGAACTTCCGGGTTAAGGTCAGTTCTTTGCTGTTGACAAATTCTGTCGCGATAGAAACTGCTTTCTTGTCTCCTAAATTTGCCTGATTAGCGGCGAAAGTAGTATTTATCCTGCGTTCTGCCCGGATGCGTTCCACATCAATTTCGCTGATAATCAGTTGCTCTTTCATACTGAAACGTTCGCTGCGTGCAAGCAGTGAACCGTTTTCATAAATCAGCCCATTACCGGCAAAAACCACATCGGTAGTAGATTCTCCAAAGCCACAAGACGAGAATACATATCCGGCAATACAACGTGCAGATTGTTGGCTGATGAGAGAACAAAGATAATTGTTCTTTCCAATGCCTTCATTATCAGCAGACATATTGAACAGAATCTCTGCCCCTTGCAGTGCCAGTGAGGAACTTGGAGGTATAGTAGACCAAAGGTCCTCGCATATCTCAATGCCAAAAGTCGTATCTGAAGTCTCAAAAAGCAGATTTGCACCTATGGGAACGATTTGTCCACACAGGCGTACGTTGTTTGTAGTCAACTGAAGCGCTGATGTGAACCAACGTTGTTCGTAGAATTCTTTATAATTCGGCAGATAGGTCTTGGCTGCAACTCCCAACACTTTCCCTTTCTGAATCACTACGGCTGCATTGATTACTGTCGAATTGACAACGACAGGCATGCCAACAATAGAAATGATATCTAATTGACGGGTGTTATTCAGAATTTGCATCAGCCCCATTTCTGCTTCTTCCAGCAAAAGTTGTTGTCCGAATAGGTCACCACAAGTATATCCGGTGATACTCATTTCCGGGAAAATAATGATCTGCACTCCTTTTCCTTCAGCCACTGTAATCAGACTTTCTATCTTCTCTACATTGAATTTACAGTCAGCCACTTTTACGTGTGGCACGGCTGCAGCTACTTTTACAAATCCGTAGTTCATCTTATACCTTATTTATATATAATGAGTGCAAAAATAGGAAATAGTTTTGAATAATTATCTTTTCTATATTGAATCCTCTTAATAAGCTATTTTGTATGAGTTGTGATGTTGTTATTTGAGCAATTAAAGTAACTATCAAAATGAACGTTTATATTCAATTATCATTGAAATATGTTGTGGATTTATTTTCATTTATGGGTTTGTGTACTTAAATATGTATCAAAAAGATATAAGTGGAAATTTGGTATAAAATATGCGACATATTGTTTCTTTTATTTAAATATAATATATATATTTGTAGCCAAAATAGAACAATATTAGAAGTGTATAACACCTAAACAGAATAAGTGATATTAGTGTTTAATTTATAACTTAAGAGAGCAGATGGTCATACATTTAATTCACACAGCAGTAACACGAAAAATCTATTTGGATATTTGGCGCAATATTAAGAATTTGCCAAGTTAGTCTATTCCTATTCTATATTTATAGATAATAATAGCCTGTCCCAAGTCGGTGCAGAAAATGCATAAACCGATTTTGGGAAAGGAGTGTATTATTCTACGCGAAGACTGCGTATTCCTTATTGTAGATAAATCTATAAAAATAAATCAATTTCATTAATTTAAAATCAAAGTATCAAAGATGAGAAAATCAATTCTCTTGTTTGTACTCTTTACTCTGACAAGTATCCCCCTGTTGCTTTTTGCACAAGGTGGATATCAGGTAACGGGACACATTATTTCGGCGGAAGACAATCAGCCGATGATTGGTGTGTCTGTTTTGGAGAAGGGTACGACGAACGGAGTAATTACCGATATGAATGGTAATTACAGTATCACAGTGACGAAATCCCCTGCTATTTTGCAGTTTTCTTACATTGGAATGAAAACGATGGAAAAGCAGGTGTCTGCTGCCACTCGCATGAATCTGAAGATGGAGAGTGATGCACAAATGGTAGAAGAAGTAGTGGTTGTTGCCTACGGTGTACGTAAGAAAGGTACGATTGCAGGTTCTGTATCTACGGTAAAAGCTGAAAAGATGGAAGATGTTCCTGCTCCGAGTTTCGATCAGGCACTGCAAGGGCAGGCACCGGGATTAATGGTGCTTTCTGAATCAGGTGAACCCAGTAAGGCAGCAACTTTTCGTATTCGCGGAACAAATTCAATTAATTCGGGGAAAGATCCTCTTTTTATATTGGATGGAGTGGCTATTTCAAGTTCAGATTTCAACACGATTAGTCCTAATGATATTGAGAGCATTTCAGTGTTGAAAGATGCTTCTTCTACTTCTATCTATGGCGCACGTGCTTCTAATGGCGTGGTAGTAATCACTTCCAAGCGTGGACGTATGGGGGAAGCTGCCAAGATTACTTTCCGTACACAACTAGGTTTTTCCCAATTAGCTTCAAAGGACTGGGATCAGATGGATACGAACGAACGTATTCAGTTTGAAAAAGAAGTGGGATTGGATAAAGGACAGGATTACGAGAAATTAAGTAAGATAAATATCAATTGGCTGGATAAGGTATACAATGACAAAGCACCCTTGCAGAATTACGAGTTGTCAGTAAATGGTGGTACGGAAAAGTTAAATTATTATGTTTCGGGAAGCTATTATGATCAGGATGGTATTGCAGTAGGTTCTACATTTGAGCGTGTTAACTTCCGTGCCAATGTGGAGGCGAAAGCTAATAAATGGTTGAAAATAGGAACGAATACAATGTTTACTTATCAGGAGGTAGAACAGAGTGATGATGGTGAATATGCATTGTGGGCTCCTATTTCCGCATCTTTTTTCATGTTGCCTTACTGGAATCCTTATAAGGAGGATGGAAGTCTGGCTCTTCAGGATGACGGCAGTTGGAAAGGAACGACGGAGAATCCGTTAGCATGGATGGAAAACAATCCGTTATCAAATAAGAAGTATAAACTTTTATCTACTTTCTATGCTGAAGCTACACCTATAAAGAATCTCACAATTCGTTCACAACTAAGTGCAGATTATGGTCATACTACTTCTTTTTATCGAAGTTTTCCGAGTTATAAGCCAAATAATAATTATGGAGGTGCCCAGCGTAGTTCGTATGATATGCTTAATTTGATGATTACAAATACGGCAAACTACCGTTTTATGTTGAATGATGTTCATTTATTCAACTTTATGGTTGGGCAGGAAGGAGTCGATTATCATTATGAAGGTTTTCAGGTTACGACTCGTGGACAGACAAATGATATTTTGACAAACTTGTCTTCCGGTTCTACCGCTTCATCATGGGGAGATCCCGTTACGGAATATTCTTTTCTCTCTTTCTTTGGTCGTGGTGAATATAATTATGATGATCGTTACTATGCTGACTTTTCGGTTCGTGGGGATGGATCTTCCCGTTTCGGAACAGATAAACATTGGGGAGCTTTTTGGTCAGTCGGGTTTATGTGGAATCTCCGTAAGGAGAAGTTCATGCAAAAATATAAATGGCTTACTAATGCGCAAATAGCGATTAATACCGGTACATCGGGCAACTCTTCTATTAATAACTATGAACATCTGGCTTTAGTTTCCGGTGGATATAAGTATAACAATGAATCAGGTATTGCTATTTCCCAGTTGGGAAATGAAGAATTAAGTTGGGAGTCTACATGGGCTACTAATGTGGCACTGCATTTAGGTTTTATTGATCGTATAAATTTGGATGTGGAGTTTTATAATAAGAAAACTACTAATATGTTGATGGCAGTTCCCATTTCTTACACAACTAGCGGTTTTGGAACTCGTTGGGATAATGTGGGAGCTATGCGAAACCGTGGTGTAGAAATTAATGTCAGTGCAGACGTACTTCGCATCAAAGACTTTACATGGAATGTGAACGCCAATGTTTCATATAATAAAAATGAGATAACCGAGCTTTATAATGGGATAACAGAATATGTAGCCTCTGATACTGGTAGAATGGTTGCGGTAGGTCATCCGTTAGGTGAATTTTATCTGAACCGTTATGCAGGAGTCAATCCTACTAATGGAGATGCTTTATGGTATACCAAAGACGGTGAAATTACTACAGAATATAATGAAAATGACAAAGTGATGCTGGGTAAGACACATGAAGCTCCTTGGCAAGGTGGTTTTGGTACTACACTTTCTTGGCAAGGATTTTCACTTTCCGCACAGTTCACGTGGGTGGCCGATCGCTGGATGCTTAACAATGACAGAGTCTTTCAAGAGAGCAACGGACTGTTCAGTGCCTACAATCAGTCAAAACGTATGCTTTATGATCGATGGAAAAAGCCGGGAGATGTGACTGATATCCCTCGTTATGGAGTTACTCCTCAACTAGATTCACGATTCCTGGAAGATGCTTCTTTCCTGCGTCTGAAAAATTTAATGCTTAGCTATACATTCCCACAGAAATGGTTGCAGCGGACTAATTTTTTAAGTAGTGCCCGTATTTATGCGCAGGGACAGAATTTGTTGACATTTACAAGTTTTATAGGGATGGATCCGGAGTCTACCTCCAATGTGTATAAGGCTCAATACCCTATGTCCCGTCAGTTTACATTCGGACTGGAAGTTTCATTCTAAAATTAATCAGTGATGATAAGAAAAATAAAATTATATATAGTTTTAGTTGCGGTATTGCTTTCGGCATCTTCCTGTCTTGATAAATATCCGCAAGATGCAATTCCGCAAGAAGAGGCTATTAAGACAGTGAGCGATGTACGCCAAGCTTTGGTCGGTATTTATGCACAGTTTAAAAATGCCAGCCTATATAGCGGATACTTGACTTTATTGCCTGATATTCAGACGGATCTGGTATACGCTGTTAAAGGATATACAAATATCTATGGTGATGTATGGCGTAATGAAATATTAGCTATCAATAAACAGGTGGAATATGTGTATGGTGGCTTGTATACTGTCATCGGACGTTGCAATTTTGTTCTTGATAACATTGCTGCTGTAGAGGCCAACACTTCAGATGATGAACAACTGGACAAGTTGGATACCTATAAAGGTCATATCTATTTTGCCCGTGCGCTGGCTTATTCAGAACTGTTGAAGTGTTTCTGTAAAGCTTATGAAAGTGACGAAGAAGCTGCCAATGAACTGGGAGTTGTACTGCAGTCCAGCTACGTTAATCCGGGACCTGTAAAACGTGCTTCTTTAAAAGATTCGTATCAGTTTGTATTGGATGATTTGGCTAGATCGGCCGAATATCTGGCTACGGATGATGACACTGAGGTTATTTATAATTCTGCATATTTCACGATTGGTACAGTCAATGCTTTATATGCTCGTATGTACCTGTATATGCGGAAGTGGGAGAAAGCTGTTGAATATGCTACTAAAGTAATAGATAGTAAGAAATATATATTAGCTGATGCAACCAAGCATAGTTATTCGGTTACTTATAATGATTTTGCATACATGTGGCAGTATGATAATTCTACTGAAATCATTTGGAAAGTAATGTTTGAGGTAAATTCCTATGGAGGGGCATTAGGCACTGTATTCCTCAATTATGATTATACATCTTATAAACCGGATTATGTACCAGCTAAATGGGCATTGGATACCTATGCCAATGCTGATTTACGCTATAATGCTTATTTCGCTACGGCAACGACCGGATTTTCTCATGGGTTGACTTGGCCTCTTTTGGTTAAATACATGGGAAATCAGGATTTTATAAGCCAAAGATTGCTGTGTGTATCCATGCCGAAACCGTTCCGGTTAGCGGAACAATATCTGATTCGTGCAGAGGCTTATTGCCGGATGGGAGCATCTTATTATGGAAAAGCAGGAATTGATATTTCTACTTTACGTATGGCTCGTTATTCTTCTTATGGTGGCTCTACTACGCTTACAGAAGAAAATTGGTTTAAAACTGTCAGTGAAGAACGTATGAAAGAACTCTTTATGGAAGGTTTCCGTCTTAACGACTTGAAACGTTGGCATGAGGGATTTGAACGTAAAGAACAAACTTCGACTATCTCTCCGGGTAATACGTTGAAGTTAGAGAAAGACGATCCTCGTTTTGTATGGCCTATTCCACAACATGAGTTGGATGCTCCTGGCGTGGATCTAGCACCTAATGAAAGCAATAAATAATGTATAAAGATAATATAGAGAAACAATGAAACGATTAATAACAGGAATAGTAACACTTACGACGTTGGCTGTCGGATTCTGGGGATGTAATGATCTTTCCCGGACGACTTACAGCGGTTCCGACTACGTGATGTTCTCCGATACATTATCTATGTATCCGGTGCAGGACAGCGAGAAATGGTTTGAGATTCCGGTAGTAGCTACGAATATATGCGATTATGACCGTTCTTTTGGTGTGGAAGTAGACGATAAGGCTAGTAATGCAATTGAAAAAAAGCAATATGTAGTTGAATCAAATACGGTAACCATTAAAGCAGGGGAGCGAGTTGCAAAGTTCCGGATGAAGGGTGTTTATGAAAATATAGGTAAAACTGACTCTTTGTCGGTTACATTCAATTTGCTTCCGAAAGATGAAAATATATGGGATTTGTACGGTACACGTACTCGTGTTCAAATGCAAAAAGCATGTCCTTTTGAACTAAGTACTTTTGAAGGCTATTGTCTATTGACTTCTTCTTTCTTTAATGCATATATGACGGATACGGAACATCGGTTATTGCAGGCAGAAAGAGACAAGACGGAAGATAATACTATCATATTACATGATTTTTTCTACAAGAATTATGATCTTAAAATTAAGTATGATCCTTCCGATCCGTTGAAACCATTTGTAGAGTTTGATGATCAAATTATAGGTAGTACGGCAGAAGCCTTCGGAACCATTTACGGTAATGGAAAGCTGATGTGTACTCAGCCTGTTGCGTACGATTCTTATTATAATGTATGCCAGAAATTCGTATTCTTATATAGCACTATTTATGTGGTGGGTAAAGGTACAGTAGGTACTTATGTGAATATCTTGGAGTGGATTAGTGATGAAGAAGCGGAACAGTATAAGAAAGAGGAAGGACTCTAAACTATAATCGGAAATAAATATGAAAGATATAATGAAATATTATTTGCAATTGATTACGTTAGTGTTTTGTCTCTTCGTATCTGCTTGCAGTGATGATGACGAGACTACAACGCCTGTATTCCCGGATTTGCAGAAAATAGAATGTGAAGTCGGAGATACCAAGACACTGACTTTTGAGGCTGCCGATAACTGGATATTGACTTCCTCATCGTTATGGTGCTATTTTGAACAGGATGGTGAGAGGACGTTCGTTTGTTCAGGCAATGCCGGAAAGCAGACAGTCACTATCCATATTAGTGATGATGCTACCGAACTGTTAAAATCTTATAAGGCAGAGCTGACTATGAAGCTGGCAGGAAGCCAGCAGGTGATAGCGGAGGTGACGCGTCCGTCTACTGGTTATGAAGTTCGGGCTTTCAATGCGGACAAGTCTGTAATGTACACAGAAGAAAATCCTTTTGTCATCAATTTTGATGGAACTGACATATTGGTGTTAGAAGCTAATGAGGATTGGGCTTTGAAAAGTAACCCCGAATGGATGGAATTCAATCGTAGAGCATCAGACAGCGAAGTTGTATCTGGCAATGCCGGAGATAATGTCAGCGTCATTCCACAGATGATAATGCAATATAAAAAGAATGAAATTACCGGCTTTCTGACAATTGAAAGTAGAAGCGGAGCTGTTGCAAAAGTTCCTGTGAAGTATGAAGGTATTCCTGCTGATAGAATTATTGGTACTCTGAAAGACAACATAGAAGTCTCGGTTGATGGAGAAAGTTATACTGCAGGCGATAATAGTTATGATAGCGAGGGAGTTCCTGTAACGGTAATGGCTAAGAATGATGAATATACCTTGGTATGTGTGGAATATGTGGCAGAACGGAATCAGATGACATGGGAGCTTGAATATTCTTATACAATAATGGATTCCTTTAATCGTTGGCTTTGGATAGATGATGATAAAGAAGGGAATATTAATATAGCAGCAAGCGCAAATAATTCGAAAGCAAGAACTGCGTATGTATTAGCATTTCCTAACGTTATATATGCTGAAATTAAGGATCATCTATCCGATCTTGTTTTACTTGAAAAGGGGATTCCAAAGGAATATGATGAAAATATAATTGCTGATATAAAACAGGAAGGAGTGGCAGGAGATCTGATATCTTTGGTTAAAGAAAGTGGTGAACCTATTTTGGATGGTACAGGCAATCCTGTGAAAGCTGTACCTTCGGATATGCCAGATGAACAATTAGAAAGTGAATATGGTACTACAAATGTATTTTTGGTTTCATCGTTGACTTTAGGTGTTAATTATGATCCATTCCATATTATTGTAAATGGCTACTCCGGTTGGAATTTGCAAGCTGAAACTAAGCATAATGGTCAGGATACCGTATGGGAAGGAATTGAAGTTGAGGGAAGGTATATGACAAGTGCATTTGTCAATGTTTCAGGTATGGACGAAAGCAAGAATGGAACAAAGCCTATGGTTATTAAATTAATGGATAATGAAACTATTTTAGGAGTATTGCTGATTCAACCCCGATATGAGGATTGATAACATGTAAAATTTAGCTTATATGAAAACTAAGATATTATTTATAAAAATGTTTGTCCTTTCTTGCATGTTGTTTACTTTAGGGTTTACAGCTGGAAGTTGCTCTGACGATGATGACGTACTTCAGGCAGGATATGGATATGCTCAGTTCAAACTTTATAAAGGTGTTTCGACAGGTACACGTGCCAGTACGAATGAGCTGGATTATTTGCGTGATGCGCAAAAAATGAAAATCGTGCTTATCAATCAGGAAGACGGTACTGAAATTGTACAGACTGTCGGTCTGGAAGCGATGGGTGACGATAGTGAATTTGGCTTGAGAAGTGACAAACTTCAATTGATGGCCGGAACTTATCAGATTATCGGTTTCTATCTGTATAAAGCAGATGGAACTACGCAGGATTTGAAACAGATTCTTTCCGGCGAACCGGATAAAAAGACAATTTTGACTGTAGTAAATGGTGGGTTAGCTGTACAAGACATACAGGTGAAAGTAGTGAATCGAGGGATAGTGAAATTTACTATAACTAAAAAATTTCTACCATCCACTCGGGCAATAGGCGAAGATTATGTTTTCTCCGATATCAAATACATCAATGTAACGGTACAGGAACAGTTTACGAAAAAAGAGACGACTCTTGAGAATATTGCCGTAAAGTATACAGAGAAGCTGGATGATAGTGGAAAGAAGATATCCGTGGCTGTCAGTGATTCATTATTCCGTCTTTCTGCCGGTAAATATAAGATTAAAAGTTATACGACTAAAAAGAAAAATAAGGGGTCTTTGGAATATGGAGAAGTAAACGGTGCTGACTTTGAAGTGCTGGATAATGTGACTACTGAAGTTAACGTTCCGATTAACTTCAGTAAAACTACCGGCAGTATTAAGGACTATCTTGTTCTGAAAGAAATGTGGGAAGCCTTGAAAGGCCCGTCTATTCCAGAAAAGAATCAGAAGGGATGGAGTTATTCGGGTACTACATATCCTTTAGGTACTAACTGGGATTTCAATAAAGATATTGATTTGTGGGGAGATCAACCTGGTGTCGATTTGGATGCCAAAGGACGTGTCACAGGTCTTTCTATCGGTGCGTTCGGTCCTGAAGGTGATATTCCTGAATCTTTAGGAGACTTAACGGAGCTTAGAACTTTATCTTTAGGTAATCATTCCGACCAAGTAGGTGATAACATCATTGAGAAGACGATGGGAACTGAATTGACTGAAGTACAGAAGAACTCTATAAGGAGTGATTATTATAATAAGTTTGTAAAGGTGGATATTGAATCGTATTTCTCCGAACCGATACAAGCTGCTTTGAAGTGGCAGAAAGAGGGGATACCCAGTCGTTTTTCTCAGCCTACTGTAAATAGCAAAGCCAATCGTCCTTCTTTGAAAGATGTCCCGGTCAATCGGTTGACAAATGGAATTCATAGAATACCCGCTTCTATTGGAAACCTGAAGAAATTGCAATATTTGTATATTGCCAACGGTAAATTCGAAGGATTTGAACCGGGGACTGACCTAAGTGGGCTGGAGAATCTGACAGACCTTGAAATTTACAATTGTCCGTCTATGACAAAACTTCCGGAAGAACTGAATAAACTGCCGAACCTTCAATCATTCAACTTGGCGAGCAATCCGAGTTTGGGAGATTTTCATGAAGATTTAGGTAAGTTTGTGGCCAGCGAAAGTATAAGTAAAACATTACAGATCTTTTATTTGACTTATAATAAACTGACTGTTTTGCCGGATATGTCAATGGTGAAAAAACTTGGTAAACTGGATTGTGCATACAATCAGATTAAAAAGATTGAGAAAGCATTCGGTAGTGATGTTATTTTGGTACAATTGTCAATGGATCACAATCAGATAGAGGAATTGCCACGTGATGAAAGTGGAAGTTTCTGCGGATATGCTGATGTGGAGTCTTTCTCTTTTGCTTATAATAAATTGAAGAAATTTCCAAATATATTCAGTTCGCAATCTGTATATGTAATGTCTTCTGTTAATTTTTCATTCAATGAAATTGATGGATTTGAGGGTGAAGAGGATGGAACTTTTAAGGGCGTAAATGCCAGTACGATTGCATTGGGGGGTAATAAACTGAAAAAATTCCCGAAGATACTGTTTGATACAAATTCTCAGGTATCAGCTTTAGGACTGAACGGTAATGGAATAGAAGAGATACCGAAAGGTACATTCAATGCATCAAAATATTCGTATATGATGAAAACATTCGACTTGACTTATAATCACTTATCAAAGCTTCCGGATGATTTTAATGGGAAAAATATGCCTTTCCTTTATGGTGTGGATCTAAGTAACAACCGCTTTACGGAAGTTCCTACCGGACCGATGGACGCTGCCACATTAACTGTTTATGCTGTACGTAACCAGCGCGATGAGAATGGTAACCGCTTGTTGAGAAAATGGCCGGGCAATTTAGGCTTATGTCCGAGTTTGAGACAGTTCTGTATTGGTGGAAATGATTTGCGAAAGATTTCTGATACGATATCACCATATATTGTCGTTTTTGAGATAAAGGATAATCCAAATATTTCTCTCAATCTTTCCAATGTCTGTAATATGATTAAGGCAGGAGCATATCTTCTTATCTACGATCCGGAACAGGATATTCGTGGATGCGATTATTTGAAAGATAAATAGATAAATAACAAAAAAGAATCTATATGAAACCATTGTTTAAAATATATTTATGCCTCTTTGCAAGCTTGTGTTTTATTGCCGCTTGTGATGATTCGGATGAGGAAGGCATTTCTGGCTTCACCATCAATGCCCAGGAGTTCACCTTGGGTGCTACAGGTGGAATGGAGTCGGTGAAAGTGGCTTCGGGTACTAAATGGGTGGCAAAGGTCAACCAGCCTTGGGTGAAGGTGATGCCTGCTAATGGTGTCGGAAGCACTAATTGTGAGATTGTAGTGGATTCTACACTTTCTAATGATGTGAGACATGCTGTCGTGACGTTTGTACCGGAAGGACAGTCTAAGCAAGAACTGAAAATACATCAGACCGGATATGGAAAGATGATAGGTCTGGATAAATATGAAGTGGAAGTTGCCAGTATGGCTAACGAGGATAAAAGATATTTTGATATATCGGTGACTACGAATGTCAAGTTCAAGGTCGATTATCCTTTGATGGGCTCTTGGGTGACTACTTCCAAAAGACAACCTGATATATCTTTGGATTATGGAGCTCGTCCCCGTACCATCAAGATGCGATTTAAGTGGGATATGAATACGGATCCGAAAGAAAGAATCGCTTCGATTAAGTTCCTTCCGGTGAACGAGGAAGATGAACTGGAGAAAGAGGTAGCTTTGACTATAAAACAGGAAGCTTCACCGGAAATAACAGATGATAGACGGGGAGATTCCATTGCTATTGTCATTGCAAGTACCAAATTGCGTTCAATGATAAGTTGGGATACCAGCGAACGTCTTGACTATTGGGCAGGCATAACCGTATGGGAGAGAACAGATAAAGGTGTGACTCCGGAACAAATCGGTCGTGTACGTTCTGTTGAATTCAAAATGCTGAATACAAAGGAGGAATTACCTGCTGAAATCGGTAAAATCAAATATTTGGAGACATTGGTTGTCGCTAGTAATACGAATACGCAGTTGCTTCCTGCTACTTATAGGATTGGAAACGCATTAAAGGGATTGCAGCATCTGAAGAATCTGACAATAAGTGCGATGGGTATTACAACTATCTCAAAATCAGAATTAGAAGGATCTTGTCAGATTTTAACTAAATTGGATTTGAGTAGTAATAACTTTACGGCTATACCGTCTGACTTGCAATTCAGGAACTTCCCGGAACTGACTCATTTGAGTTTGACAGGTAATCGTCGATACAGTTCAATTACAGATTTGAACGATACACGTGAAAATCTCGGCTTGAAATTTGATGCGAGTAATAATTATAATTTTAAGAACTTGTTGAAGTGGGAAAAACTGAAATCGTTGTCATTATCCCATAATTTGATATATGGAGAGCTACCTACATTCATCGGTTACGGTGGCCGACTGGAATCGGGTGTATATGCTTATACCGATGAAGATATTCAGAGTAACGATACATTAAACAGTGCAAGCAATGAGGTGAAGGCAAAATTAAAGACTATTCCAAGGATTCTGCCTAATGCCGAGCGGTTCACTATTAACTTGAACTTCTTGTCGGGAGATGATTTACCGGAATGGCTACTTTATCATCCGCGTTTCGCACGTTTCGATCCGTTCACTTTGATTTATACACAGGATTCTGGAAAGGATATGAATGGTAATGTTCCGGGATTTAAGAACGAACCTTCTAATTTGGAATGGTTTTACGAGCGTTATCCGAAAGCCAGACCTACATTAACTGAATATTGATTTGATTATGAAAAGAATATATTTAATTCTAATAGCCGCTGTAGCAATCACTTTTACATCCTGTTCCGACCGGGATATGGATACAGTGAAACCTGATACAGGGCAGGGAGCTCCAATTATTAATTTACCCGAGGGAGCGAGCCAGGGAAAAATAATGGTAAAATTCAAACCGGAAGCGGCATCCTTTTTGGATGCTGCTGTAACTCGCTCTATTGGAGGTGCGATGACCCGTTCGGGAATTTCGGATATGGATGTAATTCTGCAGCGAATCGGTACTCATAAATTGGAGCGTATTTTCCCGATAGATAACCGCACGGAAGAACGCACCCGCAAGGCAGGACTGAATCTTTGGTATGTTATCCATTTTGATGAAGATACGAATTTGGAGCAGGTGGCTAAAGATTTGTCGCAGGTAGCAGATGTGGCGAAAGTCCAATTTAGCCATATTATCCAACGTTCATACGATCCTAATGTGCGGGCAACAGTTCTCACCAAACAAGCAATGAGTCATGTGATGCGTAACACTCGCGCCATAAATGTCACACCGGATGATACCTATTTTAATCTACAATGGGGGTGTAAGAATGATGGTTCTATTCTTCAGAATGAAGACAAGAATGACAAGGGTGACAAGGTGGTACCTGCTGTAACGGGGGTTGATGTAAATTGTGGAGAAGCTTGGAAACTTTGTACGGGAGATCCTTCCATCATCGTAGCTGTGCTTGATGAAGGTGTGATGTATGATCATCCTGATTTAAAGGGGAATATGTGGGTGAATGAGGCCGAAACATTTGCTTCAAAGGAAGATGCTGATGGAAATGGTTATGCCGGTGACCGTT
>OGPS01000799.1_pt1 | contig 27264 bp, 21 predicted proteins | sample 1552931 | NCBI WGS metagenome assembly OGPS01 (sample SAMEA2580252, study PRJEB22360) | human gut metagenome | biome: human gut; feature: human-associated habitat; material: faeces | place: Denmark | collected 2008/2010 | reverse complement strand
TGAAAAAATAAAAAAAATAGGTCAAGGTGCGCTTACTAGTTTAAACTTAAGTATTATAAAAAATATTTTAATTCCAATTCCATCATTAAAAACACAAGAAAAAATTGTAAATTATCTTGATAAATTTACTAATTATAAAGAAAATATTAAACAAGAATTACAAAAAGAAGTTAATTTAAGAAATAAACAGTATGAGTTTTATAGAGACAAATTATTGAGTGAAGAGTACTTAAATAAAGTAATAATTAACTATTATAAATCTGATAACACAAGGTATTTATCTTATGAAAAAATATCTGACATATGTTTAAGACAAAGAGGAATTAAGATAACTGCTAAAGAAATGAATGAGCTAAATAATGATTCTTCAAGCGTAAAAGTATTTGCTGGTGGCAATACAAGCGCAATGCTTAATAAAGATGAAGTTGGCGAAGAAAATGTAATTAATAAGCCAAGCGTCATTGTTAAGTCTAGAGGTAATATTGACTTTGAATATTATGATAAGGAATTTACACATAAGAACGAAATGTGGTCTTATTCAAGTTTAGATGAGAGCAAGCTAAATATTAAATATTTATATTATGTTTTAAAAAATAATTTAAAATATTTTAGGGATAATGCAATAAGTGGAAAATTACCACAAATTGCAACTGGGGTAACAGATAATTATAAAATTCCATTGCCAAACATCTATATACAAGATCAAGTTGTTGAAATTCTTGATAAATTTCAAGAGCTTACTCAAAATGTAAGTGGACTGCTTCCTGATGAGATTGAAAAAAGAGAAAAGCAATATGAATACTATCGTGAAAAACTCCTAACATTCGACACTGAACGTACTAGGGGGGGGTACCAAGTATTAAGTAGTGACTATATAAGTCTATTGACCCAAGCAGGCAAATTAGTTGGAGTAAAAGTTTGTGAACTTAGACATAAGTCATTAGGTAAGATAGGCACATTTGAAAATGGTAAAGGAATGCCCAAGAGTATATTTAACGAAAAAGGTAGTGTTGGAGCAATCCATTATGGACATATATATACTAAATATAATTTGTGTGTAAGAAACCCAATTGTGAAAGTAACTGTGCAAAATACAGAGAAGCTTAAAAAAGTTTATACTGGCGATTTAGTAATTGCAAAAACATCTGAAAATATTGAAGATGTAATGAAAACTGTGGCATATTTAGGTAATGAAAGTGTTGTAACTGGTGGCCATGCAGCTATATTTAGACATAATGAAAATCCAAAGTATTTGTCACATGTATTTAATGGAGCAAATTATTTCATAAGACAAAAGAATAAGTTGGCAAGAGGTGTTAAAGTTATTGAACTATCAACTAAGGATATGGAAAAAATTAAAATATTAATTCCACCATTGCCAATTCAAGAATATATTGTATCTATTCTTGATAAGTTTGAGGCGCTAAGCCAGTCTACTACTGAGGGTTTAAGGCGCGAGATTGAATTACGTGAAAAACAATATGAGTACTACAGGGAAAAACTATTGACATTTTGAAAAATAAATGAGGTGATTTTATGAGCGAAGAATTAAAAAACTATGGCTCGTCTGCCATTGCCGAGATGACGGGCGGCATCATACTAGCTAAGTATGAAAAAGAAAGTTCGGCTCATGACAAGGCATACCAAAGCGAGGCAGATCTTGAGAGGGAGCTGATTGAAAATTTAATTTCTCAAGGCTATGAAAGGTTCAAGGCGAGCTCGAATGAGGACCTTTACAAGAATTTAAGAGACAAGATCGAAAAACTAAATAAGATTTCATTTACTGACGATGAGTGGAGACGCTTTCTTACTGAGTATATTGATGCACCTAATGATGGTATTGTCGAAAAAACTAGAAAAATTCAAGAGAACTACATCTACGACTTTAAATTTGATAACGGCGATTTAAAAAATATTAAAATCATTGACAAGAAAAATATTCATAATAATTATATGCAAGTGATGAATCAATTTAGTGTTGATGGTCGGCATAAGAATAGGTATGACGTTACTATACTTGTCAATGGTTTACCTCTAGTTCATATCGAGCTTAAAAAGCGTGGCGTAAGTATGCATGAAGCTTTTGATCAAATTCATAAATATTCTAAGGAGAGCTTCAACATTAACAATTCTTTATATAAGTTTGTACAAATTTTTGTTATATCGAACGGTACATTAACAAGGTATTTTGCGAACACTCTTGAGAGAAACAAAAATAATTACGAGTTCACTTGTGAGTGGGCTGATGCCAAGAACAAGGCCATCCACGATTTAGTTGACTTCACTAAGACTTTTTTCGAGAAGAGAGTTATCTTAGAGGTTTTAACTAAGTACTGTGTGTTTAACTCACAAAACGTTCTTATGATTATGAGGCCATATCAAATCGCGGCGACTGAGAGGATTCTTTGGAAGATTAAGTCATCTCATGAAAGTAAAAGTTATGGTTCATCAGCAGCTGGCGGATTTATCTGGCACACAACTGGTTCTGGTAAAACGCTAACTTCGTTTAAAACGGCTAGGCTTGCGACTGATTTAGACTTTATTGATAAAGTTTTCTTCGTTGTTGATAGAAAAGATTTGGACTATCAAACAATGACTGAATATAAAAAATTTCAAGAGGACTCTGTCAATGGAAGCAAAGATACTAAAGAGCTAAAGAAATCCATTGAAAAGGATGATAACAGGATAGTGGTTACTACCATTCAAAAGCTGAATGAATTTGTCAAAAAATATCCAGAACACGAAATTTATGACAAAGAGTGTGTACTTATATATGACGAGTGTCATCGCTCGCAATTTGGCGATGCGCAAAAAAATATTCGCAGGAGCTTTAAAAAGTATTACCAATTTGGTTTTACTGGCACACCGATATTTGCTGAAAACTCTTTGACTGGTGAAACGACTTCATCTATATTTGGTGCTCAACTGCACTCGTACGTAATTACTGACGCGATTCGCGACGGAAAAGTGCTTAAATTTAAAGTTGATTACAACAATATCAAGAGCAAGTTCAAAGAGGCTGAAAAAGAAAGCGATGAGAAAGAGCTTAAAAAATACGAAAGCAAAATGCTTCTTCATCCTGAAAGAATTTCTGAGATTAGTAAATATATTTTGGATGTATATGACATAAAAACTCACAGGAATGTTTGTTACGAGAAAAAAGAAAAAAGGTATTTTGGTTTTAATGCGATGTTTGCGGTACAAAGCGTTGAAGCAGCGAAATTATATTACGAAGAGTTTGAAAAGCAGCAAATGGATTTGCCTGAGGATAAAAAATTAAAGGTCGCTAGTATATTTAGCTTTCAAGCTAATGAAGAACAAGCATCCATCGGGGAAATAGCTGATGAAAATTTCAATCCAAGTGCGATGAACTCGAGTGCAAAAGAGTTTTTGGACAGGATAATTGCTGACTATAACAAAAGCTTCGGAACTAATTACTCAACTGAAGCGGGCGAGTTCCAAAACTATTATAAAGATTTATCTAGAAGGGTTAAGGAGAAGGAAGTTGATTTGCTTATCGTTGTCGGCATGTTCTTAACAGGTTTTGACGCACCTACACTTAATACACTTTTTGTTGATAAAAATCTTAGGTATCACGGACTTATTCAAGCATTCTCAAGGACTAACCGTATATTAAATAAGGTAAAAGCCTTTGGTAATATCGTTTGCTTTAGGGATTTAGAGAAAGCGACTGAGGACGCCATTAAAACTTTTGGCGATGAGAACAGCGTAAACATTATCTTAGAAAATAGTTTTGAGGACTATATGAATGGATTTAAAGATAAAGATAGCGGCAAGGTGATTAAAGGCTACATCGAAATATCTAATGAGCTTGTTCAAAAATTCCCTGAACCAACTGAGATAGAGCTTGACGCAGATAAAAAAGAATTTGTTCAATTGTTTGGCGAGCTGCTTAAGTCTGAGAACATCTTGAGAAACTTCGATGAGTTTCAAAATGTTGACAAGATTATTTCCGAAAGACTTATGCAGGACATGAAGAGCGTATATGTTGATATTAGAGAGAATATTACTAAGAGAAGAAGTTATGATGATGCACAAAAAACCGATATTGATTTCTCTGATGTAGAGTTTCAAATCGACTTACTAAAGACTGATGAGATCAATCTTGATTACATTCTTAAGCTTATACTTGAAAAGTACAAAGAGCACGATGATATAGAAGTCATTAAAGCTGAGGTTAAAAGAGCTATTAGGTCAAGTCTTGGCACTAGAGCTAAGGAAGAACTTATCATGAGCTATATCAATTCTACGAGACTTTCCGAGCTAAAGACTAATGACGATATAGTCGAAAGCTTCTATGAATTTGCTAGAAAAGAAAAGGCAAAGAACGTTGATGAACTAATTGGTGAAGAGAGACTAAATAATGATGCAAAACGTTTTATAGAAAAGTCCATAGCCAAAGGATATGTTGATTACGCTGGCGATGAGCTTGACAGTATACTTCCTCCAACATCAAGACGCGGCGGACTAAGAGAGAAGAAAAAGGGCGAAGTACTTGCTAAGATTGATGCTATAGTTAATATATTCGTAGGAATTTAATGTAAAAAAAATTCGTGGGCAAGTCTCACGAATTTTTTATGCCATTTATGATATAATTAATAAAAGGGGGTCATAGTATGAAGATCAATCTCATGTCTTTAGCGTTTAAAACAAAAAACACAGAACACAACAAAAAAATAATTATAAAATCAATGCGCGAATACGCTCACAAAGCGGACTTACTTGTCTTTGGCGAGTCGTTTCTACATGGCTTTGAGGCTCTGTCTTGGGACTATGAAAAGGACAAGGCCATCGGCATAAGCTTAGAGGGTGATATTATTAAGGAAATAAAAATGGCTGCGAGGGAAAATTCTATTGCCGTGAGCTTTGGCATGATAGAAAAATTGGATGAAGCTCTTTACTCATCGCAAATCACCATTGACAAGGCTGGCGAAGTAATAGATGTCTTTAGACGCGTCTCTGATGGCTGGAAGGAGCCAATAGCGGACGCTCACTACAAGGAGGGCGATGGCTTTCACACATTTAATCTTGAAGGAAAGAAAATTCTTGTCGGCATATGCGGCGACTTTTGGCACGAAGAGCTCATAGAAATGGCAGGTGCCATTGAGAAGGATCTAGTGCTTTGGCCTGTTTACACGGATTTCGAGCCGCGCGTTTGGAACGAAGAAGAAAAGTTTGAGTACGCAAAACAAGCGGCTAAACTAAAGGTGCCTGTCTTGTATGTAAACTCGCTTTGCTACGACTTTGACGAGCCGTATATATCTAAGGGCGGCGCATGTCATTTTTGTGGCGGCAAAATTATTAAAGAGGTGCCATCGGGCGCTGAGGCTGTTCTTGACATTGATATAGCTTAAGGAGGATATATGAGAAGAGCTGATAGAGAAGTTACTGACATAAATGAAATACTTAGGATAATGAGGGACTGCGACGATGTAGTGCTTGCATTTAATGATGAGAGCTACCCATACATCTTGGCTGTGAACTTTGGCGTGAGTGAAAATGACGGCGAAATCACTTTATACATTCACGGCGCGACTGAAGGAAAGAAATATGATTATCTTAAGGACGGGGCGGCTGTGAGCTTCCAAATGAGTACTAATCACAAGCTTATCATGGACAAGGAGCGCGGCTATTGCACTATGAACTACGAATCCATCATAGGTAGGGGCGAGGTGTATGAGCTTCATGATTATGATGAGAAAGAGGCGGCACTTGAAGTTTTAGTGCAAAAGTATCATATACCGAGCGAAAAATTTGTTTATGCAAGGGCCGCTATACCTAGGACGCGCGTTTTTAAAATTTGCGTGAACGAGTTAACTTGTAAGGCGAAGGTGTAAAACGATGACTTATAAAGACGTAGTTCGTGAGCTAAGTGCAAATGCAGATGAAAAGTACAGGGACTTTATAGCTAAACTCGTTCCGACTATCGAGAAAGATACTATCATCGGCGTGCGTATGGGAGACTTAAGGCGCTTAGCTCGTGAAATAAGGAAAGAAGAAAATCTTGATATATTTAATGAAGCGAAATTTTATTATAGAGAGGAAAAGCTTTTATATGCTTTATGCCTTTTTAAGATGAGCGAGAGCTTTGATGCGGCTATGAACGCGCTTGATGAGTTTCTTCCGTACATCGATAGCTGGGAAGTTTCTGATTTAATCGCAGGTGAAATAATTATTGATGAAGCGCACATTGATAAGGCCTTTCAAAAGGCGCTAAGCTATGTGCATAGTGAAGATGAATACACCATTCGCCTTGGACTAGTCATTATGAATAAAAAATTTAATGACGCAGCTTATATAGAAAGAATTCTTGACGCAATAAAAAATATTACACTTAATACTTATTATGTCAATATGGCGGCGGCTTGGCTACTTTGTGAGCTATACTTTACTGACAAAGCTAAAGTAGATGAATTTTTATTTAGCGATGCCATTAGCACAGAGATAAAAAAGATGACTCGGCAAAAGATACGCGAGTCACTCAAAAAGTAATACACTAAGAAAGCCAGAGACTGAACTCTGGCTTTTATCTTATTTCTTAACTTGTGCTATAATTTTAACGACATCGTCAAGGCTTGCTCCCTTATTAAAAGTGAATTTACCTGATTTAAGTTTTGTGTCAAGCTTTAGCTCAACGCACTTGTTAACGAAGTCTGTTGCACTCGATACAACGCCTTGTTGCTCAAGTATCTTACCTATTTCACCTGGTAAGGACTTAGCAGGTATATTAACTTCGATAGTTCCACCTGTTTCAGCTGGTTTTTTTTCTTGAGGTTTTTCTTCGGCTGGCTTTTCTTCGTTTGTGTCTCCTGCTGTCTCTACAGGCGCTTCTTCATCTGATGTTTCAGAATTTCCTGCAGTTTCTGGAAGCTTTTCGCCATTGTCTTCGTTGCTCGCTTCGTTGTTTTGATCACCGTCTATATTTTCAACGACCTTTTTGTCGTCATTATTATTCTCAATGTTCTTTGTTAGAGTAGAGTTAGCACCGTTGTTCACGAACAAGATGTCAAGTCTCCAGCTGATTATACATACAACAGCTATGATTACTATGAGCATAATTATGTAATCAATCGAGTTATACAAAAAGTCTTTAAATTTTTCCCAAAAATTCATTATTACACCTCTTATTTTGAAACTTTCTTTTTTTTATACTTTGTATTATAATTATATCATATATTATAGCAAAATAAAAGGTGAAAATGATGAAAGAGATAAAAATTAATGAAAATGATAATGATCAAAGACTAGATCGCTTCCTTGTGAAATTTTTTCCGAACGCGACAAAGTCCTTCCTCATGAAGATGCTTAGGAAGAAAAATATAGTTTTGAACGGCAAAAAAGCTAGTGGTGACGAGAGAGTCATGACAGGTGACGTGATAAAAGTATTTTTCTCGGACGAGACATTCGAGAAATTTACCGAAGCGCCAAAGAAGTTTAACCCAAACATCATTGACTTGAATATAGTTTATGAAGATGAAAACATCGCCATCATCGATAAAGATGAGGGTGTATTAAGTCATGCCACTAAGGATGGCTTTGAGAAGAATGTTGTCGATAGCTTTATAAAGTATCTCATCGATAAAAAAGAATTCTCTCCTCGTAATGAAAATACTTTTAGGCCCGCCCTTGCCAATAGGCTTGACAGGAACACTAAGGGTCTCTTGATTGGCTGCAAAAATTACGAAGCGCTTAAAGAGATGACTAAGCTTATCAAAGATAGAAAAATCAATAAATATTACAAGACCATAGTCAAAGGTAATTTTGATGTGGACGAAACTTTTGAAGTGAGTTACGAGAAGAGTGAGAAGAAGAATATGATGAAGCTCTCTGATGACGGCGCTGAGATGATCACGCACTTTAAGACCATAGCGATGAAAAACAATTTTACTGAGCTCGAGGTGCTTTTGCTAACTGGCAAGACTCATCAAATACGTTTCCATCTAAAAACGCTTAAGCACCCGATTGTAGGTGACAGGAAGTATGGCGATGCGACGCTTAATGCAAGGCTCGCGCATATAATTAACAATCAGCTTTTGTACTCATACAAAATCGCTTTTCCAGAGCTAGATGGTTTCTTTAGCTATTTATCTAATAAAGACTTCTATGCTAATAGCTGGGCTACTTATGATAAGGTGAAGGAGGTCTTGTTTAAATGATTACTGTATATGAAACGAATAAAGACGCAAAAAATTTATTTAGCGCGATAGCAATGGATGAGGGCGGCAAAACCATAATCATAACTAAAAATACTGAGTACAAGGACTTCATTGTACAAGAGGGCTTAAAAAGGCTTGGCGCGCTTGTAAACACAAGTGTTTTGAGTGTAGATGACTTTTATTTAAGAGAAGCAAAGGGCAATTACAAATTTCTATCTGAGCTTAGTATGCGCCTAATCATTAAGCAAGTGATTGAGATGAACAAAGGCGAGATGCCATTTTTAAATTATCCATCGTATATGGATTTGATCTTTGAAGCAATTAAGGATGCAAGCGCTAATGATATTGACTTATTAGAAAAGGGCGGCGAGTACAAGAAGATTTACGAGGACAACGAGGCATTTCTTAAGAAGGGCGGCTACCTTGGCATGAATGAAAGCGTTGAGCTTGATGACTTAAAGATAAAAGAAGCAAAGGCCATATACTTTATTGGCTTTAACGAGATGAGTAAAAAGCTAATGCACTTGATTGATATGGCAAAAAAATTTGACAAAAATGTAAAATTTTTCATCGAAGAGGATTTTGCTTCAGATGAGCTAGTCACTTACTTAAAAGAAAATGCAAATGAATTTTATCTTGATGATGAAGGCGACAGTCATTTTGAAAAAATATCGAAAAATTTATTTAATGAAGAAATTACTCACACAGCTGGGATAAGTTTTGTGCGCGCGGACTCAATCGAGGCCGAGCTTGACTATGCCTTAACCGATATTAAGGAAAAGGTATTGAAGGATGGCTACGCTTATGCTGATGCTCTTATCTACATTATGGATAAATCAGAGGAGAGGGCTTTAATGGATATGCTAGGCGCCTACGAGATACCCGTGAACAAGAACAGCGTTTTTCGCTTAAGGGACCTAGTTTGGCAAGATAAATTATTTGCCGATGTTGCTGCGAGCGAATGCCTTATGCCGAGCACTAATGATATGCCGAGCACTTGTCATATGCCGAGCGAATGCCATATGTCGGGCGAATCGATTTTTGAACTGATTAATACTTACACGGCTGATGAAATGCTCTTAGATAAGTTTAAAACAATAATCACTGCGATTGAAGATATCTATGGCAAGGCCATTAGCAAAGAGAAGTGGATTGAGCTACTCAAATTAGCCTTTAAATATGAAGTTTACAGAGAAAAGGATAGACTTCCTTTTGGTGTATCCATATACTCGTCCGACTTTGATACGCTAAGACACTATAAACTAATCTACATAATCGGCATGAATATGGATAGCTTTCCTAAGAGCATGAGTGAAAACTTTTTGCTTGATAATATTTACGCAGAGACTGGTTTTGACAATAAAGAAAAAATGTCGAGGCTATCGAAGAACTTGATGAAAAAACTTTTTAAGGCAGCTGATGAAAAAATCACTATGACTTACTCGGCAAGAACGAGTTCGGACGCGGATCAAGGCGCCTCATCCTTCTTTAATGAGTTTCATATTGACGAGTGGATAAGTGTGAAGAGCCTTGGTGCTATCGAGAAGAGCGCCTCACTCGCTACGAGCGATGAACAAAAGAAATTTATTAGCGCTTACAAAAATATTGGCCCAGCGAAGTTCATTAACTACGACGAAATCAATAAGCTTAGGGCAGAGGGCGTCATCTCGAAGTATAATGGTAAGCTCGAGAGCTACTCAGCCATGAGCGTGGTGGATGATTTTGTGAAAAATAAATTAACTGTATCGTTTTTAGAGACTTTCAAGACCTGTCCATATGCGGCGCTACTTGGCTATATCTATGGCATAGAGCCCGCCGAGGTCGATATGAAGGCAAGAAACATCGGGACTTACATGCATAAGGTTTTGGAGCTTTACTACAGAAACTTTATCGGGAAAAAGGTCATCTATGACGAGGCTCTTTTAGTGAGGACCATGGATATGATTAAGAAAACTAATGAATACGCCGATGTTTATGGCTTTGAACTTGAAAATATCGAGAGCTATATCAAGGACTTTATCGTCTTTGACGAAGAGCGAATGAAAAATTCAAATTACATCGTAAAAGAAGTAGAAAAGATGATCACTATAGACGTAGATGGTTATAAGATTAAGGGCAAGATTGATAGGGTAGACGAGGACAGTTTGTCTGGCAAGCTCCTTGTACTTGACTACAAAAAGAGCAATTATATCAATAAAGATAGTCTTCAGCTATCGGCCTATGCCCTCTACTATAAACATAGTGGCGTAGACATTGACGCGGCCTTCATTACTATGACTAAGCTTAATGGCAAGCTTGATATTAAAAAGGCTGATGCCGATGCATGTGAAGAGGATATAAGGTCTTTAATAGAAAAGCTTAAGACTTATAGCTTTAATATCATTGACGAGGCAAGTAAAGAAAAATGCCTAGCCTTTTGTGATTATAGATGCATGTGCAAGAAGGGGAGAGAGTAATGAACTTAAATGAAAAGCAGCAATTAGCTGTAGATACAATAGATAAAAACGTTTTGCTCGACGCCTCGGCTGGCACTGGTAAGACCACTGTCCTTGTCAATAGATTTGTAAATATCTTGGACAAGGGTGACTTTTCACGCATAAGGCCTGACGAAGTGCTTTCGTCGATAGTTGCCATTACATTTACAAAGAAGGCAAGTAACGAGCTTAAAGAGAGGGTAGCAAAGCTAATTTACGAGAAGGCAAAGACTGATGAGAGCTTCAAGAGCTACTACAATAATATGCCCTCAGCAAATGTTTCGACCGTTCATCAATTTGCCTTCAAGATGCTAAAGGCCTTTCCTTTACTTGCAAATATCGATCCGCGCGCAAAAGTCATTGAAGAGGACGAAGCGGATGAGCTACTTGATAGAGCAGTGAGAGAGGCGCTTGATGAGAAAAATTACGAAGAGCTATTCAAGGCACTTGATAAGAACTACGACGATAATTTTCTTAATAGCTTTAAGAGCATAATTAATAAGACTAGGGGCATGGACATTGCTGAGCTGCGCTCAAACACCTTGAATTATGTAGGCTCTATATATGATGAAGATAGTATAAGAACTGCTCTTAGTAAGATGACTGAGGCAGTTAATGAAGTGAGAGATGATTTAAAAGAAAATTCAAAGCTATATGGCCTTATCGAAAAACATAAAGACTCTATAGACGCTTTAAGCGATATGCCGATAGAGCAGCTTGATTTAAATCTACTTAATGACTTTGCTTATAACATTGGTGTAAACGCAAAAAAGAAAGAGTACTACGATGTCATCATAGAAAGTGCTTCTTATGTACTTAAAGCACTTGAAGTGGGTATGCTTAGTCGCTACGAAGACTTCTTCACTCTACTAGAAAGTGCTCACAATAAGTACAAGAGCTTTAAGGAGAAGGAGGCGGCACTTGATTTTAACGATTTAGAGATTCTTTTTAGGGACCTTCTTAAGCGCGATGAAGTACGCGAGACGCTTCAAAATAAGCTTAGCTACATCATGGTTGATGAGTTTCAAGATACATCGCCAATACAAAAGGAAATTTACTATCTACTTAATGAGGCACTTGGTGGAGACAGGCTCTTCGTCGTTGGTGACTTTAAGCAGTCCATCTACGCGTTTAGAGGTGCGGACGTGAGTCTATATCAGTCAGTTAAGGAAGACTTCTTAAATGATACTAGGTCCACAGCCATAAGCATGAACGAAAATTATAGGACTGGCGAAAAAATAATTTCAAGCGTGAATAAACTTTTTGCGGAGGAGATACATGACTACGAAGATTTAATTTTTAAGGGTGACATTGCTAATAGCGAAGTAAAAAGCATCAAATACATTGAGAAAAACGATAGAGATTTAGAAGCTACTGCCATTGCCAACAAGATTATGGATTTGCATGCGCAAGGAACTCACTTTGGCGACATCGTTATCTTGGTGCGTGCCAATAGAGACTCGGCTGCCATAGAAAAGGCGCTGAAGAGATCGAAGGTGCCTGTATATAACACGGCGAACAAGGCTCTGAACGAGCGCGACGAAATGGAAGACATATATAACTTTATTCACTATCTTAGATATGAGGATGAACTTTCATTAATTGCACTGCTTAGATCAAACTTTTATGCTATCGATGACGACGAAATATTTTTAGCGAAGGATAGGGATGGCTTTAAATATTACAAGGAAGAGCTTGAAAAGTACGTGCAAATGAAAGATAAGCAAAGGCTTGATGAGGTATTAAAAGCCTTCTTTGACGAGACTCATTATATTGAGAAGCTACTTATAAGGAAGAGAGGTGCACAAAGCTACACCAATGTCCGCAGCTTTTTAGATAGGATAAGCGCTTATTATGAAATGGGCGAAACAAATTTTGAAGCTCTAGCAGATAAGCTTCTTCTACTACGCGAGAAAGGTGCAGCAGAGCCATCATACATCAGCGAAAGAGATGATATAGTAAGGATCATGACCATACACAAGGCAAAGGGACTTGAAGCGAAGGTAGTTATCTGCGCGCAAATGGCTTTTAAAAGATCTGGTGATTTTAGTTTTGCAAGACTTGCTGATGATAAGATCTTCTTAAGATTTAAAGAGCTTAACTCGAATTTCAAAGAGGCACAGGCGAATGACAAGGACCTATATGAAGAAGAAAAGATAAGAAACCTATATGTAATGCTAACGAGGGCGAAAGAGCAGCTCATCGTTTATAAGACTGGCGGCAAGAGCGGTTTTATTCCATATATAGATAAGCTCGATGCAATTAGTGAAGAGCCTGACTTTAATGAAAGAGAATTAGATATAGGTGAGGAAGAAATTTCTGCGAGTGATGAGGACCTTATTACGAAAGAAGAGATCAAGTGGAAGAGCCCATATGCACCGCTGCCATCGAGTGCTGCCTATGCATATGACTTCGGGGCAAACACATTCAAGGTATATGACGATGAGCGCGACACTATCGAAGGAGCTAGTAATGATAATAAAAATCTTGGCTCAGCGGCTCACAGATTTTGCGAGGCGTATAAGGGCAAGGACTTTGACGAGGTCTTAAGAGAGACGGCAGAGTGCTATAAGCTTAGCGAAAAGCAAAGGGAAGTCCTAATGATATGCGCGAAAAACTATGAAAAGTTTTACAAAACAGTTACAAATGCCAAAACATATAAAGAATTCGAGTATTATTACAGTAAAGATGATATAATATACACAGGAGTTATTGATAGACTGGATGTATACGATGACCACGTAGAGATAATCGACTACAAGCTCACTAGCCTTGACGAGAAGAGCGCCAAGAGCATATATGCTACACAGATGGCCATGTATATGGAGGCTGCGAGGACGATATTCAAAAAAGAGGCGAGAGCAAAATTATTCCTTCTATCAAGAGATAAATTAATCGATATGGAGTAGATTATATGAGCTACAGAGTACTTTTAGTCGAAGACGAAGCGGCTATAAGAAAGTTTGTTAAGATAAATTTAGAGAAGGAGGGCTACCTTGTCAGCGACTTTCCGAGCGCTGAGGAGGCGCTTGAAGCGTGCAGGACGCAAAGCTTTGAGATAGCAGTCCTTGATATAATGCTTGAGAAGATGGATGGAGTCACGCTGCTTAAGATACTTAGGGAAGTTTATCCACACATGGCCATCATCATGCTGACTGCAAAGAGCGAGGACATTGACAAGATAAATGCCTTTGAATCAGGCGCTGACGATTACTTGTCTAAGCCATTCAACCCGAAAGAACTTATTTTAAGGATCAAGTCCATTAGCAGAAGGCTTATCACGGACAATAAGAGGGAAGAGAATGAAATTGTTCTTGGCAAGTTTAGGATTGATCTTAACTTAAAAGATTTTTATCTTGATGGCAATTTAATTGAGTTAACACCGACTGAGTTTGGCATAATTAAGTATCTAATTGAAAATGCAAATACTCTTGTAAAGAGAAAGGACATAGTCAAAACAGTTTGGGGCTACGACTACCTAATGGATACTAAGCTTGTCGACGTCAATATATCTAGACTTAGAAAGAAGATAGAGAAGGATCCATCAAATCCTGAACATTTAAAAACTATTTGGGGAGAGGGATTTACGTTTGAGTACAAAGAATAGCTTGAAGAAGAGCTTGATGCAAAACTTCATCTTACTTGTCTTTATCTCGCTTGTGCTGATAAATATATTCAGTTCATATATGTTCAAGCGCTTTTACTATAAGCAAACCATAAAGAATGCGAAGGACACTTTGGATATGTATGTGGACTATGACAAGAAGTTTTACGGCTTTACAAGCAATGACAAGATAAAGGAAGCGATTAACCAGCATCCAAACCTCTTCTACAACAACATCGATCAAAGGCTTGAGATCTTGGACATTGACGGCACAGTACTATTTGACTCGGAAGGATATAAGTACACGGCCGTGCCTGAGATTGATTCTCTTATTAATAATGGCAGCGCGACATGGATAGGACGTGACTCGGCATCTGGCGAGAGGGTTCTAACTGTTAGTACGTCTGTCAAGCATAATGAGGAGCCTATATATTATTTAAGATTATTTTTCGGCTTAGGGCAAGTTGATGATTTTACTAGTAAACTATCTATCATCATAGCGGCAATAAGCCTTTTAGTCTTGTTTTTATGTATTATTATTTCTAATTTTATAAGTGATTCCATTGTAAATCCAATTAAGTATTTAACAAGGATAGCTAGGCGCATGTCTAAGGGCAATTACAAGGAAAAGTCCAAGCTTGATCTAAAAAATGAAATAGGTGAGCTATCAAACGCAATGAACACGCTATCAGACGAGATTATCAAGCATGACGAGCTAAAGAATGAATTTATCGCAAATATCTCTCACGAGTTAAGAACGCCGCTTACATCATTAACCGGCTGGGCATATACGCTTAAAGACGGTGACCTCGATGAAGAGACGACTGAGCTTGCTCATGACATTTTGATTAGCGAGAGTGAAAGACTAAGCTCATTACTAGAAGAGCTACTTGATTTTTCAAGACTTATCTCAGGAAAAATTTCACTTAATAAAGATTATTTCGATTTAAAGATCTGTGTTGAGAACATCACTAAGCAAGTATTTCCAAAGCTAGAGAAGAACAAGGAAAGGATCGAGCTCAATGTCTCTGACGCCTCCTACATTTATTATGGCGATGAGAATAGAATTAAGCAGGTCATGATTAACCTTCTTGATAATGCAGTTAAGTTCAATAAAGAGCATGGTCTTATCACCATAAATCTATATCAAGATAAGGATAATTTCTTTATAGAAGTCATAGATGAAGGTGTCGGCATAGATGAAGACGAAATCAAATACATTTTCGAAAAGTTTTATGCTGGTAAAAAATCTAAATCACATACGGGCGTTGGCCTTGCCATAGTCAAGGAGATAGTCGAGCTTCATAAGGGAAGCGTAGGCGTTGAGTCAAAGCCGGGCGAAGGCACTAAGTTTATTCTAAGGCTAGCGAAGGAGATTAAAGATGAAAAAGATTCTTAGCTTGATAAGCCTAGTAATATTATCATTCTTACTCACTTCATGTGCGCCAAAAAATACAGTAGCAAATCCAGACCTGTATGGCGTTTGGCAAGTGAAAGAGATAAAGGACGTAGAGGAAAAGCAAAAAGAGGTCGACGCGGCGCTTAGGGTAGACGACTACATCTACATCAGTGACGATGACTACATCATAGGTAACGACGTAATCAAAGACGCCAAGACTAAATATAGAAAAGTGTCTTTGAAGGACTATCTATTCTTTAATTACAAGATAGAGCTTAATGATACGGGTGGCCTTGATGCAGATGTTTACTCCATCTACGAAGATGATAGCTTCAGATACGACCTCATCATAAGTGAGGACAAGATGATGATTAAGCTAGGCAAGTACCTCTACACGCTTACAAAGACTGACAAGGCGCTTGATGAAGTGCATATGAAGGAGTTAGTTGCTCTTGTAGATAGCACTGAAGCAGGTGCTAGCGAAGCCATAGATGAAAATATTGGCTTTTTACTAGGTCTTAGAGAAGACAAAGACGGCACATCGACTTACAAGACCATATACATGCAGCCATACAAGGGCGAGGCTTATGAGCTTGATTACCTACTCGTGCCAAGGCGCGATGGCTTTGCGAGGATTGAGTGCGCCAAAATTGAAAAGGACAGCATCTATCAAGAAGATTTCTTAGTTATAAACGACCATGTCAATACTTTTGAATCTCTTGTGCTATATGACGCGCAAAGAGATAGGGAGCTAGATAGGATGAGAAAGATACTCTTCGTTGGCAACGACTATTTCTCATATGAGATAGAGTCAAAGCTTAGGGACAACGGCGACATAGGTATATATTTCTTAGATAATTACAGCCAAAACAATAAAGCCGCTCTCCGTGAACTAATAGATGAGAGCGAAACAGATAATACAAAGACTTATAAGATGGATGAGTTTAAAAACAGCTTAAACGATGCGAGAAACTTAACGGTAGTAAGGAACAACGGCTACTGGATACTTAAGCAAAGGGACTACGACATGAAGTATCCGGGCCTATATAAGGACAGCTACGTCATGAAGAAGCCAAATAAAAATCTTGTGCGCTTCGACGAGCTCTACTTCAATTATGAGACATTGAAAGAGAAGTTTCCTAAGCTTAAGGACGCCTTTAGTGCGCCAAACAAGTCCATGGTCATGATATATAAGGACAAGACGCTCGCTGCCTACAGTGTATATAGAGATGAGATTATGGACGAGATCTTCTCTATTGATTTAAACTCAAATATCATAATGAATGAGTGGGCACTTGGCCAATACGGCGATATGTGGAAGGAAAAATTTATCTCGCTTGGTGCGAAGAAGATAAAATAATTAGGCTTGCAAATAGGGCTCATATGTAGTATAATTAGTAATCATAGCGAAGGTGAAGTAATGGGTACTATAAAATCAATTTTAGAAAAAATACTTACAGAAGTAAAACCATATATGACAGAGACATCGCTTCTATTTATAGTTGCACTTGTCTTTGCTGTTGTAGTTTTATTTTTGCACATAGTCTTTATGAAGTATAAGTTTGTTAAGTATATACCGACTATAGGCTTAATAATATTTGCTGCAGTAGTTTTATTAAAGGGCAATAAGAGAAGCATATTGCAAGCGTCAATCGTTGACATGAAGCTTGCCATCATGTCCTTAACGGCGGCATTTACATCACTCTTTGTAGCTATAGCGATGGGGTCGATGGCGAAGAGGAGAAAGTCAAGGAAGACCAGAGTAAGTACAAAAGCTAAGAGTGAAGAAACAAGTAAATAGAGTAGATCATATAAAATACAAGAGTAGACATCATTTGCCTACTCTTTTTTTGCGTCTTCCTCTATTAAGTTTAATTTAGCTTCTTTCGTAAGCTTTTTAATCGCTGCCTCTCTTTGCATCGCTTCTTCCTTAGTAAGGAAGCTCTCGTAGTGAACCAGCTCAAAGGGGCCGCGGCCTCTTGTGTACTTCGCGCCCTTACCGCTCCTATGTTTTTCTATGCGCTTATAAATATTATCAGTGTAGCCGGTGTAGATGGAGCCGTCATTGCACCTAAGCATGTATATATAATAAAGCTTATTCATTATAAATCGACTATGTCCTTGATGTCGGAGTAGTCAAAGCCTCTGCTTATTAAAAAGCGAATGATCTTGTTCTTTCTCTTGTATGGATCAGTCTCGCTCTTAGTCGCCTCGAGCTTTCTCTCGTAAGCCTCTTTAAGCGCCTCGTACTCCATATCACTTGCTTCTTCAATCGCTTCTTCGATCTTATCATCATCGATGCCTCTTTGTTTTAGTTCATAGACTATCTTTCTCGCGCCTTTGTTCTTGATTCGAAAACTATCTTCCACAAAAAACTTTACATATAAATCGTCATCGACAAGGCCCACTTCTTCTATGTAGTCACAGACCTCACTCGTTTCTTCGTCACTGAAGCCTTTTCTGATTAAGTAATCGTAGACATCCTTCTTCGTCTTAATGTTCTTCAAATATTTAATTGCATAATTATAAGCTTTCTCGTTCATGATACACCTCTATAATTAATTCTAACAGATTAGTAAATATTTTTCAATATCCATAGCAAAAACTATTGATTTGTGATAAAATAAAGGTGAGGTGAAAGCTGTGGACTTTTTTTCAATACTGTCTATGATATTAAAATATCTATTCATCATAATTATATATGCCTTCGTTTTTCAAATAGCGAAAATGATATTTCAAGACATTAAGTCTACTCAAGTCTCGAGGAAGGGCGCTTACTTAATGCTCATCGATGACGAGGAGAAGGACAAGATATATCCAATCAGAGAGAGCTTAAGCGTTGGCCGTGATAGGTACTCGGACATAAGGCTTGACTACAAGTTTGTATCGAAGAACCACTTCATCATCGAAGAGGACGAGGGAGAGTACTACTTAACGGATCTTGATAGTAAGAACGGCACTTATGTCAATGGCACTAAGATCGAGGACGAAGTCATCTTAGAGGACGGCGACATCATTGAGCTTAATGACATTAGATTTGTTTTTGTTAATAGGGAGATATAGATGAAAAAGAAAGTAAACATATCAAGGCCTTTACTATTGGTCTTCATGTTTGTAATACTTGAACTAAGTTTATTCTTCTTTTACAAGGACATGAAGCCAACGAAAAATTTTATATATTATACGAGTGGTGTACTTGTACTTATCTACTTACTAAATATCTTATTAATAAAGATATCGCCAAAGGCGGATCGCTACTTAAACCTTATAGTCTCAATGCTATTTTCAATAGGTACATTCGAAATACTAAGGCTTGATGAGGCAAGTGGTTTTAGGCAAATCATATGGATAAGCTTAGGTATAGTTGTTTTTTATCTAGCCATATTCATAATGACGGCTATGAAAAATAAATTTGATAAGATGTTTTTCATAGTCTTGGCACTCATCTACATACTCTTTATAATAACGCTTGTCTTTGGCAAGACAAAGTATGGGGCGAGAAACTGGATAAGGATAGGCAAGATTAGGTTTCAACCGGGTGAGTTCATCAAGATACTCTATATATTCTTGCAGGCGATTTACTACAAAAATTATAAGAGGTATGCCTCAATTAAGTTTGGGCCAGAGATATTCACGCTTATCTCATATAGCTTCATAATGTTTTTCTTCTTGCAAAAGGACCTTGGCTCGGCAGTTATCATCTACGGTATGATGATGTTTAGCGAGTTTGTGTTTGAGAAGAAAAAGTATATAAAGTATGTGAACCTAGCTTTAGCAGTCGTTATGAGCGTCGTGAGCTACTACTTATTTAGTCACGTAAGAATAAGGGTATTGAGCTTTATCAATCCATGGGACTACATGGACGGCATAGGCCTACAGATAACACAGTCACTCTTCGCCATCAGTTCAGGCGGCTTCGTCGGAACAGGCATCGGACTAGGACTTCCAAAGACTATACCCGTTGCGACAAGCGACTTTATCTTCGCCGCTATATGTGAGGAGATGGGTACACTGGTTGGCATCGCAATCATAATGCTATTCATCATGCTAATATCAAGAATGTTTAAGATATCACTAAAGTCGAATGACACATTCTACAAGGCACTGAGCTTCAACTCGGCGGTATTATTTTCAATTCAGTCGCTACTGATTTTAGGCGGCGTACTTAAGCTAATACCACTGACAGGGGTTACCTTACCCTTCGTTGCCTATGGAGGCACGTCGATCCTCGCGTCCTTCATAGTACTAGCCATGGTGCAGTTTTCAAGCATAGAAGGTGAAGTCGATGGATAGGACGAATAAGAGAATTATTATTTCACTACTAATATTTTTAACGGCCTTCTTTGGGATTATAGTCTACTTGACATATTTCCAACTGTTCTTAGCTAAAGACATTAAAAACAATCCTTACAATAGAAGGAATAGGGTCGACGAAGAGAATGTTATTAGAGGAAATATTTATGATAGGAATGGCGTGGTCCTTGCCGAAACAAAAGTAAAGGGCGAAGAAAAGACAAGGGTTTATCCGTTTGGACAAAGGTACTCGCATGTAATTGGTTACACTAGTAAAAAATATGGTAAGCAAGGTCTTGAAAGCACCTTTAATGATGTTTTGACGGGCACTGACAAGGACGATTACTTCAAGGACATAAGAAAGATATTTAACGACAGAGCAGGTAAGTCACTAGTTTTATCTATAGATAACAATTTAGAAGCACTTATTGAGAAAAACTTTGCTAAAGAAAAAGGCGCCGTCATCGTCATGGACAATAGGACTGGAGAGATACTTGCAATGCACTCAAACCCTGGTTTTAATCCATCCACAATTGATCAAAACTGGGACGACTTTGTTAACTCAAATAACGGAGAGCTCCTAAATAGGGCAACACAAGGTCTATATCAACCGGGATCGACATTTAAACTTGTTAGCGCTATGGCGATACTTAAGTCAAAGCAGGACCTAAGCTATACAGATACAGGTAAGGAGACAGTCGACTCATATATATTCAAAAACTCTGGCGGCAATAAATATGGCGAGGTTAATCTAAACACTGCCATGAGCAAATCCATAAACACATATTTTATAAATAAAGTTATGAATATGGATAAGGATGAATTTTTTGATACGATTGAAGAGTTTTACATCGATAAGAACTTTGATTTTGATCTGGTTTTTGCTAAGTCAAAGCTCAATAGAGACGCCGGCAAAACTGAGATTGCATCTGACGCCATTGGCCAAGGCTCGATACTCGTTAGTCCACTCAATATGCTTATGTCTACGAGTGCCATCTGCAAGGAAGGGGTTATGATGAAGCCTTATATCGTCAAGATGGTCAAGGACAATAAAGGTACTTTGCTTGAATCAACTAAAAGTGAAGTATATAAAACTATAGGCAAGAAAGAGGACGCCGATAAGGTTAAAGAGGCGATGATAGAGACTGCAAGGACTGGGACAGCAAGCTCCTTACAAAGAAAGGGCTTTACAATAGGTGCCAAAACTGGTACGGCTGAGCTAGGCAAGGGCAAGTACAACGCTTGGCTCGTAAGCTTTATCGAGTCTGATAAGCTTGACTACAGCATCTGCGTTGTGAGCGAAGACCAAAGGAAGATGGGCTATCAAATGCAAGGCATTACTAAGATGATAAATGATTATCTAATAAAAAATTATAATAAATAGAAAGGGATGTTAATATGGACGAATTAAAAACAAGAGATCAAATTGACGAACAATTTAAGTGGGATTTGACAAAAATCTTTGAAAGCGATGAGAAGTGGGCTGAAGAGTATGATAGCTTCTGCAAAGACTTTACAAAGCTAAGTGATTATGAAGGAAGACTTGGTGAAAGCGCAAAGACTTTATTTGAATTCACTAAATTGAAATATGATTTAATTCACAGACTTGAATTAATTTACGTTTATGCAAGTCTAAAGTTTTCACAAGACACTACAGATACTAAGAGTCAAGAGCTTATTGATAAAGCACAAACTGCTGAAATCAAGTTCTCAACAAGCTTAGCCTTTGAATCACCTGAAATATTAAAACTAGGAAGAAAGAAGATTGAAGACTTTATAGCTGAAGAAAAAGGTCTTGAAGAGTATAGAAAGACTTTCGAAGACATACTTAGATACGAAGCACACACATTAAGCGAAAAAGAAGAAGCACTTCTATCTAAAGCAGGCGACTTATATAGCGCACCAGATGACATCTACCAAATGTTCTCATATGCTGATTTAAAATTTGATTCAGTAGCAGATAAAGATGGCAAGATGCATCCACTAAGCCCAGGCGTATTCACTAAGCTATTGGCTTCAGATGATGAAGTATTAAGAAAGAATACATTCAACACATACTATGACAATTACGCTGACCATATCAATATGCTTGCGGCTACATTAAAGGCAGCAGTTAAGAAAAACATTTTCAGAGCTGAAGTAAGAAACTTCAAGAGCGCTAGAGAAGCTGCATTATTCGCAAATGCTGTTGATGAAAAGATCTATGACAATCTTATCGAGTCAGTTCACGACAAGATTCATTACCTTCATAGATATATGAAGCTTAGAAAGAAATACATGGGCCTTAAAGAGCAACACATGTATGACATTTATATGCCAATGCTTAGCAGCTTAAAATTTGAAATTGATTATCCAGAAGCAACAGAAATTATTAAAGAAGCAATCGCTCCACTTGGCAAAGAATATCAAGACATTGCTTACAAGGGATATCATTCAAGATGGGTTGACGTTTATGAAACAAAGGGCAAGAGAGGCGGAGCCTTCTCATCAGGTGTTAAGGGCACTTATCCATACATCTTATTAAACCATAATAAATCAGTTGACTCACTATTTACATGCTGCCACGAAATGGGCCACTCAATGCACTCATACCTAACAAACACTACTCAACCGATCCAATACGCTAACTACAGCATATTCTTAGCAGAAATAGCTTCAACTATGAATGAAACACTATTAACTCACCACATGATTGACAATGCTAAGACTAAGGAAGAAAAATTATACTTCATAGACAATTATCTTGAATCATTCAGAACTACATTATACAGACAAGCGATGTTTGCTGAATTTGAAAATATAATTCACAAATACGCTCAAGAAGGCGGTACTATAAACGCGGATTTCTTAAACAAGACTTACTACGATTTAAATAAGTTCTACTATGGTGACGATGTAGTTGTTGACGAGAAAATCAAGTACGAATGGGCTAGAATACCTCACTTCTACTACAACTTCTACGTATTCCAATACTCAACAGGTATTAGCTGCGCAACTGAATTTGCAAGAAAAGTGCTTTCTAAAGAAGAAGGAGCAGTTGAAAAATATCTTGGCTTCTTGTCAAAGGGCTCAAGCGAGTACCCAATCGATATACTTAAAGAAGCTGGCGTAGATATGACTACTAAGGACCCAATACTAAACAGTTTAGATACATTTAATGAGTTCATGGATAAGTTTGAAGAACTTATGTAGGAGGACTTATGTTCGAACAAATTAAGGATGTATTAGTAAATTTTAAACTAAGCTACCTTGTCGACATCACAATCATTGCGCTAATAATATATCAACTATACAAGCTTGTTAAGCAAACAAGAGCCGAGCAGCTAACCAAAGGCTTCTTGGCCTTGCTTATAGTTACCAAGCTAAGTGAAGTACTCCACCTATATACACTTAGGTGGCTTATCGAAAACCTATTCAATGTAGGTTTAATCGCTTTAGTTGTTGTATTTCAGCCAGAATTGAGGCGTGGACTTGAGTATATAGGAAGGATGAAGTTCTTTTCTAAATCCATCTCCGATTTTAAAAAGGAAAACTTTTCAAGAACAGTTAATGAGATAGTTGACGCATGCCTATCACTATCGAGACAAAAGATAGGAGCGCTTATCGTTATTGAGAGAAAAACTGGTCTTAACGAGATAGTTGACACAGGAACTGATATAGATGGTCTTGTATCAAGCGATTTACTTATCAATATCTTCATACCGAACACACCTCTTCATGATGGGGCGGTCGTTATAAAGAGCGATAAGGTAAGAGCTGCTGCATGCTTCTTGCCGCTAACAGATAATCAAAACGTTCCAAGAGAATTAGGCACAAGACATAGAGCAGCGCTTGGCGTAACTGAGATGAGTGATGCACTTGCAGTTATAGTATCAGAAGAAACAGGCGCTATATCTACAGCAGAAGAAGGCGTTATCTCAAGATATCTAGACGAGAACACACTTAGAGAGAAACTACTTAGCGTGTATTTACCAGAAAGTAGCGAGGACAAAGCATTATTTAAATGGAGGGCAAAAGATGAAGATCAAGATGAAGAAGTTCAAGATCAAGAACAAGAGTAATATCATTGCTAAGATAGTCTCAGTCATCGTTGCCATCTTCCTTTGGTACTACGTTATGGGACTTGTCAATCCAGAAGAAACAAGAACATATAGAAATATAAACGTAGCATTTAAAAATGTTGAATACCTTAATAACACCAAGCTTGTTAACCTCGGACCAAATGAGGCGAAAGTTACAGTTCAAGTAAAGGGTAAGAAGAGCGAACTTGATAATATTAACGAAAACAATATCAAGGCAGCCATTGACTTTAGAGGCTACGATGCAGGCCAAGTTAGGATACCAGTCAAAGCCGAAATCATCGGTCAATACAATACACTACAAGTAACATCGGTCGGACCAAATGAGGTATTATTTAACCTTGACAGCGTTGAATCATATAAGAAGCCTATAGAAATAAGACAAAAGGGCGAGATAAAAGAAAATCACGCTTTGTCAGAGCTATCGATGGATGTTGAAAATGTTAAGCTAACTGGACCAGAAAGCTATTTAGCAAAAGTTGATAAGGTCATAGCCGAAATCGATTTAACAAATAAGGATAAACCATTTACAATATCAAGTAAATTATATGCAGTCGATATCAAGGACAATCAGATAGATCAAGTAAGTCTATATCCACAAGTGGTTAATATCAATGCACAGATAGATAAGACAAAGTCGGTTAATATAGAGACTGACTTCGTAAGCCATCTGCCAAGCAATTACAAGATTGTTAATATCAAGACTAGTCCACAAAAGATAGTTATTAAAGGGCAAGATGGTCTAGACGCCATCAGCTCAATTAAGACAGAGAAGATAGAGGTTAACGATGCGGTCGAGCCGAAGGAAGGCGAAATTATTGTTAAGCCAATACTTCCACAAGGAGTTTCACTTCTTGATGAGAACGTAAATATATCCGTAACTTATGAGATAGAGGAAGAAGCTGAAAGAGAAATTAAAGTGCCTCTAGCTAATCTTGAGCTTAATAATCTAAGAGATGATGTAGAGCTAAGCGATGCAAATGAAGAATATATCACTTTGACATTAAAAGGATATAAGTCGATTTTAGACAAGATAGACGAAGAAACATTTAAGCTTACAGCGGATGCATCAAATGTAACGACTGAAGGCAAACAGCAATTAAGACTTGAGCTAGTAAGCGATAAAGAGTATATAGAGATACTTAATAACGCGATTAGTCTAGACTTTGTAATGAAGAATAATTAATATGAGGGAGCTGAGTAAGAGATTACTCAGTTTTCTTTTGCTCATATATAAGAAAGGCTTATAATTAATGAAGGAAGTATAAAATTTATTAATATATAATAGTGCTTGCATATTTTTAGGGGGGGGTGGTATAATATAGTTAATAAGAATTTATTTTGCTAAATCATTACAAGGGAGGATCTTATGAAGTACAAAAAATTTTTTATAATCATGTTTATCTTGATACTGTGTTCATCAATATCAGCACTACTTGCACCGATATTTATACAACTGTGGAAGGCAAATGGCACGCCGCTTGATACGAAGAAGATAGTATTCATAGTCTTACTTATACTTGCTTCAAAACTGCTTACGATACTATTCACAATATTTAGAGAAAAGTTTGCGAAGGAGTATAACAAAGGCAATTTCATTTCTTACATAAAAAACATTTTCAATATGAATTACGATCATATAATCGAAAAGGGTGCTATGAACTTACTAGAGAGGGCATCGATTTCTGTTAATAGCATCTACTCCTTTATGATGAGTGGCTACATACAGATATTCTCCTCACTTTTAGTTGCCTTAGTATGCTTGATTCTAATTGCAAATGTAAATTTGTATTTGGCCTTAATAATGTTTTTAGCACTGCCTATAAACTATTTTGGATATAAATTATTAAATAAGAAGCTAAAGAAAAAGTCTGAAGAGATGCAAAAGATGACTGGCATGGGCTTTCAAGAGATACTATCTTATATACAAGAGGTCGACTATGTAAAGCAGCTTTCTGATAAGTCTGTGATTTACAATAAACTAGAGCCAGCGACAGAAAAAGTTTATGGCAGTATGGCGAGCGTCAATGAGTATGCTCAATCAATGACGGTAGTCTTAGAAGGCGTTAACGAGATTATAAAAACACTTCTACTACTAATAGTTGTTTATGATTATATGGCACATAGCAGCAGCATTTACTCAATCATACTTGTTACTTTAATCTTCCCGCTTTACTTTGCCAATGTATCGACCATAACTAATTCAAATATTGAGAAGAGAAATTTTGATATAGCAAAAGATTTTGAAAAAGAACTCATCGCTAATAAAGAAGCCGATGGAAAAGAATCTATTGAGACCATTAACGATATAGAACTTGATGTCAATGGCATTAATATCAAAGACATGAAGCTTGACTTTAATGCAAAGGCAAAGCTTAAGAAGGGAGATATAGTCAGAATCAACGGAGCCAATGGCAGTGGTAAGAGTACTTTTGCCAAAAGCCTAGTAAAGTTTAGAGACGTTAAGATAATTAAGGTAAATGGCATAGACATAGAGAAGTGCAAAAACGAAGACATAAGAGATCGTATTGAATATGTCGTACAAAACGCACCTATAGTCAACGGCTCACTAAGGAAGAACCTTTTACTTGACTTTGATGATGGCAGCCACATTGATCTAGAGCAAAATCAATTTATCAGATCCATTCTTGAAAAGAAATCACTTGACGACGATATACTTATGGGCGGCTCAAACCTTTCTGGAGGCGAAAAGCAAAAGATATCATTTGCAAGATCCTTACTAAAAAATCCAGACGTACTCGTTTTGGATGAGATATGCTCAAACATTGACAAGGAATTGACGAAAGAGATATATGACTACCTAGATAAGACTAGAGAAGAAAGGATATGCTTCATAATTAGTCACGATGACTTGACAAGTGGCCTTATTAATGTTAATATAAATTAGTAGTATGACTCTAGTACCATTGTCATAGTAAAATATTTTTGCAAAATCAAAAAAAGTACTTGACAAATGCTCTGCATGAGTATATACTATATGAGTAAAGAATAATTATCAAGAAGAAAATGCTTTCTCACCTTATAACCGGTTGTTCATAAGGTTAATTAATTGTAATTGTACGGGCATTTTTTCATGCCCGTTTTTTTAATGGAGGTGTAAACAATTAAAGAGCTACTAATCAACGAAGAGATTAGAAATCAAAAGATAAGACTTATAGGAGAAGATGGAACACAATATGGTATTGTAGATAACAATAAGGCTTTAGAGATAGCAGAA
>OGPS01000795.1_pt1 | contig 27352 bp, 10 predicted proteins | sample 1552931 | NCBI WGS metagenome assembly OGPS01 (sample SAMEA2580252, study PRJEB22360) | human gut metagenome | biome: human gut; feature: human-associated habitat; material: faeces | place: Denmark | collected 2008/2010 | reverse complement strand
CTGGTTGCCGGTTCTCTGATCAACGTGTGGTTTGCACGGTGCCCATCGCATCGCCCTTTGCGGCGGCCCCGTTCGTTGACATGCTTCCGTTCATACCGTTACTCCCGTTCATGCCACGGTCCTTTCGAATACGGTGTTCTGCTCGCCTTGGCAGGCCGGGCAGACCCCACTGCCGTACGTTCTGCAGTATCCGACGTGTTCCACGGTCGGACGCGCGGTGATGCGGGTGGCCCGGCTCGCCGCGGCCGCATAGAAGACGCGGGCGATCATGGTCAGCGACCATACCGTCATCTTCGACCGCGATTCCAGAAGTTGCTTCCAATGTTCTTCGCTGACCTGCGCCGGCCGTTCGACGTCGTCGAGGCCGCTGGTGAAGACGCTGGCCATTTTGGGCACGTATTTGCGGGATATGAAATCGCCCGCGTTGATGCTTCCGCCGGCGAACAGCGCCTGCTGGTGGTACGCTTCGTCGCCTTGCCCTTTGCGTGGCGCGGGTGCCGCGTATTCCATGACGTGGAACAGGGCGCTTTGGGTGATGTCCGGCATGGTTGCGATCGCCTGCGCGCCGCGTTTTCCGCCGTGTTCCGGGAATGCGAGGCCCAGCTGGTAGCAGACGAGCTGCAGGTCGCTGAACAGGGAGCGTCCGTTTGGCACTTTGCCGGTTTTGTAGTCGATCAGCCGTACCTGTTCGCGGCCGTCGGCGGTACGGCGGGGTTCAAGACGGTCGATTCTGCCCGACAGGCGTACGGTGAGCCGGTCGCTCATGCCGGTTTCCGGCCAGCCGCCGACGAGCGCGCCCATGATGGCGATGAGTTCGTCGCGGGAGATCGGAGCGTTGCCGTCGATGGCGTTGTAGGCGTCGAGGATGTCATCGAAGTCGAATCGCGCGGCGAACTGCCGTTCCGCTTCGGCATGGTCCAATGTTCCCACGGTGATGTTTTCGGTGTTGTTCGACGGGTATCCCGTACGGTTCGACTTGACGAAATATGTGGCGATGTTGCGCAATGCGACCGACGCCTTCGCGTCCTTGCCGAGCGCCTTGTACCGTTCCTCGGGGTCGTCGATGGCGTTGAGGTCGCCACGTAGGGTCTTGTATCGGCCGATCATCCATTGGGTGATTTCGTCGATGTTGTCCTCGTCGCTTACTGCGGTGTGGTTTTGGGGCAGGTCGAGGCCGGCTTCGGTGGCCTGTTGCGCGACGGCGTGGATGAGCGAGCCGAAGCTGGTGGCCGCGCTGCCCATGCGTGGGCCGGCGAAACGGTTCTCCAGCATCCAGCACACCGGGCACGCCCACAAACTGTCCACGGCGGATGGAGAAAGGGTGACCACGTCGGATTGGCCGTCTGTTTTTTCGATGGATTCCGGTTGTTCGATAAGCTTCGCCTTGTCGGCATGCTCCGTTTTTCCGTCAGATTCCATCTTGCCGTCGATTCCCGTCATATCGTCGGCTCCCGCATGTTCCGTAAGGAACGCCCAATTGTCGGGATTCGCGGCGGCGATGCCATGCGATGCCAACAACGCCAAGGCTTGCGCGGCATCGCGCGCTTGGTGGGAATCGGCCGGCGCATGGGCCAGCACGCTTCGCGCGGCGGCGACCAGGCCACGCGGGTCGGCCTCCAGTCCCGCGTATTCGCCGGCCTCGCCGACCGCCGTGTACACGCGTGTTTCCGCATCGGCATCCCGGTCGCGGTCGAACCATTCCGGCAGGTAGCCGTAGAGGAAGTCGGACGGCACATGGTCTTCGTTGAGGACCGCGCTTACCGTCACGCGCTCATCGGCGCGGGTGAGCGCCACAAGGAGGCTTTTCTGTTCGGAGGCGAGCACCGCGGCGAGCTGCGCGTTTTCGCGGCCTGCGGAAGTGACGGTGTCGTCGGACAGTCGTCCATGCAGCATGATGTCGGCGAGCTCCTCCCCGCCAAACAGGGTGTTGCGCGGTGAGAGGTTCGGCCATTGGCCTTGTTGGAACGCAGGCATGAATACTAGTTTCCAATGCTTTCCAGCCGCTCCGGCGGGCGTGGTGAGCGTCACGGCCTGATCAATCGGCGCGGTGTGCGCCAGGGAATCGGCTTCGATGGCGAGCGCGCGGACCTGTTCGATGAACGCGTCGATGGTGTACGCTGTCGTCACGCCGTTCGATTCGCCGCCGGACGCGTAGCTGAACAGGCGCATCGCGGTGTCGAGCCGGTCGTTGGCCGCGCGGCCTTCGGCGTTGTTGCACAACGCCGTTTTCTGCCAGATTTCGGCTTTGCCGAACGCCTGCCATGCACAGTCGAGCATGTATTGCGGTTCGTGGGATGTCAGGCGTGCCTCCGATCGCAGGGTATCGTCGAGCGCTTTCCACAGGCGTGCGAAGGCTTGCGCTTGGGGGTCTTTGCGGCCCAGTACGGAGGCGATCGCGTCGAGCACGCGGTCAGTGTCGCCTTCCAATAGCAGGATGTACAGCGCGTTCATGCCGAAGGATGGTTCGTCCGCATCCTCAGCGGCACGCTCTCCCGCCATCAGCCGGTCGTCGGTGTCGATTGCCGGCAGGCCCATGTCGGCAGCGTTTTCCGCGTCCGACGCCGATGCCGCCGCGCGTGCGGTGTGGAAGGCTTCGACGTAATCGTTCCAATCGTCGATCAGCTGTGGCAGCAGCGCGCGTCCGGACGTGTCGGACGTGGTCGGATCGGCTGTATCGTCATGCAAAACCGTGGCCAGCGAGCCGAGCGCGTTCATCGCCGATTCGACCACGCACAGCCGAGCCGGACGTTCGCCGGGGGTGGTGATCAGCGGCGAGTTCATGATTGATGCGACGCGTGAGCGCACGTATGCGCCGGCCGTGTCGAGGTTCATGGACGAGGTGGCGATGCCTTGCCGTTTCAGTTCGGCCAGTTCGATCATGGAGAACAGGCCCTGCACGAACGGTTCGTCCTTGAGGGGGCGGGTCACGCTCGAATAGCGTACGGGCACGCCGTCGGCGCGTAGCCGTTCGCCGAACGTGCGCACGGTGGCGTTGTCGTGGGCGATCACGGCCATGTCGTTCCAGTCGCGGCCGTGTTCGAGATGTTCGGTTTTGATTTTCCACACCACGTCGTCGAGTTCTTCGACGGTGGAACGGTACATCGCGGCTTCAAGACTGCCGTCGTGCGTCTCCGGTATGGCGATGGCCGGCATTTTGCCGGGGCGGTTCGCCAGCGCGTCGTCGGTCGATTCCGTGCTGGCGATGGTCAGGCTCACGCGGCTCGCCACCGCGGCCAGGTCCGTACCTTCGGCCATATGGGACGGTTCCAGCCGTACCAGTCGCGCGCCCAATCGCGATTGCGCCATGTTGAACAAATATTCAGGGTACGATCCGCGGAACGTCTGCACCGCCTCGTCGGGGTTGCCGACGAGCAACAGTCGCACGCCACGGTTGCGCAATGCGGTGAGAAAGTCGAAGCCGGCGAGTGTGGCGTCCTGGAAATCGTCGACGATGACGAGTTTCGGCAGGTCGGACGTTTCGGCTTCGCTCACGGCGGCCGCGGCGTCGATCATGAGCTGCGAGGCGTCGAGACGGTATTGGTCCGGATATGCCTCGTTGATGGCCTGGTTGTATTCGGCACGCAGCGCGAAGGCGAGCCGCCATTGCACGCGCAGTCGTTCGCGTCGTTCGTCGAGCGTGCCGTGCTCGTCGGCAGCGCGGGCGATCAGCATGTCTTCGAGTTCCGGTTTCGCGCCGATCTCGTTCATGCGGGCAAGCATGTCGCGCAGCTGGTTGGCGAAGGCGTCGGTGGCGTCGTCCACCACCATGCCCGACCAGTCGGCGACCACGAAGTAGGTGCGCAATAGCGCGCAGGTGGAGCATTCGTCGCCGTGCTCGGCATGTTCGACATGCCTGGCGAGCACACGGCGGATGACCACGTCCTGTTCGGCCCCGTTAAGCAGTTTCGGCAGGGGTTGTCCGGCATGCGATCGCACGGCGGTCATGATGCGGAACGCGACGGCTGGCAGGGTGGTGACGGGGCGCGCCTGCGAAATCGCGGACAGTTCGCGGATCACGGTGTCGCCGAGCCGGTCGGCCACCTGTCTGCCGGAGACCGTCATCACGGCGTACGCGTCGCCATGCCGCTTCATCGCGGCGACCAGCATGTCCAGCGCGAACCGGGTCTTGCCGCTGCGGGGTGCCCCCGCAACCAATGTCGCGTCATCGAGATCGTCCACATCCATCATGTCTCCCCAGCTTAGCCGAACGGTCCGTCCACGAATCGCATATCATCGTCTGAAGCCGTCCTGAAAACGTCATCGTGGACACCGCCATCTTTACATATGGACATCGATACCCTCTACAAAGTTTTTCGGACACCGCCACCAATAAGATTGACTAGCGGCGCAGCCCGGGAAGGTTCAACAGCGAACAGACGGCCTGCCCATGACGACGAGTACGGTCGAAGCATAGACGCAACGCACGGAACCGGGCAGGAACTACAGGAAAGAGGAAGCATGGAAGCCTCAAGGAGCATTCCCCCTCAGATTCCCGGCTACACACTGATCAAACGGCTGGGCTCCGGTTCCGAAGCCGACGTGTACCTGTACCAGCAGCTTTCCCCGGCCCGTCAGGTGGCCATCAAAATCAGCAAGAACACGCTCGACCCACGTGCCGCGGTCCGCTTCCGTTCCGAAGCGAATTTCATGGGGCAGATCTCCACACACCCCTACATTATTTCCGTCTATGAGAACGGCGTGACCGTCAACGGGCGCGGCTACACCGTGTTCGAATACGCTCCGGGCGGCAATTACAAGACGTTCCTCGAGCATGGCCGTCTCACCGCCGACCAGATGCTCACCGTCGGCATCGATCTGGCGAGCGCGCTGTTCACCGCGCATCGCAAAGGCATCATCCATCGAGACATCAAGCCCAGCAATATTCTCATCAACGCGCACAATATGCCCATGCTCGCCGATTTCGGCATCGCCGGGACCGTCTATGGGCGTCCGGGTGTCGGCTTCACCATCGCGTGGGCCGCGCCGGAGGTGCTTGCCCAAGGCGGTGGCGGTAATGAATCGTCCGATATCTATTCGCTTGGCGCCACGCTGTTCGCCATGCTGATCGGCCAATCGCCGTACGAGTATTTCTATGCCGATGTGCTGGGCGATTCCCAACGGCAGGTGCGGGCCGAACGGCTCAAGTCCGTCATTCTCAACAATCCGCTGCCCAAGCTCAACCGTTCCGACGTGCCGGTCGAAGTGGAACGGGTGTTGCGTAAGGCCTTGAGCCGTACGCCCGAGGATCGTTACTATTCCGCGTTGGAGTTCGCGCGCGACATGCAGCGCGTGCAACAGGCCTTGTATGGCCGTGCCGTGCAGACCACCGTCGAGGGTGTGCCGGATTATCCGCAGAACATGTACGCGCAGACTTCCGCATTCGACCAGTCCGCCCCGGTCGCGAAGCAGCATGCCCGGTGGGTGAAGCCGTTGGCCGTCACGGTTGCGGCGGCGGCCGCCGTGGTCGTGATGGCGTTGGCGTTCGTCACCGTCGTCATGCCGAATATGGATGCGGCTTCCGACAACAGCAAGGTGCAGGTGCAGAACCATGGCGCCCAGAACCATGCCGAGGACGATCCCGATTCGGCGATCACGTCGGGCAGTGTGCCGAGCGTGCAGGATCTTACGGGCGAATACACCGCCGACGGCAAAGTGCGGTTCACGTGGGTCAATCCTTCGCCGAAGGATGGCGATTCGTACGCGTGGTCGCTGGTCGGCGATTCGGGAACCGACCCGAACGCGCAGGGCACCACCACGGAGTCGACGAGTATCGAAATCGATCCGGCCGACGGCGCGCAGACGTGCGTGCAGGTGAGTCTGGTTCGCGCGGACCGGCAGATGTCCGAGAATCCCATGATCGCGTGCGCGGCCAAGCCGTGAGTTTGCGGCCGGATGCGGGTGACATGAACCGATACGAACCAATACAGCCCGGCATGCATGCGGGCAAACAGGTAGGCGCATGCGGTTGGATGCGCGGTCAAGCAAAGTTTGGGCACAATCAGGGAAGAGCCAGTCGATGAGCAAGCATAGGAACGCCGAGAACCAGTCGGCGCAATCGTACGAACGGCAGTTGCGATTCGGGTCGATGCTGCGCAAGCTGCTGCCTTCCGGCAGTCGCCGGTGGATCACGCCGATCGTCATGCTGCTGCTGTTGCTGGGCATCGTCGCCGGGGCCGTCATCGTCAGTTCGGTGACGCAACGTCACGTGCAGCTCGACGATGGCACCGTGTGGGTCACTTCGCTCAAGGACCGCAAGGCCGCCCGTTTCAACGTGCGCAACCGGGACGCCGATGCGGGCGTCGCCTCCACTGCGGCCCGGTTCGACGTGGCCCAGCATGATGGCTCCACCGTGATCTCCGAAGGTACGAAGGCCAGCAACATCGAGGCCTCCACCGTCAGCGAAAGCGGCAACACCACCATCAAATCGGATATGCGGACCGTCGTCGGAGGCAACACCGCGGCGTTCATCAACGTCAAGACGGGCAATGTGTGGGTCGGGTCAGCAGATGATGTGAAATCCATGAATCCGACCACCGATTCGCCGAAGATGAAGCTGGGGTCGGGTGGCCGTATCGCGGTGACGCATGACGGTGTCGTCTACGGCTATCGCGCGTCCGACGGCGCGGTGCTCAGTGTCGACGGACCTCAGGGAACACCCGGCAAGGATGCGACGATCAAGGGCGCCACGAATGTCGAATCGTTCACCGTGGTCGGCAAGACGCCGGTCGTAGCCGGTGCCGGCAAGGTGTTCTGGCCGAAGGGCAGCGCGGATATCGGCCTGCAGGGTCAGGCGACGTTGCAGGCGCCGTCCACGGATAGCAGGCAGACCGGCTGGGTGGCGGTTTCCACGCCGCGGGGCATCGCCATGGTCGATTTGGGTAGTAAAAAGGTCACGCAGCTGCCGAATGCCGGCAAGGGCGATGCCGCGCAGCCGGTGTCCACCAATGGCTGCGTGTTCGCCGCGTGGGCGCAGAAGGCCAACAATTACATCAGGGTGTGCGCGGCGAACGACAAGGACGCACAGTTTTCCTCGTTGGAAGATGTCAATCCCACCTCGCAGCTCGTGTTCCGCACCAACCATCGTCTGGTGGTGCTCAACGACGTGGTCAACGGCAATGTGTGGAATCCGCAGGAGTCCACCAAGGTCATCAAAATCCAGTGGAACAAGGTGGAGACCAAGCAGTCGAAGCAACAGCAGCAGAACAACGACAGCGCCAACAACCAGCATAATTTCAGCAAGAACTGTTCGGCGCAGTCGGGGCAGATCAAGGCCGTGGACGATTCGTTCGGCGCGCGCGTGGGATCGCAGCAGATTCTCGACGTGTTGCGCAACGACGAGCAGACCGACTGTTCCGTGCTGCGCATCACGTCGGTGAGCGCTCCGGATGGCGCGAACATCACCGTCTCCCCCGTCTATGACGGCCGGTATCTGCAGCTCGACGCCTCCGGTGCCGCCGCGGGCAACGTGTCCTTCAGCTATGAGATTTCCGACGGACGCGGGCAGACGTCCAGCGCCACCGTGTCGCTCACGCTGGCCGGCGGCGACGACCATGCGCCGCTGCAGAGCGACACTCCGCCGGAAATCGACGTGGAGCAGGGTGCTTCGTACACCGCGAACGCGTTGGGCAGCTTCTCCGACCCCGACGGCGATCCGCTGACCTTGGTGTCGGCATCGCCGCAGAACACCGATCAGGTGACGGTGTCCACGCGAGCCGACGGACAATTGGTCTTCAACGCCGGTTCGATGTCGTCCGGCAGGGCGGGCATCGAGGTCACGGTGTCCGACGGCCAGCAGACCGGCACCGGCATGATCTACTTCTCCGTGAAGCCGGCGAACACGCTGGGCGCGGTCATCGACCCCGTGGTCAAACAGACCACGCCCGACACCCGCACCACCATCGCGCTCAAACCGTACGTGCACGGCACGTCCGTCGAACCGGCCGAATTGACCGCGGTGGAGACGCCGTCCGGCGCGGCCACCACCATGAACGCCACCGACATGTCGATCACGTTCACCGCCTCCAATCCCGGCACCTACTATGTGCCGTACACCATCACGCAGGGTTCCATTCCGTCGACCGGTCTGGCTCGTGTGGAGGTGCAGGCGGTGGCCGGAGACGCCGCCAAGCCGATCGCGGCGAACGATGTGGCGCTGCTAGGCGCGGACAATACCGCGATTGTGGAGCCGCTTGCCAACGACGTCGACCCGATGGGCGGCGTGCTGTCGGTGACCAGCGTCACCGCGGACGCGCAAAGCGGCGTCAAAACCGGTGTGGTGAGCAACAAGCGCGTCTATATCACCGCGCGTCAGGTGCCGACCGAGCCGGTGCGGATCTCCTACACCGTGGCCAACGCGGCCGGATCGTCGACCGGCGTCATCGTCCTGCAGCCGCCGGCGCTGACCACGTCGAATTCCGTGCCGAAGGCCGAGAACATCACCACACAGGTGCGCACCGAAGGCATCGTGTCCGTGGACGTGCTCGACCATGTCACGTATTCCGACGGCACCACGGTGAGCCTGCAGAACGATTTGCAGTATGACAAGAACACGTTCAAGGGTCTGGTGTTCGTGTCCGGCGACACCGTGCGCTATCAGGCCACCAGACAAACCGGCTCCTTCCCCGTCACCTACACGGTGAAGGACAATCTCGGCAACGCGGCCTCGGCCACCATCACCATCAACGTGCATCAGAAGGACGCGTCCAACAAGGCGGCTCCGACACCGTCCGACGTCGAGGCGCAGGTGGCGGCCGGGCAGAAGGTGCAGATTCCGATCACGCTCACCGGCATCGACGCTGACGGCGATGACGTGCAGCTGCTCGGCTTGGGCAACAAAGCGCCGAAACTGGGCCGTATCAGCGAGGTGGGCGCCACGTATCTGGTGTATGAGGCGTATGCCGATTCGTCCGGAACGGACACGTTCTCCTACGCCGTGGAGGATTGGACCGGTCAGAGGGCCACCGCGCAGGTGCGTGTGGGCGTGTTCAAATCCGGAGCCGATTCGGGTGTGTACGCGCGCGACGACGAGATCACGCTGCGTCCGAACACCGCGGCCACCGTGCCGGTGACGCAGAACGACATTTCCGGGGACAATACTGATCTGACCGTGGCCAAGGACGTGGAATCGCAAGGCATCGGCGGCATTCAGGTCGTTGACAACATGCTGTCGTTCACCACGCCGAAGCAGGCGGGCACGTATTACGTGGTCTACACCGTCAAGGACAAGGCTGGCCTGTCCGATTCGGCGACGTTGACGGTGAATGTCGACGAGAACGCCGCCATCGACCCGCCGACCGCGTACGATTACCGTGTTCCGGCCGCCGCCACGATCGACAAGAAATCCGTGGACGTGGACGTTTCGCAGTGGATTGCCAATCCGTCCGGCACCGCCGACGAGCTTCAGGTGGGCGTGGATCCTTCCGCGACCGACCATGCGCATGTCAAGGGCGGCAAGGATTCCACCATCATCACCGTTGATCTGACCGATGAGGCGCGCGCGGTGCCGTACACCGTCACGAACACGACGTACGGCATCACGTCCACCGCGTTCATCCAAGTGCCCGCATATGGCGTGTTTCCGCCGGTTCTACGTCCGAAGGCGCCGGCGTTGAAGGTCAATGCGCGTGAGACCATCACCATCAACATCGCCGACTACGTGCGTGTGGGCGCGGGCAAGACCGCGTATGTGGACGGCGCCGATTCGGTGAGCGCCACGAAGGCCGCGGACGGCGACCTGTACGTCAACGACCAGACGTTGAGGTTCACCGCGCCGAAGGATTACGCGGGTCCCGCGTCCATCACCTTCACCGCGGTGGACGGCAAGCGAGACAAGAACGACAAGGTGAAGATCGTCAATTCGGCGGTGCTCACGCTTCCGATCACGGTGATCGGACGTGAGGTTCCGCCGCCGACGTTCTCGTCCTCCACCGTCGATGTGGTGGCCGGCGAGAAGGCCACTACCATCGATCTGACGGCGCTGACCCATTCGGCGTCGGGCCTGTACGAGGATGAGAAGCAGTACTCGTATTCCGGCGGCGTGAATTCCGGCAGTGTGGATGCCAGAGTGTCTCCCTCCGGCACGTTGACCGTGTCCGCGGACAAGACGGCCACGCCGGGCACCACGGTGAGCGTGCCCGTCTCAATCAAATATGCGAAGGGTACGGTGAGCGCCGGTATGACCGTGCGCGTCACCGCGTCCAACAGGCCGCTCGCCCGTGTCACCGAGAAGACCGTGAAAATCAAGGCCGGTTCCAGCGAGCAGGTGAATCTGCTGTCCGACGCGTACAATCCGTTCCCCGACACTCCGCTGACGGTGACCGGATGCACATCCGACGGCGCGTCGAAGCTGACGGTGGATTGCCCGTCCAACGGCGTGGTGTCCATCAGGGCGGCTTCCGACATCGGCGCGAGCACCAACAAGGTGGTCGTCACCGTGCGCGACGCCACCAAAACAAAGGAACGTGAGGTGACCGGCACCATCAGCGTTTCGGTGATGGACAAGCCTGATGCGCCGCTGCTTTCCGCGGTGTCCGGCGACCCGCAGGATGGCGCCGTGAATCTGAGCTGGACGGCCGGTTCGGCCAACGGCAGCCCGATCACCGAATACAAGGTGATGTGGGACGGAGACGCGTCCGGCGAGCGCTCGTGCGGGCAGAAAACCTCCTGTCTCATCGACGGGTTGAAGAACGGCAAGACCTACTCGTTCAAGGTGCAGGCCAGGAACGAGGTCGGCTGGTCCAAGGATTCCAACGCCGTCGAGGGCACGCCGGACAAGCTGCCTGATGCGCCGACGGATGTGACGGCCAGTGTGAAGGGCAACACGGTGAGCGTCACGTGGAAGGCTCCGGACGGCAATTTCTCGTCGGTGAACAATTACGAGGCGACTTTGTCCGGCAGGAACGCGCCTTCCAAGCAGACGACAAATTCCACCGGAATCGATTTTGTTTTCGATAACAACGCGATTTCCGACGGCGACTCGTACACGGCTACGGTACGCGCCCACAACAAGGTGAATTGGAGCCAACCGTCCAAGGCGTCCGACGCGGTCAAGCCGTGGGGCAAGCCCGATGCGCCGAAGATCTCCGTGACGAACGACGACACCACGGGAACCGTCACCGTCGAATCCGTGGGCAACACCCGCAACGCGGGATGCAAGGCCGTCGAGATTTCCGGAGATGTCAGCGCAAGCATCGACGGATGTTCCGGATCCTACGATTTCAAGATTCCGGACCATGATCTCAACACCAGGGAATACACCATCAAGGCGGCGGTGGTCGGCAAGGAGAAAACGACCAGTGACGATTCGACCGTACGTTTCACACCGAAATACGCGGTGAAGGCGCCCGAATCGGTCAGCGTCAAGGGGCATGACGACGTGTGCGTAGTCAGTTGGAAGGAGAACGGCCACGCCGACGGGTTCACGGTGAGCGCGGACGGACTCGGCTCCTACCATGCCGGCGCTTCCGAACGATCGCACGATTTCCCGCTCAAGGAATGGCAGTCCTGTTCCTCGGGCTCCGTCACGCAGCATTTCAATGGCGCGGCAAGCACCTCCAAGTCCGGCAGGGCCGATCCGGCATACGTCCGCAAGGTGAAGGCCGCCGTCAAGGCGCCGATGCTGACGTGGGACGCCAATGATCCGAACATCATCAAGGTCAGCGGCGGATCGGTGAACATGTACGGCCAGCCCGGCAAAACCGTGATCACCTTCACCGCGGACGGAAAATCCTATGACGTCGCCTGGGCATTGGGCTCCGACAAACTGAACGTCAAGGATGTGCTGCCGACCGGAGCCGATTACGCGTGGAAGGCGAAGGTGGTGGGCACCGACACCGCGCTCAACAACGAGGACAATGGCGGCACACTGCTGGACCATGACAGGTACAAGACTCCCACGCCGAAACCCGAACCGTCGGAACCTTCAGAACCATCAAAACCGTCGGAACCATCGGATTCTGACGCGTCCACGGAAGGCGAAGCGGCCAAGCGGAATGACCGGCCTGTGGCATCCTCCATCGCCCTGTCCACCGTCGACGGCGCATCCAAGCCTTGGATCCGCGGCCTGGCCTACTACGCCAGATGGTGAAACGGACGATCACAGCAATCGCAAACACAACGAACCATCCACACGAGCAACACAACAAGCAAGGAGCAACCCATGAGCAACGATTTCGATGACGCCACCCAGCTGGGTTCCATCGGCCATAATCCAAGCGTTCCCAGCCAACCCGGCCAGCAGCAGCCGGCGTTCCACACGCCGAATCTGCCGGAGCAGCCGCAAGCCGATGAGGATCCGGAGGGCACGCTGCTGAGCGCGCACGGCACCACCCAACCGGCGTTGCCGCAACAGTCCGCCCCGGCAACGCCGAACCAGCCGCGGTTCCGTCAGCCGATGCCGCAGAACCTTCGCCAACCGGCCGCCAATCCGGCAGTCGCAATGCCCGCGCAGCAGCCCGTCCAGCCAACCCAACCCGTCCAGCCCAGCCAGCCTATACAGCCCGTCAAACAATCCCAGCCGGTCATCGACACGTCCATGATGACCCCACCCAGCAAAGACATCACCGAATTCCATGAGAAGTTCGCCAAGCTCGTAGACAACGTCTCCCAGGTCGTGGTCGGCAAGGAAGCACCCATCCGCCAATGCGCCACAGCCATGGTGGTCGGCGGGCACATCCTGCTCGAAGACAACCCGGGCACCGGCAAAACCCAGCTGGCGCGAGGCCTTGCCAACTCCATCGACATGTCGTTCAAACGTATCCAGTTCACCCCGGACCTGCTGCCGTCCGACGTGGTCGGCGTCACCTACTACGACCAGAAGCGCGGCGAATTCGAATACCGCGAAGGCCCGATCTTCGCGTCCATCGTGCTCGCCGACGAAATCAACCGCGCCTCACCGAAAACACAGTCCGCACTGCTCGAAGTCATGGAAGAGCAGAAGGTCACCGTCGACGGCGTCACCCACCCGGTGCCGCAGCCGTTCATGGTCATCGCCACCCAGAACCCGATCGAACAGCTCGGCACCTACAAGCTGCCGGAAGCGCAGATGGACCGTTTCCTCATCAAAACCACCATCGGCTATCCAAGCCACGACGTGAGCGTCAACATCCTGAAACAGGTCAACGTCACCGACCGCGCCGCCACCGTGCATCCGGTGCTCACCGGCGAAGACGTGCTGCGCATGCGCAACATCAGCGAAACCGTGCATCTCGACGATGCGATCCTCGAATACATCGTGCGACTGGTGGAAGCCACCCGCCACAACGAACGCATCCAAGTCGGCTCCTCCATGCGAGGCGCGCTCGCCTTGACCCGCTGCGCGCGCGTATGGGCCGCCTCCGACAACCGCGGCTACGTAGTGCCCGACGACGTCAAAAACCTCGCCGTACCCGTGCTCGCGCACCGCATCACCCTCACCGCCGAAGCCACCTTCGCCGGAAACACCCCCGAACAGATGATCGGCCAGATCCTCGAAGACGTGCCGGCCCCAACCCTGGGCGCCAACGCCTGAAACACAATCCACCCCGGCATACGCACCACACAATCCGAAAGGTCAAGGAATGCGGCATTCGCACACAGTGCAGCGCAGACGGACCATCCAACGATCCCTACGCCGCCTCAAACATCGCATCAAGCGACTGGCCACCTCATACGTGTCGCCGCTTGGCTGGGCGGTGGCGGCGCTCGCCGTCGCCTCGCTGGTGGCGTTCGTCCTGCTGGGGTGGCATGAGCTGCTGGCCATGGCGGTGGTGTTCGCGGTCATGCTGGCCGCGGCGGTCATGCTTTCCCTTGGCAACACCTCGTTCCAAGCCACCATCGACGTGTCCAGCAGACGCGTCACGGTGTCAGACACGGTGAAAGTCGACGTCTGCGTGGACAATCCGGGCCGCACCCCCACCACGTCGGCGCGCGGCGACCTGCCCATCGGAGACAACCACGAACGGTTCGCCATTCCCATGCTCGCCGCAGGCCAGTCACGCCAGACGACTGTGGAATTCACCGCCGTCAGCCGTGCGGTGCTGCCCATCGGCCCGCTATCCATCCGCAAAGGCGACCCGTTCGGTCTGATCCGCCACGAAAAGAAACTCGTGGACCAGATCAACGTGTTCATTCATCCGCAGACCGTGCTGCTCAGCACCCTGAACGCCGGCATTCCACGCGATTTGGAAGGTCAGCCAAGCGGCGAAATCGTCGACGACGACCTCGACTTCTACGGCCTGCGCGAATACGAGCCCGGCGATGACGTGCGCAACGTGCATTGGCTCAGCTCCGCGAAAACCGGATCGCTTATGATCCGCCAATACGAAGCCACCCGCCGTACCGACACCGCTCTGACCATCAGCGTGAACCCGGATGATTACATCGATTCCCAGGAATTCGAACTGGCCGTATCCGTCCACGCCTCCATCGGCGTGCAATGCCTGCAGCAGAACCGGCCAGTCACCGCGCATGCCGGTTCCACGCACGCCATTCCGCGCAACGCCACGGAATTTCTCGATGGCTGCAGCGGCATCGACCCTGACATCGACGACAATCCCAACCTCGCGCAAACCACTCTCGAACATGCCCCCGACGCATCCTTCTACTTCTTCACCGTCGGCAGGCTCAAAACCATCGACGACATCAAACACATGGTCCTCGCACTCCCCCGCTCCGCAACCTGCGTGGTGCTTCAAGCCGCAACCGGCCAACCGCGCGCCATCAAACGCTACTCCGACTTCACCTTGGCAACCGTGGGAGACCTCAACGACCTCCCCATGATCATGGGGGTGCTGGCATGAGCACCACATTCACCAACACCGGCAATTTCACCGGCAACCTCACCGGCACAGGCACCAACTCCGCCAACACCAACACTGGCATGGCGACCGGCACAGGCACCGGCTCATGGGCGGACTCCACCCACTCCGTCATCTGGATGTCCCGCAGCGGCAAGTCCCCAGCCATGCCCAACACCAACCAGCCACACGCCGCGCAATACGCAAGCCTCACGGTCGCCGCCCTGCTGACCATCGCCGCAGCCAGCAACCTCATCGACGTATACGGCTCCGCCCTGTCTTGGACGAGCGCCGCAATCCCCGCCACCATCATCGGCTCGCTCGTGGCGCTTGCCGGTCTCGTTCCCGCGTTGCGCCTGTGGTGGCAGATGCTGTTCATGGCGTGTGCGCAGCTGGTGGTCGGCCCGGTCATCTTCCTGAATGGCACCACCATCGCCCATGTCATTCCCACATTGCGCACGTTGACGCAGGGGTGGATGCGGATGCTCGGCTCGTTCAAATACCTGCTGGCCATCGACCCGCCGACCGGCACCGGCGACGGCTCGCTGCTCGCCGTGTGGACGATCTGCCTGTGGGCCGCGCTGCTGGCCGGTATCTTCGCGGTTGCGGAGGATGGCCGGCTTACGATGGTCGCGGTCGTTCCCGTCGTGGCGAATCTTGCGATCTGCGCGCTGCTTGGCACGTCGAGCGGCTTCTACCGTATGGCGATCGGCACGATTATGGCGGTCGTGCTGGTGGTTTGGGTCAGCGCGCGTTGGAAACTGTTGGAATTGGGACGTTGGCTCAGTTCCGTAGTCATCGTGCTGCTGGCTTCGGCTGTGGCGGTCGGCGGATGCTTGGTGGTCGGGCAAAACCGCACCATTCTGCGCGACCATTATGATCCGCCGCTGAGCCCGTACGATTACACCAGCCCGTTGAGCGGCATGCGTTCGTATATCAAGAACCATAAGGACGATGTGCTGCTGACCGTCGACGATCTGCCGGCCGGTTCCACGGTGCGTTTGGCGGTTATGGACCGTTTCGACGGCAATGTGTGGAACCTGTCCGATTCCACCATGGCTTCGGATTCCTCCAACTACCATCGTGTGGGCGATTCCATCACAAACAACGCCACCGGCAAGCGGTTCACCGCGAAATTCACGGTCGATGACGGTTTGAGCGACTATTGGCTGCCGATGGCCGGCGCGGCTTCCAGCGTGAAGTTCGCCACATCGTCGGACGCCGATTCGTTCTACTACAACACCGACACCATGTCGGCGATCTACCCTTCGCGCACCTCTCCGGGATTGTCCTATACGGAAACCGGCGTCATTCCGCGGACGCCGACGGATAAGGAGATCGCCAAGGCGAATGCTTCCTCCATCAGCCAGCCCAAGGCGGAGGATGTGCCCGATTGCGTGGATAAGCTGGCCACCGCGATTGCGGGCGGCCAGTCCAAGGGCGGCGAGGCCGCGCAGGCTCTTGCCGACAAGCTCAGGGAATCCGGCTGGTTCTCCCATGGTTTGAATGGCGATTACCCGTCCAGGGCCGGTCACGGCAACTATCGCATCGACCAGCTGCTCGCCGGCAGTGCGATGGTCGGAGACAGCGAGCAATACGCTTCCGCGATGGCGCTTATGGCCCGCAGTCTCGGCTTGCCGAGCCGCGTGGTGCTGGGCTTCCTGCCGAAGAACGACGAGGGCGAGATCAGTGACAGCCGCACCGAGAAGCATGGCAAAACCACCACCACGAAATTCACCGGCAACGATGTGACCGCTTGGGTGGAGATCAAGCTGGACGGTTACGGATGGGTGGCGTTCTACCCGACACCGAAGGAAACGAAGGTTCCCGACGAGAACCAGAATCTCACTCCGCCCAATCCGCAGACCTTGGTGCGTCAGCCTCCGGTGCCGCTTACCGATCCGCTGCGTGACGACAACCAAGCCAAGGGCAAAACGTCGCTTGGCGGCAGCATGGCCGACGAGACGCCGACGAGCCTGTTCTGGCAGCGTTTCGGCAGAATCGTCAGAAAAGTCGCCATCTACGGCAGCCCTCTGTGGACGGTGCTCATCGTCTGCGGCCTGCTGCTCGCCATCAAGGCGATCGCCCTGGCTCGGGCTCGCAGGCATGGCAGCGCATCGCAACGCGTCGCTGCCGGATGGCAGGCGGTCGCGGCGCTTGCCCGGCAAAGCGGCCTTGACGTCCAAGGCACCAGAAACGAGCAGGCGCAGGCCATCGCCGAACAGATGGGCTTCGAAGCCGATACACTGCTCGCGCTGGGCAGGGAGGCTGATTACGCGGCCTTCTCCGGAGGCGATGTCACGCAGGAGCATGCGGAACGCTACTGGCATGACATCGCCGAAGAACGAAAGTTCATGCTCGGCTCGCTGCCGACGTTCCGCAGGTGGCGGGCGAAACTATCGCTTGCGGACGTGTTCCACTTCCGGAAAATCCGTTTGCGGAAAATCGGTGTGAAAGGGCGGGACTCATGAACGTCAAACATATTGAGGTCGGTCTGAACAGCAATATCGGCTTGCGTAGGAAAGACAACCAGGACAGCGCCTGCGCAGGCAACGGCGTGTATGTGGTGTGCGACGGCATGGGTGGCGGCAAGGGCGGCAAGCAGGCCAGTTCCGATGTTGCGGAACGGTTCGCGCGTTTGGCCGAACTGCCGACGCGCGATCTTGACGCGATTGACGAAACGCTGATCCTTGCCCAGCAGGAGGTGCTCCGTCTGGGTGAGCAGCTCGGCGGCGTTGCGGGCACTACCATCAGGGGCGTGCTGCTGCCGACGCGTGTCGGCGATGACGCGATATGTTCCGACGAACGGTGTTACATCGTCAATGTGGGCGATTCCCGCACGTACCATATGCGCGCCGACGGCAATGGCGCGTGGCTGGCGGATTCGCTGACGTGCATCACCCGCGACCATTCGGAACGGCAGAACGCCATCGATTCGGGGCAGATGCTGCCCGATGAGGCGAGCCGTTGCATTCCGCGCAACATCATCACGCAATGTGTCGGCGCGCCTGCCGGCATCCAGCCTGACTGGTACGCCGCGCGTGCGGACGGACGGTTCATCATCTGTTCCGATGGGCTGCATGCGCAGATCGGCCGTGAGCAGCTTGCCGAGATCGCGGCGGCGTACGCCGACCCGCAGATGGCCGCGGACATGCTGGTACGCGCCGCGCTGAACGCCGGCGGCCGCGACAACATCACCGTCATCGTGGTGGACATGCGTTCCGATATGCCGTGCGACGAGGATTGGAACGTCAGCAAGATCGGCGATGACGAGGATATCGACGATGCGCTGGACGGTACGTTGCAAACGTTACGAGTCATTCAATAAGATGGTTACAGACCACGAGACAAGGAGATCATGATGGTCGATTTCGATGCCGCGGTGGCGGCCGTGCAGGATCCGAACGCCGATCCCATGTTCCTGGCGAAAATCGCGTACGAGAATCCGGAATTCGGTGCGAATGTCGTTGCCAATCCGCGAGCGTACCCGGGTCTGAAGCGTTGGGTCGCCGAATTCGGCGATGAGCGCGCCCGCCAGCAGCTGGTGGCGATGGGCTGGCCGGTTCCGCAAAATGGCGTGCAGCCGCAGCCGATTGCCGAGCCGACGGCCCAGCCAATGGCCGAACCGGTTGCCGAACAGGTCCAACCGGAACAGCAGTATCAGCCGGCAGTGGCGGAACAGTTCCAGCAGGAGCAGCAGTATCAGCCGGAACAGCCGGTGAACCAGCAATACGGTCAGGACGCTGCCTATGCGGCGTCTAACGAGGCTTCGACCGAGTATGTCGACCCATACATGAATCCCGCCGATTTGTCCGAAGTGGCCGATTATTCATCGAGCCTGCCGCAGAACGAACCGGAACAGCAGTATGCCGAACAGCAGTATGCCGCGGCCCAGGAATCGCCGGCAGACGCGGGGTTCACCGCGGAACTGGCCATGACCACCACCGATCAGATGCTGATGGCCCGTATCGCCAGCGAAGCGCCGGAGCTTCGTCCGTGTCTTGCGCGCAATCCGTACATCTATCCGGAATTGCTTGCCTGGCTTGGCCAGTTGAACGATTCGGCCATCAACGCGGCCATTCGTCTGCGCCAGCAGTGAGCTAACGCCGATTATCAGACCATTTGAAACATAAGGGGTTGTCGCGGGAATCTCCGTGACAACCCCTTATCGTCTTACCGCTAACCGTCCGCGCCGACGCTGTCAACACAAATCGTCAACGCAGTCCGTCAGCGTAATCGTGTCTTCACTGACAAACGCCCTCACTGTTTGCGGAATTGGAAGAACTGGTCGCCGATACGCACCGTGCATGGCGCCTCCAGCTGCATCGGCTTGCGTTCCACTTTGGTTTCGACATCGTCTTGGATGATGTACGTGCCGTTGAGCGAACCGTAATCCTCTATCCACAGCGTGCCATCCTGGTCGAAGCTGATCGCCGCATGGTTGCGTGAGATTGTGCGCGTCGGATCCTCCAGCTTGACCGATTTGGCGCCGGCGGGCACTTCGGCCGAAGGCTTGCGGCCAAGGAGCACGCCCATATCCACGATCACCTGCTGTCCGGTCTGCTCGTTGTCCAGCACGTACGTGTGCTTCGGCTGCTTCATGGTGAAGGCTTCGGAAAGCACGGTGTCGTCCCAGTCGATATCGTCCTCGTCCGAAACGGCAGCGTCGCCCTTCGCAACGGAAACATCCTGCATATCGTGGTCGTCCGATTCGTTCTGTGCGGCGAGCCGTTCGCGTGTTTCCAAGGAATCGGCGGCATTGTCGACGGGTTCGGCTGTGGGTTGCGCCATCACCGTGACGTCATCGTCATACCACCCTGGTTCGGGCGGCGGCGGGTAAGGTAGAAAACTCATATTCCCATTGTAGGAAGGTGACGTCCATGCCGTCTGACGATACTCATTCTGCAATACGATGCTCGCATATTCCATCTCAAAATATTATGCTGTAACTCGTCAAAAGAGACGGACACGTCGATGTTTCCCTCCGTGTTCACGGATTCGACATTCAAAAAAGGAAAAAGGCTAAGAAGGACTTTTCTCACGGCGAACACTCCTCCGTATGGTCAACCGCAGAATGGTCAACCGCAGTATAACCAGCCTCCGCAGCCGCAGGCGCCAAACTACAGTCAGCCACAGCCGGGCGGGCCTCAATACGGACAGCCGCAACCCATGCCGTACGGCCAGCCGCAGCAATACGGACAACCGCAACCTTATGGACAGCCTCAGCCGCCGATGCCGCAGTATGGTCAGCCGCGGCCGATCCCGTACGGTCAGCCCGCCATGCCCCAGCCCCCCGCGTCTCAACCGGCGGTTCCACAGCCTGCGATGCCACAATATGCCCAATCGCAACAATACGGTCAGCCGCAACCGCCAAAGCCCGGCAACTTTCCTTCCCAGCAAGCCGGCGCCGCGGCCAAAAATAAGCCGCCGGTCGCCATTATCATCGGCGCGGTGGCCGCAGTCGTCGTCATCGCGCTGGCAGCGGTGTTCTTCCTTACGAATCGCGTCAGCCGTTCCGATTACGAGGAAGTTCTGGTCCAAACGCAGGCGTTGGAAAGCAGCTATACAGCCATCAATGAGGAATTCAGCTCGGCGGCGAGCGCAACGGACAACGATTCATCCTCCGCTTATGACGAGGGCAAGAAGAAGTTGAAGACCTTCAAGCAGGACAGCGACAAGCTGGCTGCCATGAAGGCCGTGAAGAAAGACAAGGACGTCAAGGAGAAGTACGAGACGTTCGAGCGGGACCGTGCGAAATACGAGAGGTACATGAACGATCTGGCCCAGACCATGCCCGCGCTCATGAAGATGACGCATACCTGCACGAAGCTGCCGAAATTCGACTCCGCCGACATGTCTTCGTACTATCGCGATCTTTCCAAGGCGCTCGAAAGCTGTGCCGCCGACGCCGGCGATCTGGCCAAGGTTCCCGTCAAGTCCTATGCCGAGTATGGCGCGGATATGCAGGAAAGCGTCAGCAAGAAGAAGGACATTGTGGATCAGATGGCCGATCTGAATCTCAACGATATCGAGTATGGGTCCGCCGATTACGAAAAGCTTCAGGATCTTCATGCGAAGATGTCCGACATCGATTCGCCGACCCTGGATCAGTCCGATTTGCAAAAGGCCGCGAAGGAGGCCGATCTCAGCGGTTCGTTGAAGGATCTGGAAACCACGCTTTCGGAGAAGATCAAGTAACGTCAAAAGACGACTGCGAAACCCTCCCCCGCGATTAATCCACAACCTCGCAATCCCACGACATATAGATATGGCGAAAGGTGGAACCGACCGGTATTGGTCGGTTCCACCTTTCGCTATGTCAGATGATTCGTCTGTCGACTATCGTGAGGGGAATCTCACAGGGTGTCGCCCAGATCGGTCTGGCCGCCGTTGTCGTCCAGGAAGTCATCCGGGTTGAAGTCATCGCCCAGCTTCAGGTCGCCGAAGTCGATGTTGGAGAAGTCCACATCGGACAGGTCGGTGTCGCCGAAGGAGCTGTCGGTGCCTTCGCCGCCCAAACCGAAGTTCGGGTAGATGGTGTCGCGGATGGCCTTGTCGGGCTCCACCGTGGCATTGCGGTAACGGGCGAGGCCGGTACCTGCCGGGATAAGCTTACCGATGATGACGTTCTCCTTGAGGCCCTTCAGGTCATCGACCTTCTGGTTCAGGGCGGCTTCGGTGAGCACGCGGGTGGTCTCCTGGAAGGAGGCCGCGGACAGCCAGGAATCGGTGGCCAGCGAAGCCTTGGTGATGCCCATCAGCTCCGGACGGCCGGCGGCCGGCTTGCCACCGTTCTTCACGGCTTCCATGTTGGCGGCCTTGAAGCGTGCCTTGTCCACGAGTTCGCCCGGCAGCAGGTCGGTGTCGCCGGAGTCGATCACAGTGATGCGACGCAGCATCTGGTGCACGATGACCTCGATGTGCTTGTCGTGGATATCCACGCCCTGGGAGCGGTACACGGTGTGCACTTCCTCCACGATGTTCACCTGTGCGGCGCGCGGGCCGAGGATGCGCAGGATCTTCTTCGGGTCGACGGAGCCTTCGATGAGCTGGGTGCCGGCTTCGACATGGTCGCCGTCCTTGACCAGCATCGGCGCACGACGGGTCACCGGGTAGACGATCGGCTCGACGGAGTCGTCGTCCGGCTTCAGGGTGACCTGACGGCCGCGCTCGGTGTCTTCCACCTTGACCACGCCGGCGAACTCCGCGATCGGAGCCTCGCCCTTCGGGGTACGGGCTTCGAAAAGCTCGGTGACACGCGGAAGACCCTGGGTGATATCGGAAGCGGAAGCGACGCCGCCGGAGTGGAAGGAACGCAGCGTCAGCTGGGTACCAGGCTCACCGATGGACTGTGCTGCCACGATGCCGACGGCCTCGCCGACGTCCACCAGCTTGTTGGTGGCCAGGGACCAGCCGTAGCACTTGGCGCACACGCCACGCTTGGATTCGCAGGTCAGCACGGAACGGGCCTTGACCTCTTCCACGCCGTGGGCAACGAGATCGTTGAGCACGTCCATGGACAGGGCGTCGCCGGCCTTGTACAGCACGGTCTCGCCGTCGGCCGGGTCGATGACGTCGGCCGCGAGCAGACGGGAGTACGGGCCACCGTCGGCGGCCTTGACCAGGTGCAGGTTGCCTTCGGCATCGCGTTCGCCGACCTTCATGGTCAGGCCGCGCTTGGTGCCGCAGTCCTCCTCGCGCACGATCACGTCCTGGGAGACGTCCACCAGACGACGGGTCAGGTAGCCAGACTCTGCGGTACGCAGTGCGGTATCGGCCAGACCCTTACGCGCGCCGTGCTGGGAGATGAAGTATTCCAGCACGGACAGGCCCTTACGGTAGTTGGACTTGACCGGTCGAGGAATAATCTCGCCCTTCGGGTTTGCCACCAAGCCTCGCATACCTGCGATCTGGTTGATCTGCATCATGTTTCCTCGTGCACCGGACTGCACGATGATGGCCAGGTTGTTCTTGGAATCGAAGTGTTCCTCAACCGCCTCGGAGACCTCGCTGGTGCACTTGGTCCACAGGTCGACCAGTTCCTGACGACGCTCCTCTTCGGTGAGCATACCGATTTCGTAGTTCTCGTTAACCTTGTCGGCTTCGCCTTCGTACTTTTCGATGTACTCGTCCAGTTCCGGCGGCTGGATAACGTCGGAGAACGCGAAGGACACGCCGGACCACGGTGCGCGGGTGAAGCCCAGATCCTTCAGGGCGTCCAGCGTCACGGCCACCTGAGCGGTGGAGTAACGGGTCGCGATGTCGTCGACGATCTTGCTCAGACGCTTCTTCGGCGCCTGCTCGTTGACGAACGGGTAGTCGACCGGCAAGGTGCCGTTGAACAGGATACGGCCGTAGGAGGTGGCGAACAGGACGGAGCCGTCATGGAAACGCTCCTCCTTGACCACGTCCGGGCTGCCCGGTTCCGGATCGACGACCTTGACCTCGCCCGGCTCCCAGTCCTTCGGCAGCACGAAGTCCTGCGGAAGGCGGATGAGCACCTTGGCCTGCATGTCGATCTCGTGCTTGTCGAGCGCCATTTCGGCCTCTTCCAGCGAGGAGAACACGCGGCCCTGACCCTTGGCACCGTCGATGACGGTGGTCAGGTAGTACAGACCGAGGATCATGTCCTGGCTCGGCATGGTCACAGTGTGGCCGTCTGCCGGCTTCAGGATGTTGTCGGAAGCCATCATCAGGGAACGGGCCTCAGCCTGGGCTTCGGCGGACAGCGGCAGGTGGACTGCCATCTGATCGCCATCGAAGTCGGCGTTGAATGCGGCGCAGGCAAGCGGCGGCAGGTGGATGGCCTTGCCTTCCACCAGGATCGGCTCGAATGCCTGGATGCCCAGACGGTGCAGCGTAGGTGCACGGTTCAGGAGCACCGGATGCTCGGAGATGACCTCTTCGAGCACGCCCCACACTTCGGAGTCGGCGCGGTCCACGAGGCGCTTGGCGCTCTTCATGTTCTGCGCGAAGCCCTGGTCCACGAGGCGCTTGATGACGAACGGCTTGAACAGCTCGAGGGCCATCGGCTTCGGCAGACCGCACTGGTGCATGCGCAGGGACGGGCCGACCACGATCACGGAACGGCCGGAGTAGTCGACTCGCTTACCGAGCAGGTTCTGACGGAAACGACCCTGCTTACCCTTGAGCATGTCGGACAGGGACTTCAGCGGACGGTTGGAGGCACCGGTGACCGGGCGACCACGACGGCCGTTGTCGAACAGGGAGTCGACGGCTTCCTGGAGCATGCGCTTCTCGTTGTTGAGCATGATTTCAGGGGCGCCGAGCTCGATCAGTCGCTTCAGACGGTTGTTACGGTTGATCACACGACGGTAGAGGTCGTTGAGGTCGGAGGTGGCGAAGCGGCCACCGTCGAGCTGCACCATCGGGCGCAGGTCCGGCGGGATGACCGGGATCACGTCGAGCACCATGGCCTCCGGCTTGTTGCCGGTGGTTAGGAACGCGTTGACGACCTTCAGACGCTTCAGGGCGCGGGCCTTGCGCTGGCCGGTGCCCGTGTCGATCTCTTCGCGCAGCTGCTTGGAGGCTGCCTCGAGGTCGAAGTCCTGCAGACGCTTCTTGATGGCTTCGGCGCCCATGCAGCCTTCGAAGTAATCGCCGTAGCGGTCTTCCATCTCACGCCACAGGTCGACGTCGCCTTCCATGTCTCCCGGCTTCAGGGTCTTGAAGCGGTCGAACACGGCGCTCAGACGCTGGATCTGCTCGTCGTAGCGGGTACGGATGGCGGCCATTTCACGCTCGGCGCTGTTGCGCAGCTTGGCGCGTGCGGAGCCCTTGGCTTCACCTTCGGCTTCGAGCTCGGCCAAATCGGCTTCGACCTTCTTGGCGCGCTCCTCGATTTCGGCGTTGCGGCGCTTCTCGAGGTTGGCGATCTCGTTGTCGAACTCCTGCTGCAGGTCCGGCAGGTCCTGATGACGCTGCTCTTCGTCCACCTTGGTGACCATGTAGGCCGCGAAGTAGATGACCTTCTCGAGGTCCTTCGGCGCGATGTCCAGCAGGTAGCCCAGTCGGGACGGCACACCCTTGAAGAACCAGATGTGGGTCACCGGAGCGGCGAGCTCGATGTGGCCCATGCGCTCACGACGCACACGGCTCTTGGTGACTTCCACGCCGCAGCGTTCGCAGACGATGCCCTTGAAGCGCACGCGCTTGTACTTGCCGCAGGCGCATTCCCAGTCGCGGGTAGGTCCGAAGATCTGCTCGCCGAACAGGCCGTCTTTCTCCGGCTTCAGGGTACGGTAGTTGATGGTCTCCGGCTTCTTGACCTCGCCGTAGCTCCAGTTACGGATGTCGTCGGCGGTGGCCAGTCCGATCCTCAGTTTGTCAAATTCGTTGACGTCCAGCACTCTATTGTCCTGTCTATCGATTCTTAATGCTTAATCACGTTTCGTCAGACTGGTCGCGCCACGTTTTCATACGACGCGACCAGCCATGGGATCACTGGAATTCAGGTTCTTCCACAACCTGGTCAGCCTTGGCGACCGCGTCGGGACGCGCGCCAATGTTGAAGCCAAGATCGTCGGAGGAAGCAGACGGATCGTCATCCTCGTCCTTCATGTCGATGGCCACGCCTTCGGCGTTGAGCACTTCGACGTTCAGGGACAGGGACTGCATTTCCTTAAGCAGCACCTTGAAGGACTCCGGGATGCCTGCCGGCGGCAGGTTCTCGCCCTTCACGATGGCGCCGTAGACGCGCACGCGGCCGTCGACGTCATCGGACTTGGTGGTCATCATTTCGTGCAGCGTGTAGGCGGCACCGTAGGCCTCGAGGGCCCACACTTCCATCTCGCCGAAGCGCTGGCCACCGAACTGAGCCTTGCCGCCCAGCGGCTGCTGGGTGATCATGGAGTACGGGCCGGTGGAGCGGGCGTGGATCTTGTCGTCGACCAGGTGGTGCAGCTTCAGCATGTACATGTAGCCCACGGAGATCGGCTTCGGGAACGGTTCGCCGGTACGGCCGTCGAACAGGGTCGCCTTGCCGTCGGGGCCGACGAGCTTGTTGCCGTCGCGGTCCGGAAGGGTGCAGCTGAGCAGGCCCTTGATGGTTTCCGGACGGACGCCGTCGAACACCGGGGTGGCCACCGGAGTGCCCGGAGCGCCCTTTTCGGCGCCCTGCGGCACGTACTTCTTCCAAGCGGCCTCGGCATCCGGGTCGAGGGAGATGTCCCAGCCGGCGTGCGCGATCCAGCCGAGGTGCAGTTCCAGCACCTGGCCAAGGTTCATTCGAGAAGGCACGCCCAGCGGGTTCAGCATGATGTCGACCGGAGTACCGTCGGCGAGGAACGGCATGTCCTCTTCCGGCAGGATGCGGGAGATGACGCCCTTGTTGCCGTGACGGCCGGAGAGCTTGTCGCCCTGGGTGATCTTACGGTGCTGTGCGATGTAGACGCGAATCATCTGGTTCACGCCGTTCGGCAGTTCGTCGCCGTCTTCCTCGGCATCCTCGCGGGTGATTTCCTTGACCGCGATGACGGTGCCGGTCTCGCCGTGAGGCACGCGCAGCGAGGTGTCACGCACCTCGCGGCTCTTCTCACCGAAGATGGCGCGCAGCAGACGCTCTTCCGGAGTCAGCTCGGTCTCGCCCTTCGGGGTGACCTTGCCGACCAGAATGTCGCCGGCTTCGACTTCGGCGCCGATGCGGATGATGCCACGCTCGTCGAGGTTGGCCACCGCGTCCTCGCCGACGTTCGGCAGGTCGCGGGTGATCTCTTCGGCACCCAGCTTGGTTTCGCGGGCGTCGATCTCGTACTCCTCGATGTGGATGGAGCTCAGGGTGTCGTCCTGCACGAGGCGCTGGGAGATGATCACAGCATCCTCGTAGTTGTAGCCGTTCCACGGCATGAAGGCGATGAGCAGGTTCTTGCCCAGTGCCATCTCGCCCTTCTGGGTTGCCGGACCATCGGCCAGCACGGTGCCGGCTTCCACGCGTTCGCCGTCGTGGATGAGCGGGACCTGGTTGTAGCAGGTGGTCTGGTTGGAGCGCTGGAACTTGGCCAGCTTGTAAGAGCTGGTGGTGCCATCGTCGTTCATGGTACGGATGATGTCGGCGGACACGTAGGTCACCACGCCCGGCTTCTCGGCCAGGATGACGTCGCCGGAATCGACGGCGGCGCGCCATTCGGCGCCGGTGCCCACGAGCGGACGCTCGGATTCGATCAGCGGCACGGCCTGACGCTGCATGTTGGTGCCCATCAGCGCTCGGTGTCCCTCATCGTGCTCCAGGAACGGAATCAGGGAGGCGCCGACGGAAACCATCTGACGCGGGGAGACGTCCATGTAATCGACGGAGCTGACCGGCACATCGACCGCTTCCTCTTCGCCGACTCGGGCAAGGGCCTGCTTCTTGACGAAGTTGCCGTTCTCGTCGAGCTCCTGGTTGGCCTGGGCGATGACGTGCTCGGCATCGCGGTCTGCGGTCATGTACTCGACTTCGTCGGTGACGTGGCCGTTGACGACCTTGCGGTACGGGGTCTCGATGAAACCGAACGGGTTGATGCGTCCGAAGGTTGCCAGGGAGCCGATCAGACCGATGTTCGGGCCTTCAGGAGACTCGA
>OGPS01000793.1_pt1 | contig 27376 bp, 29 predicted proteins | sample 1552931 | NCBI WGS metagenome assembly OGPS01 (sample SAMEA2580252, study PRJEB22360) | human gut metagenome | biome: human gut; feature: human-associated habitat; material: faeces | place: Denmark | collected 2008/2010 | reverse complement strand
GTCAAGCGGTTAAGACATCGCCCTTTCACGGCGGAGACATGGGTTCGATTCCCGTACGGGTCACCATTTTGCCACTTTAGCTCAGTTGGCCAGAGCACCGCACTTGTAATGCGGGGGTCCTCAGTTCGAATCTGAGAAGTGGCTCCAGAAAGTCAGTAATTTTGAGAAACTCTTAATTATTGGCTTTTATTTATTTTATTATACACAATAAATTATAAAAAGGAGGATATGTTAGAAAATAAAAGCTAACATAAGATTGATAAATGAGTGAGAGTGTTGTTTTAGTTACTGGAGGGTCAAGAGGAATAGGTGAGTCAATTGTAAGAAAAATGGCAATGACTGGACATAAGGTAATATTAAATTATAATAAGTCTGAGAAAGAAGCATTATTAATAAAACAAGAGTTATTACAAGAACAAAAAGCGATAGATATATTTAAAGCTGATATTACTAAAAGAGAAGAAGTTAAAAATTTAATACAGTTTTGTATTAATAAATACAATAAGATAGATGTACTAGTAAATAATGCAGGAATTAGTCAATTCAAACTATTTCAAGATATTACAGATGAAGACTGGAATAGAATGATAAATACAAATTTAACTTCTTGTTTTTATACTATTCAAGAAGTTTTGTCAAGCATGATAAAAGAAAAAAAGGGATGCATTATAAATATATCTTCAATATGGGGATCGGTTGGAGCTGCTTGTGAGGTCCACTATTCTGTTTCTAAAGCTGGATTAGATGCAATGACTAAAGCATTAGCTAAAGAATTAGGACCATCAGGTATTAGGGTAAATAGTATTGCACCTGGAATAATAAATACATCTATGAATAACAAACTTAATGCCAAAGAAATACATGAAATTATTGATCAAATCCCATTAGGAAAAATTGGGGACGCGTTAGATATAGCCAAATGTGTAGAATGGTTAATTGAAGATGAATATACTACGGGCCAAATTATAGGTGTTAATGGAGGCTGGTGTATAAAATAGTAAAAAATAAACATTATATTTTATATAATGTTTATTTTTATAATGTATTATTGTTGTGAGTTGGCTTTCTTCTTATAATTTCCAGATATAATTCTAGGGAAAAATTTTACAATTTTATATACAGCAATTTTAACTTTCTTACTCCATATATATGTTTTTCTTAGTTTTCGAGAATGAATTGTTTGTAGATTAGATTCATTTTGAACTGTTAGAGAAAGTTCTGGTTTGTCAATACTAAAAGAGTAATTCTCGTTATTATTATTATCCCATTTATTAGTAGAATTTCTAAAACAGAAGTTAAATAAATCACTTTCCGGCAAGTTGATTTCTGCTTGAAAGCCTAGTTCTGTCTTATTCATTTTTATATCATTTAAATTATCCCAATTAGTTCCAAATCCATAATGAATATAAACATCTTCTGAATTATCTTGAAAAAGTTCTCCAGTATAAGAAATTTTTACTGTTGAATTTTGGACTAATTTATCTGTATTAAAAAATACATTTTTAACAAGTTCCATAATAATCTTCTCCTTATATCTTATCTTTAGCTCTATTAAAGTGTATTATATTATTAAATTTTATCTAATTCAAGTATTATTTGAAATATTTTTATAATTTTTGTATTTTTATAAAAAAATATATAATTAAATATACTTTTTTAGATTAATTCGATTTAAAATTACAATATTATTAATTAAAGAATTATTCTGAAGTACCGACAATCTTACCTATAATAATAAAATTATCATCTTCTGAAATAATTACATCATCAATTTTTTCATTTTCCGCACGTAGAACTAGATGTTTCTTTCTAATGAGAAAGCGTCTTATAATTATTTTGTTATTATATTCAAATATTCCAATGTCTTTGTGGTCTAATGGTAAATTAAATGCAACGAAGACATATGAGTTAAGTTTTAGCACAGGTTCCATTGATTTGTCAGATACTTTTATTGCGACTGTTGCATTTGAGACATTAGTAGGACATTCTATTAAAGATGGTACTAACTCAAATGCAGGAATTTTATTATAAGATATGTGATCAATTACATTATATTTAATTTGTTCATCATTTAAAGAAATATCATATGTATATAGAACTTGCTGATATGGAGTATCCAATGATTTGCATATTTTTTTTATTGTTTGTATACTTGGATTTCTTTCTCCTTTTTCAATATGTGTCATATACCCCATATCAATACCTGCTTTTTTACATATTTCCATTTTAGTCATTTTTTTATCTTTTCTTATTTTTGATAATAATTTTACAATCATATTAATTCTCCTTTTTAAAATTATATAAGAAAAACTTGTAATTGTCCAGAGCAAAGGGGAAGTGTAAAAAGTAATCATAAGATGTTATTATTAGTGTTATAGAAAGAAAAATTAAAAAAAATAGTAATTATATGTTATTTCAGTAGTATAAAAATATATAACCTAAATTTGTAAAAAAAGAATAAAATTGAATAATCATTAATAAAAATGTTATTGTAAAAATAAAATTATTGTGCTATCATTTTAATAACAAAAAATAGAGGGAGAGTAAAATGAAGGAGAATCAAGTTTTAGAAAAAAGCGAGGAAATAAAAGAACAAGAAGTAGCAAAAAATGAAAATTTAAACGAAAACTATAATGTTAAGAAAAAAAAGATTAACATTGGTGTAGGTATACTTATTTGCGTTTTTGCAATAATACTTATCACTTTTTTATGGATTTCAATAAAAAATAATTTAAATAAAAATATTATAAAGGGTATAAAAGTAGATAATGTTGATTTATCTAATATGTCTTTAGAAGAGGGACGAGATAAATTAAATAATTATATTAATACAAGATTAAACAATAATATTAAATTTAATTATGAAGAATATAATGTAGAAGTAAATCCATTAGATATAGGAATTACATATAATGTTGAAGAAGCAATTAATGAAGCTTATAATGTTGGAAGAAATGAAAATATATTTTGTAATAATTTTAATGTTATAAAAACTAATATAAAGGGTAAAAAAATAGATTTAAAGACGACAATTAATGAAGAAAAATTTAATAGCTTTATTAAAGAAATTAATGGAAATCTATCTAATGGTGTACAACAGCCAAGTTATTATATAGAAAAGAATGATTTAATTATAACAGCAGGAAAAGAAGGAATTTCGGTAAATGAAGAGGAATTTAAAAAAATAATCTTAGAAAAAATAAATACGGAAGTAAATAATGAAGAAAAAGTTACAATTCCTGTAAAAATAATTAAACCTAATGATATTGATATAGATAATATTTATAAAGAAGTACATAAAGAAGCACAAGATGCTTATATAACAAAAGATCCTTTCGAAATTCATCCACATGTAGAGGGGGTAGAATTTTCAATTAGTATTGATGAAGTAAAAACAATGTTACAAGAAAAGCAGGAAAAGTATACTATTCCACTAAAAATAACGAAGCCAAAGGTGACAACAGATAGTCTAGGAGATGAAGCATTTCCTAATAGGCTTGCTACATATTCCACAAAATATTCTACGGCTGATGTAAATAGAACAACTAACATAAAGATATCTGTAAACAAGATAAATGGTGTAGTTTTATTACCTGGTGAAGAATTTTCTTATAATAAAGTTTTAGGGCCAAGAACACCTCAAGCAGGTTATAAACTTGGAGCTGCATATATTGGTGGAAAAGTTGTTAGTGATTATGGTGGTGGGGTTTGCCAAACTTCTTCAACATTATATAATGCAGTATTACTTTCTAATTTAGAAATTACAAGTAGAACTAGCCATTATTTTGCTGCGGCATATGTTCCAGTTAGTAGAGATGCTACTGTATATTGGCCAAGTTTGGACTTTAAATTTAAAAATAACAGAAAGTATCCAATAAAAATAAAAGCATATACAAGTAATGGTGTAATAAAGGTTGAAATATTTGGCACTGCCGAAGGATCAGATTACGAAGTTGAATTGCAATCATATGTAACAAGCTATATTCCATATAATACAGAATATAAAGATGATAATACTCTTCCTGAGGGGAAAGAGGTTGTTGAACAAGCAGGAACAAATGGAATCAGAAGTGAGGCATATAAAATCTTAAAAAAGGATGGAAAAGTGATTTCAAAAACATTACTTTCTAGGGATACATATAGTACAAAGGCAAGAATTATAAGAAGAGGTACTAAGAAAACTGAGCAAAAACAACAAAGTAAAAACAGCAATATTCAGCAAAATGATGAGCAAGAAAAGAAAGTTCAAGAGGATTATACTAAAAATGTTGAACAAGAGAAAAAAACACAGAATGACACCAGTAATTCAAATACTAATAATCAATCTACGGTAAAAGAAAATAATGCAAAAAACAATGAAAAAAATTCAAATTAATATATTATAACAGTTTAATGAATGATTAATAGTTATTTAAGAATATATCACTCAAAGTATATAAGTGAAGAATATGCTTTGAGTGATGATTTATTTATATAATAATTAATATTTTTATATGATAGTAAAAATAAATATAAACTATTGACATTATAAAAAAGTGGTAATATAATATATAGGTAAATTTAAAAAAATATGCACCATTAGCTTAGTTGGTAAAGCAGCTGACTCTTAATCAGAAGACCCTCGGTTCGAGTCCGAGATGGTGCACCATAAATAATTTATGCTGAACTGTTTGAAAGCTTACATTTAACTTGAATCTAAGATTAAAAAATGATGTATATAAGGATTTTAGTGCAACTCTTAGGAGTTGTATTTTTTAATAATATTAGTCTTAAACAATAAGTTTTTTAAGAAGATATTAACATTTTACAGATAAAAAAGTAAGTGGAATTTAATAAAATCACTTACTTTTTTTTCTTATTTTATTCTACGACAGGTGGAATGAAATTTTCAATAGCATTTCTAAGTTTAGGATGATGAATTACAAAGTGAATGGAAGGACTATTTGCCTTTGAAACCATAACCCAATTTTTTTCACAAATTAAGATTTGTATATTTTTAAATGTATGTTTATTATCTGTATTCAATTTATAATTTGGCATATCTTTTGCATATTTTTTTGTTAATTTTAAATGTTCTAGATATTCTTCGTAATTATAGTAAATTTTATTTTCATAAAAACTATCTGCAAGACATAGAGTGGGAGATATATTGTTAAAATCCTCTTTAGATATTTTTTGTATTTCATCTTCAAACACATTATCTTCTAATATGGTTTCAATTATTTGTTTTTGTTCTTTCATAGCTGATTGTATGTTACTAATATCCTTAGCTGCAATGTCATTATGTTTTAGAATTTTTAAAAGCAATTCATCAGATATAGTATGGATAGGCAATGCTGATAGAATTCTTCTACGATTTCCTTTTAATTTTGCACTTGAAGACATAAATGCAGCAAAGGCATTTTTAGATTCTACTTTATAAATTTCCATAAGAGGAGTTGCCTTATTAAGTAAACATTCTGCTTTTGTTTTAAAATAAGCAACATCAGTCTTTGAAGTTATTAACCTGTAACTTCCTTTATCGTGATATCCATTTATACATTCTCCTGTAAGAGCGGCGCTCTCAGAAACATAATTAAAATGGCAATAAATTGAATTCGGAGTTCCTTTTAGAAAATACGGAGAGACTTGTCCAGTCATATAAATGGGAATCCAACTCTCTAAGCCTAACATCATTTCATTAAAAGGTCTATCAAGATTATGAATTATATTTAAGTGAAGTCCTTTTTTTAGCATCATTGCAATAGCAAACATCCACTTTTTGCCAAACTCGACATCTTCTGCCATATCTTCCATAGGCATATCACTACACATAAAAACAGATTCGGCAGATTTAGAAAGTACAGTTGCTTTGAAAAAATCAAGTTCACCCTTTTTCATTTCATCTATACCATAATAAGTCTTTGAAGATGGTTTGTAAAAAGGAACAAAAGGAACCTTCATTTCGTCAAAGTGTATAGTCTTTATGTATTCGTTTAAGTTAAATGTATCTAAATTATTTAAAAAATCATTAATATAATTATGACTTGGAGTAGAATATGTTGAAAGCCACTTTGCCAATTCTAAATAATAATTAGATTTTTCTTTTAAATCTTTCAATGTGCAATTAATAAGTATAGATATAGACTTTTTATCATCTTCTGTCTTGTATTTTGTTACAACATAATTACATACCCCTTCAATAAAGCTTTTAGGCTTAGAGGGGGTCCTACTACCATTTCGTATTTTAGAAACAAAAGAAGCATCGTAACTAATAAAACGAGATAAATCAGCAATATTGATATTTAATGTAGAAACAAGTTCATTAAAGTTTTTACTTAATTGTTCAAAGTCAATAACAATATCCTTTAATGTATTTGCTAAATCATTATAAATATTTTCTTTTGATATATTTATTTTTCGATTAATACTAATTGTATATAATCCATTGACTAAACCTTCAAATTGTTTGCTCTTTATATTGGGAGTCCTTTCACCATTACGATAGCGACTAATAACAGCAGAAGATAAACTAGATGCAGTTGCTAATTCTTGAGAAGAGCATTCAAATTGTTTTATATAATTATTTAATTGTTCTGAAAAAGTCATAAAAGACCTCCTATCTAACATTTTTTTGTATTATAGCATATCATAAAAATATTAAAAAAACAATTACTAAAATCACGCCAAAAGTTTAATAAAAAATATAAGATATAAAATGTTGTATGATAAAATTAAAGTATAGAAATTAAGAAAAAAATATTATTAATTTTATTTATATTTTTGGTTAGTTATATAAGTATTACGTTTTAAAAGAAAAATTTCATAAAAAAAGCCACAAAGATAAGGTCTTTGCAGCTAGGATAATTTGTGCTTATTAAATGTATACATATTGTTCTATAGGACGATATGTTCCAAAAGGACCGTAATTGATTATTCCTTTAGAAGAGTTGTCTTTAATAGAAACAACAAGATTTATACATGTATCAGCACCGGTGCTAGAATCAGTATTGAAAGTATATTCCTTTGCGATATTACCATCAAAAAGGATGATACCATACTGTTTACTGGATAACAATCGTATAATTGCTACTTTCTTTTCTCTTGTAAAAAGCATTAAGCATTTTAAATTGTTAATGTAGATTGATTTTGACCGTAATATTTTAAAATTAGGGTCAAGTTGATGTAATGTTTTTTTGTGCTTTTTGTACTTTTTGTAATTCATAGCATATCCTCCAAAATTATTAATTATAAATATGTTAACATGGTTTTTGATTTTATACAAGGCATTACAAGAAAAAATTAAAATTAGTGCGTAAATGAAAAGATAAACTTTAAACATAACTTGACAAATCAATTTTAAAATAACTATAATATAAATAAGATAATTATATGTAATCTTTAATAAAATTAAGGAGAAAGCACATATGGAAAAAGAAGAATTTTTGAAAAAATACAGATATACAGAAAAGCAAAATGTTCCTGCAGGAAACAACACTCACAAAAGGGGACAGGCAAGAAGTAAAAGTGGTCAAAGAGTAAAAAAATATTATACAAAAAGAGGAACTTTATATAAGATAAAGGGTAGCATGAAAATTATTGGTGACGAATTAAAAGAAAAGTGGAAAAAAGTTACCATAATAGGAGTTGCAGGTTTAATGACATTAAATATAATAAATGGAGTAAATAAAAGTATACAATATAGACAACAGCATGATACGATTGGAATTAGTGATGCATTAAAAGCTGGTGACACAATTGATAGCTTAGGAGTTGCTAATAAAGATTATGATGAATTTATTTCATTGAGAAATTTACAAGGAAATACAAATCAATTTATAGACATGAATAATACGGAATTAATTAATTTATCACATAGAATAGTTACTTTACAATACAACATACTTGATGAAAAACTTGCTAAGCTTTTTGATACTAAAGTGTATAATATAAGATTACGTGAAGGTCATATGTTCGGAGGGGATTATATAGATACTTCAATTATAGTTGATGATAATTTAAATAGTAAATTTTATTATAGAGAGTCTACAAATTTTTTAAATAAAAACGTAATTAGTGATAATATTGCTGATTATATAGAGCAAATCAATGATATGAAAAGAATAAATGCACAAGTGAACAAAGAAAGCTTTAATAGAGAAAAGGTAATAAATTCTTATATACACGCATTAGACGAAATAGATAAAATGTCTGCTACAAAACTTTATTTAGATGATAAACGGAAATATTAGAGATAAAACTATAACTAAAAGTGAGTACAAACAAAATCAATCAGTAAGTGAAATTTTAAATGATTTTGAAAGATAAAATAACAAGATTATGATAATTAAAAATAGAGAATATAATAAATTATATAGTATATTCTCTGTTTTTTACTATAAATAAAATAATAAGAAAGTAAAAGGAGGAGTCTATATGATAAAAAAATATTATACAGATATGCAAACAAATAAAACTGAGCAGATAGATGAATATAAAAAAGGATGCTGGATTAATGTGGTTTCTCCAAAAGAAGAAGAAATAGTAGAATTATGTGAAAATCTTAACATAAAAGAAGATTTTATACGTTATTCTTTAGACTATGAAGAAAAAGCCAGAATAGATATTGATGATGATGAAACTATTTTGTTTATTGTTGATATTCCAATCTTGGAAAGAGAAAATGATATAGAAGTATATACGACCATGCCTATTGGAATGATTGTTGTTAGAGATGATTATTTTATTACAGTATCATTAAAAGAAAATGAGATTATACATGATATAGAAAGAAATATTGTAAAACATATAATTACTTACAAAAAGAGTAGATTGATTTTTCAAATATTGTTACACAATTCAGCAGAGTTTTTAAAATTATTAAAACAAATTAATAAAGAAACAGAAATTGCTGAATATGTTTTGAAAAATTCTATGAAGAATAAAGAATTATTAAAGCTACTAAGTTTAGAAAAAAGTTTAGTATATTTTACGACATCGTTAAAGTCAAATGAAGTTGTTATGGAAAAGACATTAAGAGGAAAGATTATAAAATTATATGATGAAGATGAAGATATTCTAGAAGATGCTATTATTGAAAATAAACAAGCAATAGAAATGGCTAAAATTTATAGTGATATTTTAAATGGAACTATGGATGCATATGCTTCAATTATATCCAATAATCTAAATGGAGTAATGAAATTTTTAACTTCAATTACAATTGTATTATCAATTCCAACTATGATAGCGAGTTTCTGGGGAATGAATGTCAGAGTCCCTATGCAAGAGAATCCTTGGGGATTTGTAATAATTATGACTGTATCTGTTTTACTAGGAATACTTGCAATGTTATGGCTAAAAAAGAGAGACATGTTAGATTAAATGAATAAAATTTACATAAATTACATATACTATAACCAACGAGGTGATAAAAATGAAAATAATAGATAAAATTGCATTAGTCCTTATTATAATAGGAGCAATAAATTGGGGACTAATAGGAATTTTTAAATTTAATTTAGTAGATACGATTTTTGGTACAATGTCAGTAATTTCAAGAATAATATATGCCCTAGTTGGAATATCAGGTATATGGGGAATAAAATTATTGTTTTATGATGATTAATAATATTACATTAAGAGAGGCAATGCCTCTCTTTTATGATGGAAAAAATGAATATGATGTATACAGGATAAAATATGTAATGAAATAATGTAAAAAAGTGCAGGTACCTATTATTGGAAGGAAAAAGCTTAAAAAGTATTTGAAAAATAAGTAATTATACTGTATAATAGTACAGAAAATCATACTATTTAGGAGGAATTAAAATGCTAAATGCAGTAGGAGTTACAATTCGTTTTGGAAAAAGGACTTTGTTCGAAGATGTAAATATTAAATTTAACAAAGGATGTTGCTATGGAATTATAGGTGCTAATGGTGCTGGAAAATCTACTTTTTTAAAAGTACTATCTGGAGAAATAGAACCTAGTAAGGGAGAAGTTACTTTAGATAAAGGAGAGAGATTATCAGTTTTAAAGCAAGACCATTTCGCTTTTGAGAACTACAGTGTAATAGATACAGTAATTAAGGGGAATGAGGAACTGTATAAAATTATGAAAGAGAAAGATGAAATATATAGTAAACCTGATTTTTCAGAAGAAGATGGAATGAAGGCTGCAAAATTAGAAGAGAGATTTGCAGAACTTGATGGCTGGAATGCAGAAACAGATGCTGCAATGCTATTAAATGATTTAGGAATAACTCAAGATAAACATACTAAACAAATGAGTGAATTAGAGGCAAAAGAGAAGGTTAAAGTATTACTTGCTCAAAGTTTATTTGGAAACCCAGATATTTTACTATTGGATGAGCCAACAAATGATTTGGACTTAAAGAGTATAGCATGGCTTGAAGAATTTTTAATTAATTTTGAAAATACTGTAATTGTTGTCTCACATGATAGATATTTTTTAAATAAGGTTTGTACACATATTGCAGATGTAGATTTTGGAAAAATTAAAGTTTATCCAGGAAACTACGACTTTTGGTATGAATCAAGTCAATTAGTCTTAAAACAAATGAGAGAAGCTAATAAGAAAAAAGAAGAGAAAATAAAAGAGCTTCAAGCATTTATTGCTAGATTTAGTGCTAATGCTTCAAAATCTAAACAAGCTACATCAAGAAAGAAATCACTTGAGAAAATTGAACTTGATGAAATCAAACCTTCAAATAGAAAATACCCATATGTAGACTTTAAACCAGATAGAGAACCTGGAAAAGAGATATTGCAGGTAAAAAATATTTCAAAGACAATCAACGGAGAAAAAATATTAGATAATATATCTTTTACAGTAAAACAAAATGATAAGATTGCTTTTTTAGCAGATAATGAAAATGCAAAGACAGTATTGTTCCAAATTATTGCGGGAGAACTAGAACCTGATTCTGGTGAGTTGATTTGGGGAACAACAATTACAAATAGCTATTTCCCAAAAGATAATAATTATTTGTTTGAATCAGATTTGAGCATTACAGATTGGTTAAGGGGATATTCTAAAGATCCTGATGAAACTTACGTTAGAAGCTTTTTAGGAAGAATGTTATTTTCAGGAGAAGAAGCATTAAAGAAGGTAAATGTACTATCTGGTGGAGAAAAAGTAAGATGTGTACTTTCTAAAATGATGCTTTCAGGTGCAAACTTTTTAATTTTTGATGAACCAACAAATCATTTAGATATGGAAAGTATTACTTCACTAAACGACGGTATGCAAAAGTTTAAAGGAAATATTCTTTTTACTTCACACGATCACCAATTAACACAAACTGTTGCCAATAGAATCATTGACATAAAAGCAGATAAGATAATAGATAGAGAAGTTACATATAATGAATATTTAGGGATAGAATAGTTTATTGCATAGCAATTTAAGATTATTACATAGGAAAGAGGAAATGTTTAATGGAAAAGATTATAAATATAATAGCAGATGAGCTAAAGGTAAGAGCTTCACAAGTAGATGCAACAATCAAATTAATTGATGAAGGAAATACAATACCATTTATTGCTCGTTATAGAAAAGAAGTTACTGGGGGATTAAGTGATGAGCAGCTTAGAATTTTAGGGGAGAGATTAAATTACTTAAGAAATTTAGAAAATAGAAAAGAAGAAGTAAAAAAATCGATTGAAGAGCAAGGAAAACTTACAGATGAAATTATGAAGGCTCTGGGAGAAGCCAAAATACTTGCAGAGGTTGAAGATATTTATAGACCATATAAACAGAAAAAAAGAACAAGAGCTACAATTGCAAAGGAAAAAGGATTAGAACCACTTGCTCAAGTTATTATAGAGCAAAATGAAGATATATATGATATTGCAACAAAATATATAGATATAGACAAAGAAATAAACACAGCAGAAGAAGCAATTAAGGGAGCAATGGATATTATCGCAGAAAATATATCAGATAATCCAAACTACCGTAAGGAAATTAAAAGAATCTGTTATAGGGATGGATTAATTGTAACTAAAGCAGCAAAAGACGAAAAATCAAGTTATGAAATGTATTATGATTTTTCTGAGAAAGTAAATAGAATTCCAAGTCATAGAATTTTAGCAATTAATCGTGGAGAGAAAGAAGAATTTTTAAAGGTAAAAATAGAAAAACCAGAAGATACAATTTTAAATTTTATACAAAAAGATATTATAAAAGATAATAATAAACAAGAGGCAAATATTTTAATTGAAACAATATTAGATAGTTTTAAAAGGCTAATTGAGCCATCTATAGACAGAGAAATTCGTTCAGACTTGACCGAAAAAGCAGAAGAAAAAGCAATTAAAGTTTTTGGACAAAATGCAAAGCAATTATTATTAGGAGCTCCTATTAAAAATTTAACTGTTATTGGATTTGATCCAGCATATAGAACAGGTTGCAAAATTGCAGTAATTGATGAAACAGGTAAATTACTTGCAACTACAACAGTTTATCCAACAGAACCGCAAAATGATGTTGATGGTGCGAAAAGAGAATTATTGAAACTAATTAATAAATATAATGTAAATATGATTGCAATAGGAAACGGAACTGCATCACGTGAATCAGAAATGTTTGTATCTGATTTAATAAAAGATGTAAAACATGAAATTCATTATGCAATCGTTAGTGAAGCAGGAGCATCAGTATATTCTGCCTCAAAACTTGCAACAGAGGAGTATCCAGATATTAATGTTTCTTTAAGAGGAGCAATTTCAATTGCAAGAAGACTTCAAGATCCTTTAGCTGAACTTGTTAAGATTGAACCTAAAGCAATTGGGGTTGGACAATATCAACACGATGTCAACCAAAAAAAATTAACAGAAAGTCTAACTGGAGTTGTAGAAGACGCAGTAAATAAAGTTGGGGTAGATGTTAATACGGCAACGCCTTCATTGTTATCATATGTTGCTGGAATTAACAAAACTATTGCGAATAATATTGTTAAATATAGAGATGAAAATGGAAAGTTAAAAGAAAGAAAAGAGTTATTAAAGGTTCCAAAGTTAGGAAAAGTTGCATTTGAACAATGTGCTGGATTTATTCGTATATTTGATGGAAACAATCCGCTTGAGATAACAGCGGTACATCCAGAGAGTTATGCTCAAACGGAAAAATTATTAAAAAATATTGGATATAGCAAAGATGATTTGTTAAATAAAGATAGTTTAAAGGAAATTAGGCAAAAATTAAGTAATATCTCAACAAATGAGCTAGCAAAAGAGTTAGAAATTGGAGAAATGACTTTAAAAGACATCATTGAAGAGCTTTCAAAACCGGGAAGGGATCCTAGGGAAGAAATGCCAAAACCAATATTACGCAACGATGTATTAAAATTTGAAGACTTAAAAGAAGGGATGATATTAACAGGTACTGTTAGAAATGTAATTGATTTTGGAGCATTTGTGGATATTGGAGTTAAGCATGACGGATTAGTACATATATCAGAACTTAGTGACAAATTTGTTAAAAATCCATCAGAAATTGTTTCAATAGGTGATATTGTAAAAGTTAAAGTAATTAAAATTGATACAGAAAAACAAAAAGTTAGTTTAAGTATGAAAATTTAGATATTAAAATGACCCATATAAGTTAAGCTTGCCACATTTTGTGGAAAGTGAAGCTAGGGTCATTTTTTATTTAGTAATATAGATAAAAGAGAAAAAGTAATGTAAAAATTATATATAAATGTTTAATTTATATATTTATGGTAAAAATATAAGTAAACTAAAAAGGAGAATATAAATGTATCGAAAGAAAAAAAATAAAAAGAGAGTTTTGCAATTTGTTATTATTGCAATTATTCTTATCATTATGTTTACTTTATATAATGTTTACAGTAATATTGACATTAATACATATCAAAAAGGATATGAAAATAATATATCAAGAGTATCAAGAACTATTGAAGAGGAAAAAAGTGATAATAAACAAATTACAGACTTATTAGAAGAAAGTATTAATTGCGTTGTTGGAATTTCTAGAATTAAAGATACAGGTAATACCATTTTCTTAAATGATGGTGTTAATAAATTGGGATTAGGTAGTGGAATTATTGTTACAGAGGATGGTTATATTCTTACAAATGAGCATGTATCTGGATCAAAATATGGAAAATGTTATGTAACATTTGAAAGTGGTAATGTATTTAATGCGGATGTTGTATGGTCAGATAGTGATTTAGATTTATCAATTATTAAAATAAATGCAAAAGGACTTAAACCCGCAAATCTAGGAAATTCAGATTCAGTAAAAATTGGAGAAAAGGTATATGCAATTGGAAATCCAATAGGTTTTGAGTTTCAAAAAACTGTTACTGCTGGAATTATTAGTGCTTTAAATAGAACAATAAAATTTGAAGAAAATAATAAATTAATTTATATGAGTAATTTAATACAAACGGATGCGACAATTAATCCAGGAAATAGCGGAGGACCATTAATTAATTTAGATGGAAATGTTATAGGGATAAACAGTGTAAAGATTACTTCAGCTGAGGGAATAGGGTTTGCAATTCCAATTAATATGGTAAAACCAATTATTGAAAAATTTCAGAATGAACGGAAAATTTGAAGAAGCAAGTATAGGAATATTTGCATATGACAAAAATATTATTCCATATTTAAATAATGGAATTAAATTTGATAGTGGAATATATGTTGCAAGCATTTCTTCTGACTCACCTGCCAAATATGCTAAATTACAAGAAGGAGATATTATTACCAAAATAGATGGAAATAAATTAAATAAAATGGCAGATTTGAGGGAGTATATTTATAAAAAAAATCCTGGAGATGAAGTTACTCTTACAGTTTTAAGAGATAAAATTCAAATGGATCTAAAAATTAAATTAATAAAAAAATAGAAAGGAGCTAATTTATGAAATCGTACTGGATTGAAAGTACAAAAAATGAAAAAAGGAATTATCCAAGATTAAAAGAAAGTTTAAGTACAGAGGTTTGTATTATAGGTGGAGGAATTACTGGAATTACAACAGCCTATTATTTAGCAAAAGAGGGAAGGAAAGTTATTTTACTTGAAAAAGATGAGATATGTAGTAAAACAAGTGGTAATACAACCGCTAAGATAACAAGTCAGCATGGACTATTTTATAAATATTTAATTGATTCAGAGGGCAAAGAATTTGCAAAGAAATACCTAGAAGCAAATGAGGAAGCAATTAGGAATATTGAAAAAATTATTAAAGAAGAAAATATTAATTGTGATTTTGAAAAGCAAGATGCTTTTGTTTTTACACAAAGGCAAGAAGAAGTTCCAAAAATACAAGATGAGGTAAATGCCGTAAAATCAATAGGTGGTGATAGTGAATTTGTAACTAAAGTACAGTTACCATTTTCAATACAAGGAGCAATAAAGTTTAAAAATCAAGCTCAATTTAATATTAGAAAATATGCTTTTGGATTACTAAACAAAGTCTTAGAAACTAATAATTGTAGTATTTTTGAAAATACAAAAGTACTAGAAGTAAATAAAGGCAAAGAAGGCTATCTAGTTCATACAAAAAATGGAGATATCAGTGCAAAATATGTTGTATTAGCTACTCGTTATCCAATTATTAATTCTCCTGGTTTTTATTTTTTTAAAATGTATCAGTCTAAATCATATGCTATTGCAATTGAATGTGAAAATGATGACTTTTTTTCCGGAATGTATATTAATAGTGAGTTACCCACTAAATCATTTAGAACAGTTGTAGATGGCGATAAAAGATTACTATTAATTGTTGGTTTTGACCATAAAACTGGTGAAGATGTTGATTGTCTAAAAATGGAACAGAATCTAGAAAAATATGCAAAAGAACTATATCCAAACTGTGAGATAAGATATAAATGGAGTGCAGAAGATTGTATTAGTTTAGATAAGATTCCGTACATCGGTAGTTTTTCTAAATTTATGCCAAATTTGTATGTTGGAACAGGATATAAAAAATGGGGAGTAACAATATCTAATATAGCAGCTAATATAATTTGTGATAAAATACAAAATAGAGAAAATAAATATGAAGAAATATTTAGAGCTACTAGAGTTGAACCAATTAAAAACATACAGGAAGTTGAAAATATGTTAAAACAAACAACTAAATCATTAATCGTGGAAAAATTTAAAATTCCAAAAGAGGATTTAGAAGACATAGAATGTGATGAAGGAAAGATTATAAATGTTAACGGAAATAAAGTTGGTGTGTACAAAGATTCAGAAGGAAGGATTTATGCTGTTAAGCCAATATGTTCACATCTTGGTTGTGAGCTTTCTTGGAATAGTTTGGAGCATACATGGGATTGCCCTTGTCACGGTTCTAGATTTGATTATTTGGGTAATTCAATTGAAGTACCAAGTATTGATAGCCTAGAGCAAATTCAATTAGAAGATTATAATTAATATTCTAATGTAGTAAAAATTATAAAGAGCTAGAATTTTATTCTAGCTCTTGGTGTGCCCGGAGGGATTCGAACCCCCGATCTCAAAGTTCGTAGCCTTGCATTCTATCCAACTAAACTACGGGCACATAAAATAATCTATACGTATTATACATTTTTTTTTAATAATATTCAAGGTATTAAGTTAAAATATTAAAATTTTTTTTAAAAATACTTGAATATTTTAAATGAATATGTTATATTTATAAAGTAGTTCACTACTAATCGAGGTGTAGCGCAGTTGGTAGCGCGCGTGGTTTGGGACCATGAGGTCGCAGGTTCGATCCCTGTCACCTCGACCATATTTAGAGCTGTTTTCAAGAAAATTCGAAAGAACTTGAAAGCAGTTTTTATTATATAAAGATACTATTTTCTAGGATTTTAGGAAATAGTATTTTTTTAGTTTAATTCTAAAAAGTTCTAAAAAATTCTTAAAAATCCGATTATTTTGTTCCGCAAAATGTTCCGCAATGAATTTTTGCTCTTAAAAAAATGTTCAGAAATGTTCCGCAAAATAAATTTATTGATATTTCAACACTTTCAGGAATTTCAAAACTGAAAGGAGAACTATTGTTATGGATTTTATACCTTACAAATCAAATGAAACATTAGAGCATAAATACTATCAAATTCCTCAAGAATTATTTGTAAATGAAAAATACAAAAACAAATTAAATTCAGATAGTAAAATTTTATATGCCTTTTTATTAGATAGATTATCTTTATCTCAAAAAAATCATTGGATAGATGAAGATAATAATGTTTATCTAATTTTTACAAGAGAAGAAGTACAAGAAAAATTAAATTTATCAGATAAAACAGTTACTAAATCATTCAAAATATTAATGGAAGTAAATCTTGTTCAAGAAAAAAGACAGGGACTAGGAAAACCTAATTTAATATATGTAGGAAAGATTAATCATTCAGACTCGGAGAATTTACGATTCTTGAATCGTAAAAATTACGACTCTGGAATCGGAGAATCTACGGCTCTTGACTCGGAAAATTTACAAGGAATCAATACTAATAATATCAAACCTAATATAATCAATACTGATTCTATCAATCCTAAAAGTGATGATGAACTTTTATTGATAAAAGAAAAGTGTAAATTAAATGAATTTACAAAAGATGAAATTTTAATTTTAGAAGATGTAATTGATACTCTTTATTATAAAGAAAATTTAAAAGTTGGAAACATAACAGTTAATCATTTTAAGATTTTAGATAAATTAAAAATGATAGTTAAAGATAATCTAGTTCAATTATTAGATATATTAAAAAATATACCTAATATACAAAATGCTAAAAATTATTTGATGATTTGCTTATATAATAATTTGGGAAATATCAATATAAATAAAATGATAAAAAAAGCTGATACCATTAAACAAAATGAAAGAGAATATCATGCTGGCTCACTTGATTTCTTATATGCAAACTTTGATATGCCAACTGATACAGTATAAGAAATGGCTCTGATATGAAGTTGCAAGCACGAACTTTAAACTGCGACTTCACTATAATTTGTTATAGCGTAAGCTATGGCAAATTATAGCCTAAAAAATGCTTTAGCAGTTTCTAGGAATAACCCCGTAGGGCACACAGACAAACTTGTTTGTCTAGTGTGTTAGACAAATAAATTTGTTTTAGTGCAAGAAAGGACTTTGGAGCTATGAGTTATGCTATAGTAAGAAATGAGAAATTAACACGAGCTAAGGTAAATGGTAAATGCACCCACAATGATAGAAAAGCAAAATGTCATACAAATAAAGATATTGATCGGGGCTAGAACACATTTAAATTATTATATAAAGAAAAACAATTACACTTATACAAAAGAATTTGATAAATTAAGAAAAGAACAAAATTTGGCAGGTCATTTAAGAGAAAATAGTATTATAATGTGCCAAATGATATTCACTTCTGACCAGGAATTTTTTAATAAAATTGGAGAGCAAGAAACAAAAAGATACTTTGACGAATGCTATAAATTTATTTGTAATTATAAAAATTTAGGAGAAAAAAATATTATATCTGCTGTAGTTCATTTAGATGAAGGAGCACCACATTTACATTTAATGTTTGTTCCAGTAGTTCATACAAAAGATAAAGATGGCAAGCCAATAGAAAAAATTTGTGCAAGAGATTTTTGAAAAGGTAGAGATAGTTATAGAAAATTACAAGATTCCTATTTTGAACATGTTAAAAGTAAAGGGTTTGATTTAGAAAGAGGCTTATATGTTGAAGAAACTAATAGAAAGAATCTGTCAGTTGAAGAGTTTAAGAAAGTAACTAATTATTCTAAAACAAAAGAAATTTTAAAAACTACAACTTTAGAATTGCCAAACACACCCGAACTACAGGATATAAAAAAACTTGTTTTGAATAGAGATAAATTAATTGAGGAACAAATTATAAAGCCTCAAAGCAATTTAATAAAAGAACTTCACAATGAAAATGTAGCTTTGCATAAAGAATTATTTAAACAAACTAAAATAATAGATGTTGCAGAAGAGTTTGTAAAAGAAAAAGAACATATACAAAATGAAAAGCAAAATTTAATTATAGATTATCAATTATTACAAGAAGAAAAGCAAAAAAGTGAAAAAGAAATAAAATTTGAATATGAAAATAAAATTAATCGCCTAGAACACAAATATAAGAAAAAAATAAAAGAATTAGAAAAAGAAAATAAAGGCTTAAACAAAGTAATTGATAAATTTAAAGATAACTTAAAAAAGTTTCTTAAATGGTTATGTCATAAATTTTCATATCCTTACGAGGATGACCTTATAAGAGATTTTAATAAAGAAACATATTCGTATATCAATTTTGAAAAACAACTCGATACAAGTCATTTTAAAAAGGAAGATAATGAAATAGATTTTGAAAGGTAGAAAGGATTTAATAAATATGGAAATAGATTATAGAAAATGTGGAGATTACTACATTCCTAACTTGGTAATCTCAAATACTAAAAATTTTCAATTAGGAAAATACGGCAAAATGAGATTGAATTATTTGAAAACACAAAAGAAAGCTGAATATACAATTTTGCTAATGGAAGATAAATTAAGTGAACACTTACAAGAAATTGATAAAACTGCAACTAATAGATATAACCTGCTAATGAAACAATTTGCAAAACGAGAAAATATTACAGAAGAATTAAAAGCCATAAATCAACTTGAGTGGGTTGGCAAAATGAATTCAATTAAAAATCGTGCTGAAGAAATTATATTTAATGAATTAATTTATGTATAGGGGGATTTGCAATGGAAGAAAAATTAAAGCCATTTATAGAAGAATATAGTGATGATTTTTATGAAAGTATTGAGGATATAAGACAATATTTGAATAAAAACAATAAAAAATATATAGAAATTAAAGATAAAATGCATAGAATTATGGATAGAAATCTAAATATTCAAAGACTACTTGATGAATCTGATTTAGAAAATGGATTAAGTGCAGGAGAATGTAAAGATTTATCTCAAATTATTGTTCTACATAATAATTTGCAAGATATTTTGGAAAAAGAAATTTATTTCAAAGGTAGTATGGATGCTTATTATTATTTTAAGAAAATTGGAGTAATAAATTAAATTGAAAATATAATAAACTTTAAATTATAAAAATAATGATTTTTTAAACTTTCAGAATAGAAATATGGAGAAGATTTATATCTTCTCCATATTTTATCTTTCAAAATCATCTTCAATTACTTTATCTTTTTTTCTTGTATTATTATCATATTCAAGTACTTCACAATTTTTTAATTTATAATTATTGTAATTTCCGTCTTTAGGTTCACCTTCAAAATAACATCTTACATATATACTCACTCCAGCATGAGTTACAACCAATACATTTTTTCCTGCATAATTTTTTTCTAATTCATCAAAAAAGTTTGTTATTCTACCTCTAAAATCAGGTAATGATTCTATTCCTAATTTCTGCTCATTTTCATCTGTGAAATCTACCATATTTTCACATTCGGCTTTTAGCCTTCCTTCTAATTGTCCGTTGCATCTCTCAATTATTCTATCATCGATTTCAATTGATTCATCTGTAATTATTTGTGCTGTTTCATAGGCTCTTTTTAATGGGCTTGAAAAAACCTTATCAAATTTAATTCCATCTAATTTTTCCTTTGTTTTTTCTGCTTGTTCTCTTCCTTTTTCATTTAATTCAATATCAATTCTACCTTGAAACCTACCTTCAAGATTCCAATCAGTTTGTCCGTGTCTAACTACATATATCATTTTATTTTTCCTCCTTTTCTTTTAAAACAAACACATATAAAGCTATTGGTTTAAATATTCTTTTTGGTTTTTTACAAATATCTATAAATCTATTATAAAATGTTTTATAGTGGTAACCTGTTTCTTTAATAATTACAGCATTACTTTTATTTATTATTTCTCTCCATTTATTTCTTTTCATAAATCTTTCATTGCCCAGCATTTTTTTCTCAAAATATGGAGTTGGAACACTAAAAACACAAATATCTGATACTCTCAATTGCTCATTTATAATTTCAACAATTTCTTCATCATTATAATGTTCCATAACACCACTACTATGTGTTACTGAAAAATATTTATTTTCAAATGGTATTTTTCTAATATCTCCTTGAAATACATTTACATTATTTTCAGGACTTACCTGTTTGGATAGTTTTTTAGCTTGTTCCACCATTGCTTGTTCTAAATCCATCGCATAAGTATTTACTCCTTTTGAAGCAAGATATGCAGAAAACTTACCGGTTCCAGCACCACATTCTAGTACAGGTTTTTCTCCATCATAATATTTTAAAACTTGATTTAAAAATCTCTTTTTTAATTTCATTTTGGTTTTAAAATATTGATCCCAGTTTTTGAATTCTTTATTTATATAATTTTCATACAATTTATTCCATTGATTTTCTTTATCTTCCATATATATTCCTCTCTAATCTCTATACTTTTCTTTTATTTCTTTCTCACTTGTACCTGATTTGTAAATTAGTGACATTAGTTCAACAGACATTTTATGATCTAAAATATTAGATTTAGTTTCTTGGGCTTTTTTCTTGCCTATTATAACTTCCAAAAATTGTTTTAATGCTTCGTGTCTTGCAAGTTCATTCATAACTTTTGTTTTATCTAAAGAATATCTTTCTGCTATATCTTTACCTTTTATAATTTGTAATGTCTGACCTCCAACTATCTCACTATTTTTAAAAACATATATATCATAATGATTATTTCCACCTATTTCGAAATCATTTTCATTATTTATATCATGCTTATCTTTAGATTGATAAGAATGTATTTGAATATTCTGTAAACAGCCTTGCTCTATATTATGATATTCATGTCTAACTCTACCATTTCCTTTATAGAGGTCTTTCATATTTGAATTCAACCATGAACGACGTGAAAAACCATTATGCATCAAATTTAATGTAATATTTGTAACTGGAATTCCATTATACGATAAAGAAATAATAGAATTAGCATCAACTTCAGCTTCACTTTTTTCCTTATAAATTTTTAATAATTCTTCATCTGTTCTGCTGTCAAATTGCTTATATTCATCCCCAAATATTTTTTCTAAATCACTTTGATTTTGTTGTAATAGTACTCCTGATGGACGAATAAATTTTGAAAATACAGATATTTCATCAAAATTTTTATTAGCTTCCTTAAATGAATCTTTTACTATTTTTGATGCCATATCTATAAAATGATATCCACTATGTGATACTTTTCCCCACCCCAGTAATGGATGATATTTGAATTTTAAAACTTCATCTGGTAATCTCCATTGTCCATCACTATGTGTACTTTGCATTGAAGTGATTGGCATTCCGTACTTACTAGCTATTTCATTTACCAAATCTTGAACAATTTGAAATTGTGGTAAAAATCTTCTTTGAGCATTTACTATAAAAGCTTTGTCTCCAGAATAACTTTCTACTAACAATTCATAATCTCTTTTTAATTGTTCAGCTTGTTCAACATTATTAGAAATATTATCATAAGTTGATATAGGTTTATCCATCAAAATATGTAAATTATGTTTTAATGCCCATAATGCATATTGCATATGATTAAGTGGATCTGTTGCAATTATAACAGAGTTAATATTTTCTTTAATTATAACACTATTAAGTTCACTTTCTAATCCATCTGGCAAACTTTGTTTAAATTTTTCTTCAAATTTTTCAACGAAAATATAATTGACATTTTCAAAATATTTTGAAGCAAATGTTAAAACATCTTCTTGTTTTTCTTTTAATTCTACTATTGCTTTAAGTTTTATTCCAAATTCATTTTCAATCTCTTTTAATTTTGGAACATACACTCTTTTTGCATGAGGTCCACACCCAATCAACATAATATTTGGTGTTTCCATAAAACTCCTCCATTTTTTACTAAAAATAACAATTCTATCTAATTATACTACTTATTTGTAAATTTTTCAACACTTTTTGCTATATTGTTGACATAACCTTGTTTTGCTGATATAATATATCCAGTTTAGTAATTATAAATGTTTTTTTACCTATCAATAAGACTTTATGGAGGTGCTAATTATGACTAGTAATGAAAAAAAACATTATGCTATCGAAGATCCCAATCATGTTGGCGAGGTAATTATCTCTTGGATTATTACTCATTCCTGCCAGGAAAGATGTGGTTACTGTATTAGTCCAAATAAACGGAGTGAAATAACAACAAGAGAAGGACATTTTAAAGTACAAAATCAGTTGATTGAAACTGGTTTAACCAAGATGCGCTACATTGGTGGTGAACCTTTATTGATTCCTCATTTGCCTGATTTGATTATTGATGCATATAATAGAGGTCTTGATACAAGACTTAGTACAAATGGCATTCTTCTTACAGAAGAAACTTTTTCGAAAATCAAGAATCACTTAAACTCTATTGCTTTTCCTTTCGAATCTGCAAATGACGAATTGAATGAAAAAATTCGCTGCACCAAGTGTCATCGTAACACAATCATTTCTCGTATCAAAATGGTCAAAGAGGTAGGAAATATTGGTGTTCTTATCAACACATGTGTTCACAAGGAAAATATTGATTATCTTGAAGAACTTGGCTCACTTTTAAATGAATTAGGAGTTGACCACTGGAAACTGAGACGCTTTAATTCTGCAAGTGGAAGGGGAGCTGTTCCTAACAAAAATCGTTTTGATATTACTGACGAAGAGTTTTTTATCAAAGTTGCTCAGTTACAAAAAATGTTTCCTAATCTTAGAATTGATGGTAGGATGCCTTCCAAATTAGCTACACGTCTTATGGTATCTCCTCAAGGAGATTTATATAGAATGATTGGAGCTGAAACAGAAGATGTTCATTATGGAAATATGTTGACTGACAATCTTAATATCAAAGAGATTTATGAAAAGGATCATTGCAACTAATTTTAATCATTGCTACTGAAAAGAGGAAGAACCACTATATTGTGGTTCTTTCCTTATTTTTTAAATAATATTCTAATATAAGTTCATCTCTTTTTATGACCATTTTTGAATTGTATAGATTACTATATTTAGATGGAATTAATTTATTATAACATTCTTTTATTTTTTTTAGAGCAATTTCAGGTAAAAACCAACATAATTCAGCTCCTTCAGCTTGTTCTTGTTTAGTTAAATTTAATTGTTTTTTATCTTTTTGAACCCTTGAAATAAATACATATGAAATTTGCATAAAATTATTTACTGTTCTTAATTCCTCTACATAACCAAATTCAACTACATCTTTTATTTCACATCCTGCTTCTTCGTTTACTTCTCTTCTTAAAGCCTCTTCCATATTTTCATTTTCTTCAATACCACCTCCCACAAGTTTGTATTCATTTTTATTTTTTTTATGTAGTATTGCAATTTCACCTTTTTCATTAAATAAAATTGTACGTACTGCTCTCCTTACATTAGGTTCATTTGTTTTATATACTTTTTCTCCAATATCTTTATCACTTATATTTATAATACATTTCATTATATTTACCTCCTATTTTTCTAATTTACCATAATTTTTATTTCACGTCAATAATTGACTAGTTTTACATAATGTGATAAAATTCATATATGAATTTAGTTTATTTTATTGTAGGTTTCATTATATCAATGGAGGTATCATTATGATTTATATTGTAAGACATGGTCAAACAAACTGGAATATTTCTAAACAATTGCAAGGACACAATCCAATTCCAATCAATGAAAACGGACGGAAGGAAGCTGATAATGTTAGAAGGAAAATAGAATTGCTCAATTTTGATAAGATAATATCTTCTGATTTGCTTCGTGCAATTCAAACAACAGAAATCATTAACAAGCATTTATCAAAAGATGTAATTTTGGATTCCCGCCTTAGAAGTGTTGATTATGGGACTTTAGAAGGTAGGTTTATTCCCGACATTTCGCAAGAAGAGTGGGCACTCTATAATTCTACACCAACATTTTTTAATGCAGAATCAACAGAAAATGTTTATCTTAGAATCAAAAGTTTTTTTGATGAACAGTTTTCAAAGAATGAAAATGTATTAATTGTTGCTCATGGAGGTACTCTTCGTATCATTTCATATTATTTGAGATATAGAGATAAATTTATTAAATATATCTATGAAACTCAATATAAAGATGCCAAGCAACCTGCAAACACTGCATTATTTGAAATTGACTACAATTTTACCACATTGAAACCTATTTACTATTAGAAAATAACTATTTTCTATTAAAATAGCATGGAAACTTTATTCTTTCCATGCTATTTTTTTGCTCTAATAAATAAAAAATATGGTCTATCATATTGATTAATATATTTGGGTATAATTTTTATAGCTTCTTCATCAGGTATTGGCTCTAAAATTTCATCAATTTTAAATCCAGAATTAACCAATCCATTTATTAAGCTACTAAAATTTCTATGATATTTTTTTACCATAACACCATTCCATTCTTTTTCTCTTATACCTTCTCTGTTATAATCTGATACAAGTAAAAACCATTTTCCATTAATTTCTGTATAATTTTTCTTCATCCAGGGATCGAATTTATTAGCTATTCTTAAAGGATGATCAATAGAAAAAATTAGTATCCCATCTTCATTTAGTAAATTGTATATATCTTTTATTAATTTATCGTAGTTTTTAACATAGTGAATAGCTAAAGAAGAAATAACTACATCAAATTTTTCTTCTAACTTATCTATGTCTTCCATAGCCATCAATTTGTAACTTATTCCTTTATCTTTATTGTTATTCATTGCTATTTTTAGCATGTGTTCAGATATATCAATTCCCAATACTGCTTTTGCTCCTTGTTCTCTACAGTATATGTCATTTTCTCCATATCCACACCCTAAATCAAGAACCCTCTTATTATTTAAATCCGGGATTAGTTTTCTAAAGTTAGGTATTTCAACTAAATCATTTGCATTTTTTCCTCTATTTTCATATCTCATTTTGTCATATGCTTCTGAAAAAATTTTAATATCATATATATTCTGTTTCATAAAGTTTTCTCTCCTATCTCTATTTTATTATACTATTTATTCCATAATGTTGTTTAAAATTCAAATTTTTATAAGCAAAACTGCTATGGCATAAAAATCTATGTACTTACATGCTTAATGTGAACAAATCTGATTTCTCTTTTTACCTGCTTTTATGTATTTTCTTTCATCCATTTATTCAATTCTTCTTCTGTAATTATATTTGATTTATATTCCTTTATTTTAGCTTGTGCAGATTTTTTCCAGTTATCAAAACTTTCTTTATCTGCTTGTGTAGCATTAGGGTTTCTAGAAAGTACCATTAATCTCTTTTGATAAGTTCTTCTATATAACAATAATCCTTCAACATCTTGAATGTTTTTAGTATATGTAGTTCTAGCACCTAGTTCTCTACACTTTTTTGTATTCCCTTTTGCTGGGGCCAAATCACAATATACTTCTGCATTTCTATTTACAGGTATAAAATATCTGCCACAATTCTTACATATTTTTATTGGTGTTGAAGTACTAGCAATTTCATCCAAAACTACATAACAAATATTGCTTATTAGTTTGCTTGTATATTTTCTACCATCTTGCAAATTTATTTTACCATTATCAATGCTTTTGGTTAGTTCATTGAATTTTATATTGACAAAGTCATTTTTGAAAATACTCATTGAATTCATTACCACTTCTGTATTTTCTGTATATTGGTTCATGCCATTTTTTAAAGAATAAGCTTTAAATTTTATATATGGTTCAAATTCTTTATCATCTTCTATTCCGTTTAAATTATACATATAATTAACACAAGTTCTAAATTTATTTTGTAATTTTATAAGTTCTTTTTGTGAAGAATCAAAAAGAGCCTTTGCAGTTCTTTTAAAATCATTCTCTGTATGTTAGTCAATGATGTGAAACAAATTAATATATTATTCTCGTAATATATTGAATTTGTTTTTTATTTTACGAAAGTCAAGATAAAGCTTTTTTATCTTGACCTTCTTCAATTTATTTCTTCTCCCAAAAATATCTTATACCTTTTAAAGATAAAGTTGATAGAGCAAAACCAATTACTGGTACTAATGAACTTAAAAATATATTATCTGTATTTTTTATAATATAAGAATATATGATTACTACTATATAAGTTAGAATCATAATACATATTTTCCTAGTCCAACTCGTTTCCCACTTTTTATCTAATTCAACTCGTTTGTTTCTTTCCTTAATTTGTTCAATCTCTGTTTCTAAATTATTACTCTCCATTAAAGCTTACTCCTTCCATTTTTTTATTATTTTTCGCATTAATAATATTTTTATATTTAGTAATGTTTTGAGATAGTTCCTCAATTACTGATTGTTCATAATTAGTAACATTATTAATATCTAATATATCTTTTC
>OGPS01000781.1_pt1 | contig 27652 bp, 24 predicted proteins | sample 1552931 | NCBI WGS metagenome assembly OGPS01 (sample SAMEA2580252, study PRJEB22360) | human gut metagenome | biome: human gut; feature: human-associated habitat; material: faeces | place: Denmark | collected 2008/2010 | reverse complement strand
CGTATGTGACCGAAGCCGAATCCCGAAAGCAACACAGCGATTCGCCTTTATGCAACAGTCGCTTGTTATTCGGAGTAGATCGGTGTGAGTCGAATGGACCTGAGGCGCAGCTAACCCGCAGTAAGGTCTCGACGGCGCATCCCTACTACGGCTTACTCGTCAGGGCGTTGGGCAGGCTGGTGATGGGGCTTACGGAGTCTTCGTGCTGGGCGGGGTATGGAGCTTCTTTGCGCAGATAAGCTTATCTTTGCAGTATGAAGTTTACAATCCAGTTAGAGTACTGGCTCATTTCGCTCGGAGAGCGACTACGAGGCGGGCAGCCTATGCGGCGTCTTACTGTCCTTGGTATGTCGCTGGGGATGCTGGTCAGCTGCGCTGGCGGTACTACCACGGCACAGCAACTGCCGACACATCTTGTGGAGGCGAGTGAGCGCACATCAGACTCGCTCGTTCGTGTCGCTAGCGACTGGCTCAACACGCTCACCATCGAGGAGCAGATCGGTCAGCTGATCATCCCGATCTGGGAGCCTCGCTATGACGCTGCCTCTCGGGAGCGCTATTTGCGGCTCATAGACCAGATTCATCCTGGGGGTATCCTCTTTCGCAAGGGGGAGCCTTACGACCAGTATCGGCTGACCCGTCTCCTTCAGGAGCATTCACGCACGCCTCTGCTGATCACAGCCGATGCAGAGTGGGGGCTGGCGATGCGCCTACAGGGGACGATACGCTATCCACGTATGAAGCTACTGGCTGACCACTGCACGCCTGAGGAGATGTACACCCTCGGGCAGCATATGGCGCAGCAGTGCCGTGTGATGGGCATCCATGTGAGCTTTGCACCCGTGCTGGATGTCAATAATAATCCGAAGAACCCGGTCATCGGCACCCGCAGCCTAGGAGCTACGCCCGACATTGTGATCTCGCATGGACTAGCCTTGGCAAAGGGTCTAGAGGATGGCGGGGTACTGTCGGTCGCGAAGCATTTCCCCGGGCATGGCAACACGGACAAGGATTCGCACAAGACGCTCCCCACCGTGTCGGGTACTCTAGAGGAGCTCGAGCGGGTGGAGCTAGCACCCTTTCGCGCTTACATAGAGGCTGGTCTCGGGGGTATCATGGTAGCACATCTCTCGGTGCCGGCTCTGGAGCCTAACGTGACCTGTCCATCCTCATTGAGTCACGCTATCGTGACGGGCTTGCTGCGTGAGCAGTTGGGCTTTAAGGGGCTTATTTTCACCGATGGACTGGAGATGCGAGGCGTACAGCGTGCGGAGGGTTTGCCTATATCTGTGGCTGCCATCTTAGCGGGCAATGACCTGCTCCTGGGCCCTCTAGATCCGCTGGCGAGCTACGAGGAGCTGCTCTCAGCTTATCGTACGGGGACTCTCTCGGAGGAGACGATCCGAGATCGTTGCCTGCGCATCCTCTGCTACAAGCTTCTGCTCCATGTGGGCGAGGCTAGCGAGAGACCACTATATAATAAGGAAGAGCTATACGAGGCGCTGCATACGCCTGAGCTAGTCTCTTTTGCCGAGCAACTACAGAACAAAGTATCTAAGAAATAACATTCACAGCGCACACTTAGCTATCTAAATAAGCCTAGTACGATGAAAAAGAACACTCCAAGCATTACAACTACAGCGTGTCCACCCTTACAGTTTGACACCTCTACCTGGTTTGCCCCTGAGCTGACGAAGCTCTCAGAGCATCTCAACGATCGTATGGTCGAGATGATGCGCTTTTACCCCGAGAGCGACTACAAGACGCTGCGCACTATGATCTCCAAGCGCAACGCGCTGCATGTAGACAATATAGTGATCACGGCTGGTCGTACGGCAGCCTTCTACGCAATCGCAGAGGCTTTCGCAGGAAAGAAAGGTGAGATCCTCGTCCCCTCCTATCAGCACTATGAACTAGCCACCAAGCGGTACGGCTGGCAGCTGACCTATCTGCCAGAAGATCTCGAGACGCAGGAGATAAAGCTCGAGGGACAAGAGTTTTGCTGGATCTGCTCGCCAAATAATCCTACAGGACGCTTGCGTTCTCGTGCTGAGTTGTTGGATCTCATAGGGCGTTACCCATCGGTCTACTTTGTGATAGATCAGTCGTACGCAACCTTTACGACACAGCCTACGCTTACGCTCAGTGATGTGAAGAGCCACCCCAACATTATCTTCGTCAGTTCATTCACACAGACATACGGCTTGCCAGGACTGCGCATCGGCTATGTGACAGCTGACAAGAAGGTTGTCAAGGAGATAGAAAAAGTAGTCGACCCGTGGTCGGTCAGCACGATGGCGGTCGAGGTGGCAAAGTATATCCTGATTCACCCGGCACAGTTTACGCTCCCGATCCGTAAGTGGCAGCGCAATGCCCTCGAGCTAGAGACTAAGCTTCGCCAGATAGATGGTATCGAGGTGATGCCGAGCGATGCACCCTTTTTCCTTGTTCAGATACACTGTGCCACAGCAGCTGAGCTGATCAAGTATCTACTCGAGGAGCACAATATAGCGCTCTACGATGCGACCAAGCTGCGCGGGATCAAGGACGAGGTGGTGCGTATCACCTCCCGTGATGCGACAGACAATGCGAAGCTCGTAGAGGCTATCGCAGCTTTTTGTGAGAGTCGGTAGGAGGCTCTGATAGCACTGCTTCGGAGGAGCGTCACACAGCATCTCGTGCCCGAGTACCATACTTAGACTAATTATTTATTGCTACCTTTGTAATTGCGAAAGTTGTTGCAATGTGAATGATAGAGCCGATGAAATCTGAATGTATAGCGCGAAATGCTACCATAACTGCCATAGAAGGTGGGGAGGCGCGTCTCACGGTGCTACGTCCATCTGCTTGTAGTAACTGCGAGGCTGCAGGGCATTGCCACGCTTCGGAGAGCCGTCTGGAGACGATCACGATCGATCGCTCTCAGCTACCCAGTGAGGTGGCTGTCGGCGATCAGGTCTCTCTCGAGATGCGTAGCTCGCTGGGCATGCGTGCTGTACTTCTCACGATGATCATCCCTACCATTCTCATCATTGCTATAACCATCATCTTAAGCTACCTAGAGGTAGGTACGCTGGCTCAGATATTGATCGCTCTGGGTGTAGCCGCGGCATATATGCTCCTGCTATGGCTCTTACGTGACCGGTTTGAGCGAACCTTTGCCTTTACCGTGCGAAAAAAGTAAGTTCATACACACTCCTATGACAATACTACCCACCATACTTGTCCTCGTAGTGATAGCACTCATCAGTGCCGTCCTACTCTTTATCACCTCCAAGAAGTTTGAAGTAAAAGAAGACCCGCGCATTGCTGAGGTCGCAGAGGTCCTTCCTCAGGCCAACTGCGGTGGCTGTGGTCACCCTGGCTGTGCCGGCTTTGCTAAGGCTTGCTGCGAAGCCTCCTCTCTCGAGGGGCTCTGGTGCCCCGTGGGCGGAGAGCCTGTCATGACGAAGGTCGCAGAGATCCTCGGTCAGAGCGTTGCCAAGAGCGATCCGCTCGTAGCGGTCGTCCGCTGTAACGGTACCTGCGAGGCGCGTCCACGAGTCAATACTTATATAGGAGCCAAGAGTTGCAAGATCGAGTCGACCCTTTATAGTGGCGAAACAGGCTGTAGCTACGGCTGTCTAGGCAACGGCGACTGCGTCGCTGTGTGCGACTTTGATGCGATCCACATGAACCCCGAGACCGGGCTTCCCGAGGTGGACGAAGATAAGTGTACCGCCTGTGGATCTTGTGTCAAGGCTTGCCCAAAGATGATTATCGAGCTCCGCAAGAAGGGTCCCAAGGGACGCCGTCTCTACGTCAGCTGCGTCAATAAGGACAAGGGTGGCGTGGCACGTAAGGCTTGCGCCAACGCTTGTATCGGATGTAGCAAGTGCTTTAAGGTATGCCAGTTTGAGGCAATTACGATAGAGAACAATCTCGCTTACATAGACCACCAGAAGTGCCGTCTATGTCGTAAGTGCGCAGCTGAGTGCCCGACGGGAGCTATCCATGAGGTCAACTTCCCGCCACGCAAGGAACCTGCAGCAAAGCCAGCGCCTGCCGACAAGCCTGCTCCCGCCATGGCAACAGCCGTTGCCACTGCAGCTCCTGCTGCTACCTCCTCAACAGCATCTGTACCTCAGAAAGATTAACACGAAGCTATGGCAAAGACATTTAGAATAGGGGGTATCCATCCCCATGACCATAAGATCAGCGCCGGGGTACCTATCACCGTTGTCGCTCCTCCAGACGAGGTGGTCATCACATTAGCACAGCATATTGGTGCGCCTGCCGCCGCTGTCGTCAACAAGGGCGACGAGGTGCGCGTAGGTACACTCCTAGGCAAGGCGGGAGGCTTTGTCTCGGCAAACATTCACTCCTCCGTCTCTGGTACCGTTACCAAGATCGACCAGATTACTGATGCAAGCGGCTTTAAGAAGCCCGCCATCTTTATCCAGGTCGAGGGCGACGAGTGGGAGGAGTACATTGACCAGACAGACACGCTCATCACTGAGACCGACTTGGATGCCAAGCAGATCATCGATCGTATCGCTGAGATGGGTATCGTCGGTATGGGTGGTGCGACCTTCCCAACGCATGTCAAGCTGTCACCTCCTCCTGGTCAGAGTGCTGACTACGTCATCATCAACGCCGTCGAGTGTGAGCCTTACCTCACGAGTGACGATGCACTCATGCGTGTCAAGGCGATGGAGATCATGGTCGGCTGCGCGATCATCATGAAGGCTGCCAATGCTCCTCGCACGCTCATAGGCATTGAGAACAACAAGCCCGATGCTATACGCATCATGCGTGACGCTGCGGAGCGTGCCAAGGAGTTCCTCCCCGAGGGACATAGCATCGCCGTCGTACCGCTCAAGAAGCGCTACCCGCAAGGCGGCGAGAAGCAGCTCATCGACGCCCTCATTCGCAAGCAGGTTGCCTCAGGCGCACTGCCTATCTCTACGGGTGCTATCGTGCAGAACGTCGGGACCACCTTCGCCATCTACGAGGCGGTCATGAAGCACAAACCACTCATCGAGCGCATCATCACAGTCACAGGACAAGCTATCGCACGTCCGTCCAACTTCAAGGCACGCATCGGTACGCCTATGCAGACGCTCATCGACGCTGCGGGAGGTTATGCAGAGGAGCCGGGCAAGATCATCGGCGGTGGTCCTATGATGGGACGCGCACTCGTCAGCACCGACATACCCGTTGCCAAGGGATCGTCAGGGCTACTCATCCTCTCCGCCAAGGAGTCGACACGTCCCGAGATGCACGACTGCATACGCTGCGGCAAGTGCGTATCGGTCTGCCCTATGGGACTCAACCCCGCCTTCCTCATGCGTGACACCATCTACAAAGACTGGGAGAGCACCGAGCACAACTACATTGCCGACTGCATCGAGTGCGGCTCTTGTAGCTACACCTGCCCAGCCGGACGACCGCTCCTCGACTACATACGTGTCGGCAAGCAGACCGTCATGGGCATCATGCGAGCCCGCAAGAAGTAATACACACTGAGACAGATCACCGATCCTCATCATCGACTACGATATATAGCTTATGGCACAACAAGTCATCGTATCACCCTCACCGCATATCCATAGCGGTGACACCATTAGCAAGAATATGTATGGAGTGCTGATCGCTTTGATACCAGCATTCCTCGTCATGCTCTACCAGTTTAGGACAGACGCTTTACTTATCACCGCCATCTCGGTAGCCTCCTGTATGCTCACGGAGTGGGTCATCACCCGTTTCTTCCTGCATCGCCCCTGTCGGCTACTAGATGGTTCAGCACTGCTGACAGGCGTCATCCTAGCTTTCAACCTCCCCGCTTCGCTCCCCTGGTGGCTCGTCCTCATGGGTGGTGTCGTCGCTATCGGCATTGGCAAGATGGCCTTCGGCGGACTGGGCAACAACATATTCAACCCCGCACTCGTCGGACGTGTCTTCCTACTCATCTCCTATCCTGCGCAGATGACCACTTGGAAGCTCCCTGCCCGCCTTGCCGAGCAAGCTACCGATGCGGTCTCTGGCGCGACGCCTCTAGGCATCCTCAAATCTGGGGCTATCGATCAGCTGCCCGACTCATTGCAGCTCCTCGTCGGCTTCAACTTCTCCTCCATGGGCGAGGTGAGTGCCATTGCTATTCTCATCGGATTAGCTTATCTGCTCATCCGACGCATCATCACCTGGCACACGCCCGTGGCCATTGTCGTCTCCGCCTTCGTACTGAGTGGCATCATGCACCTCTACGACCCAGCGATGTATGCTAGTCCCTTCTTCCACCTACTGACCGGTGGTCTGCTCTTTGGTGCAGTCTTTATGGCGACCGACTACGTCACCTCGCCTATCTCGCACCGTGCGCAGCTCATCTACGGCTGTATGATCGGACTACTCACCGTCATCATCCGCTTGTGGGGCTCTTACCCTGAGGGTATGTCCTTCGCCATCCTCATTATGAATGCGTTCACCCCACTACTCAACAACTACATCAAGCCACGTCACTTCGGTCATGTGGTCAAATCTAGAAAGGAGGCTAAAAGATGAAGAAGCTACCCTCTACACTCCCTAATATGATCCTCTCACTCGGGATCATCTGTCTGATCATCGCTGGTATCTTAGCCTTGGTCAATGTAGCGACCAGAGACACCATCGCACAGGCCGAGACGAAAGCCAAGGTTGAAGCGATCAAGGAGATCGTTCCTGCCTTTGACAACAACCCTTACGAAGAGCAAGACACCGTCAAACTCGAGGGAGAAGACCCCATCCTCTTCTACCCCGCCACGCAGGGTGGTCAGCCCGTCGGCTACGCCATCGAGACCTATACCGATGCGGGCTTCGCTGGTCACATAGATATTATGGTAGGCTTTGACATGCAGAGCCAGATCGTTGGCTTCAAAGTGCTCAAGCACGAGGAGACTCCAGGACTAGGCGCTAAGATACAGGAGTGGTTCACCTCTCCCGCACCCAATGCTGACCTCATCCGTGATGTGCGCGGATTAGATATGAGCCAAGCTTCGCCACTCAAGGTCTCTAAGGATGGTGGCAAGGTCGATGCCATCACCGCTGCAACCATCTCCAGTAGAGCCTTCATCGATGCTCTCGAGCGAGCTTACCGAGTCTATCAGAGCGTCGTCGGTGAAGGTAGTCCAGTCGCTCAAGCCGCAGAGAGCAACTGTGAGCTCCCCGAGCGAGAGGTCATCGACAGCCTCTTCAACACGTTGCTCCCCGCTTATCGTCTTGTGGACAAAGCGAAGAGTGGCACCACCGACGAAGGCACTCCTTGGCTGATCCAGAGCTACGGCACCAATGATATGAGCGAAGCGACAGGCCTACTCGTCGTCACTACCAGTGATGATGACTACGAGGGGCGTTGCCTCCCGATGCTCGTCTGCTTTGACAATAATGGCGCGCTCGCAGCCTTTGCCATCGCTGATGCCGAGGCTACGGGCAAGCTCATCTCCATCAGTAATAACTATGGAGGCAACCAAGACCCCGCTACCACCAAGCCCTCGAAGAAGTCTCTCATCGGCAAGAAGGTCACACCCTCTAGTCTCAAGCTACGCAAGGACGGCGGATCTATAGACGCTGTCACAGAGTCTACAGTCTCTTCACGTGCTATCCTACAAGGCATCGCTCGTGCGCAGCGCATCTTTGTAGAGGCTTCTGCCAACGAATCAACTAAGTAATGCACCTCCATGAATAAGTATATCAAGACAATTACCAATGGTATCATTACGGAGAACCCCACCTTCGTGCTTCTCCTCGGTATGTGTCCTACCTTGGCGACCACCACGTCGGCCATCAACGGACTCAGCATGGGACTAGCCACCACCTTCGTGCTTATCTGTTCCAATGTGATGATCTCCCTCCTGAAGCGACTCATACCTGATGCGGTACGTATCCCCGCCTTTATCGTCGTCATCGCAGGCTTCGTCACCGTACTACAGATGATCATCAAGGCATACCTACCAGCACTCGACCAGAGCCTGGGTATCTTCATCCCGCTGATCGTGGTCAACTGTATCGTCCTCGGACGTGCTGAGTCGACCGCCTCCAAGAGTAGCGTTGGCATATCGCTCTTTGACGGTATCGGCATCGGACTAGGCTTCACTATCGGACTCACCCTCCTAGGCACCGTACGTGAGATGCTCGGTGGCGGTTCGTTCTTTGGTATGACTGCCTATCCCAATGACTACTCCGCACTACTCTTCGTACTGCCTCCGGGAGCCTTCATCGCTCTAGGACTACTCATCGGCATCTATCACGCGATCACTAAGAAGCAATAGATCAAATCCATGAGACGTAACGGCTAGTACGTAGCCACTACCCACCACACAGACACTTACTACTATGAAATTTCTCATCATATTCATCGTTGCTGTCTTTGTCAACAACGTAGTCCTCTCCCAGTTCCTTGGTATCTGCCCCTTCTTAGGTGTCTCTAAGAAGGTCTCCACCGCCACAGGCATGGGCGCAGCCGTCACCTTCGTCTTGCTACTAGCAACGATGGTCACCTGGCTCGTACAGACCTATATATTAGTTCCACTGGGACTCGAATTCCTGCAGACTATCGCCTTCATTCTCGTCATCGCTACGCTCGTGCAGATGATCGAGATGATCATCAAGAAGATTTCCCCGGCACTCTATCAGGCGCTCGGCGTCTTCCTCCCGCTGATCACGACGAACTGCTGCGTACTCGGTGTCGCTATCCTCGTCATCCAGAAGGAGTTCACCTATGCTGAGTCACTTATGTATGCCGTCTCCATCGGTATCGGCTTCCTCCTCGCTATGGTCATCTTCGCTGGTATCCGCGAGCAGCTAGCCAAGACGGGTAGCACACCACGAGCTATGAAGGGTACCCCCATCGCCCTCATCACCGCTGGTATCCTAGCGATGGCCTTCATGGGCTTCTCAGGTCTAGCAGCTATCTAGTATTCTAGATTTCGCAAATCTGGTAATCGGATGAGACGAGTAACCCTTTGTAGGGCTGCACGGTCGGACGCAGACCGTCGGAGCGTCCGTTGTGTTAAAGATTACAGCGTCAAGTTGTTACTCGTCACGCCTTAACGGGGACGGACGCACAGACCGTGCGTCCCTACAAATCGATACTTGTGAGATTTACGAAGTCGAGCTGACGCCTGGGGCTTGTTTATTGAGGAAAATGTAGTATCTTTGCAACCGCATCAATAGAGATGCATGCTTACAGACGGGGGATATTCCTTCAGTCATCAAGCAAGGAGAGGTGGCAGAGTGGTCGATCGCGGCGGTCTTGAAAACCGTTGACCTTCACGGGTCCGGGGGTTCGAATCCCTCCCTCTCCGCAAAAGAACAGCAGGGTGCAAGTCACGTATGTGATTTGCACCCTTTTCCTATGCTCCAACGTGTCGCAACTGAGTTGTGCTGCTTCAAAGGCGAGAAGCTGAAACAGTTAGGAGATGACGGGACAATCGAACGAAACTCCCGTCCCGTCCACTTTCCGATTCCTCGGAGCTATTTTGGGATTTCTTCCGTGGATATTTTTTATTTCCCAGGGAGGAAAGGAAAAATTCTTCGGACTTATCGTTTGATTCTTCGGAAGTTTCAGTTGATTCCTCCGAGGAAATTTTTCTTTCTTCCCTGGAAAATGGGAAATAGGTCGGAGGAATTATAAATTAGAGGGAACGAGTAGCCGTGCGTCCCCACACAGAGTTACTCGTTTCATCGGTCTACTCGATTTGCAGGGTTGAGGATCTCTGGAAAATTTGTACCTTTGCGGACGGTTTTCCTATGAATCCAATTGTACACCCCGCTCTTGTGTGACGGGGCCTTTGGTCTCTAGCTGAGCTGATGCACTGTCTGACACCACCGTTTGACACGCTACGCAAAGGCTCTGGCAGAGTGCCACAGTGTAATGGGAGATTAGCAAGACTAATTTTGAGTAACACTAACTATTTGTACTAATGAAGCATTTTAAGCTCAGCGCCACTGCGCGCAAAGCCGACCAGCTCGGCAAGAAAGCTACCAAGGCTCTCCGTCGTGAGGGGCTTGTACCTGTAGTCCTCTATGGGGGTAGCGAGACACAGCATCTCGTCGTCAAGGCTGACGACATCAATAAACTGATCTACACGCCTGACATCTATCTCATCGAGCTAGACGTAGAGGGTAAGCAGTACAAGGCTGTACTGAAGGAGGTTCAGTTCCACCCAGTAAGTGACAAGACGCTCCACGCAGACCTCTACGAGGTAAGCGATGAGAAGCCTATCGTCATGAACGTACCTGTCGTACTCGATGGTCACGCCGCTGGTGTTAAAGCTGGTGGTAAGCTGGTTCGTGAGAAGCGTACACTGCGTGTACGTGCGATCTACGACAAAATCCCCGAGAATCTAGTCATCGACGTGACTACCCTAAAACTGGGTAAGACTATCCAGGTTCACGAGCTCTCCTTCGAGGGTCTCGAGCTGGTAGACGCTCCACAAGCTGTCGTTTGTGCTGTCAAGCTGACACGTGTAGCACGTGGTAAGGATGCTGCAGCTGCTGACTCTGAAGAGGCAGAAGGCGAAGAGCACGAGGAGCACAGCGACTCTGAAGAGCACAACGAGTAATCTCGCCCTATCAGAGAGATATCTAGCTATACACATATAGCGTGATATCTAGAGTCAATACGAGGAGAGCCTACAGTCCCTCATACGGGGTGTGGGCTCTCCTTTACGTTACTATATAGTGATGCACTTGACGCCGTCATCCGTAGCCTCGTAAGAAGTTCCCATATATGGCTCCTTTTGGGGCTTCTTCTCGCACATTTACAGGTGTCTAGCACCAGATTGCCATATCTATACTATCTGGCGGGTGACACCTATGTGATACTTTTTCACTACCTTAGTAGACCATATATGACTACTCACTCCAAATAAACAGTAGATTATCTCATGAATCGCGAGCAAATCATAGAACAAATACGAGCCAAGCGGAGCTATCTCTGCGTGGGTCTCGATCCAGATATACAGAAGTTGCCTCCGCACCTGCTGAAGGGGGATAATCCTATCCTGGACTTTAACAAAGCTATCATCGATGCCACAGCACAGTATGCCATAGCCTTCAAGCTCAACTTAGCTTTTTATGAAACGCTTGGAGCCTTCGGCATGCAGGTCTTTGGCGATACGGTGGACTATATACGTCAGAACTATCCCGAGCAGCTGATCATCGCAGATGCTAAGCGTGGCGACATAGGCAATACGAGCAAGATGTATGCGCGTGCCTTCTACGAGAATTTTAAGGTCGACGCGCTCACCGTGGCGCCCTATATGGGGAGCGACAGTGTGCTACCTTTTCTAGAGTATAGCGACAAGTGGGTGATCCTACTCGCCTTGACGAGCAATCAGGGTGCGCAGGACTTTCAGATGCTCCATACGGGCGAGGAGACTTGTCTCTTCGAGCAGGTACTCAAGACGGCTCTGAGCTGGGAGGGTGCGGACCATATCATGTTTGTCGTGGGTGCTACGCAGAGCAATCTGATGGAGCGTGTACGGGCAGTAGCGCCTAATGCGTTCCTCCTTGTGCCTGGTGTAGGTGCTCAGGGCGGTAGCCTAGAGGAAGTCGCAGAGCATGCGATGACGAACGACTGCGGTCTGATCGTCAATAGTTCGCGAGGAATCATCTATGCAGGCAATGATGAGCGCTTTGCCTCAGCCTCAGCGCAAGCAGCCTCCGACCTAGCACGACAGATGGAGCAGACACTCATAGACAAGGGTATCATAGACTAATATATAAGGTAGATGTACACAGTTGCAGACATTGCTAAGCTCATCGGGGGCACCCTAGAGGGCGATGGCACAGCTCAGCTACAGGGCTTTGCAGGCATTGAGCAGGCGAAGGCGGGGGACTTGAGCTTCCTAGCCAATATGAAGTATGAGCCTTACCTCTACACAACACACGCCTCGGCGGTACTTGTCGACGAGCGATTTGCCCCCACGCAGCCCTGCTCTACGACTTTGATCCGTGTGGCTAACCCTTACGAGACGCTCTCACAGCTGATGCGGCTCTACGTTTCTCAGCAGGAACCTCACTGGACAGGTGTTCACCCGACGGCTATCGTGGATCCTTCGGTAGAAATACCCAAGGAGTGCATCATCGGTCCGTACGTTTGCATCGAAGCAGATGTCAAGCTGGGCGAGCAGGTTATCATCTCGGCACATTGCGTCATCGGTGCCAACTGCACGATCGGAGACCACACGACACTACACCCACGGGTCACGCTCTACTCGGATAGCATCATCGGGCATCACTGCCGCATTCATGCGGGCACGGTGATTGGAGCCGACGGATTTGGCTTTGCCCCTACGGAGCATGGCTATGAAAAGATTCCTCAGATAGGACATGTGGAGATCGGCGACCATGTGGAGATCGGGGCTAACAGTTGCGTCGATCGCGCTACGATGGGCGTGACGCGCATAGCTTCGGGTGTCAAGATCGACAACCTCGTACAGATAGCGCACAACTGCACCGTCGATGAACACACGGTCATCGCAGCTCAAGCTGGACTAGCTGGCTCAGCACACATCAAGGAGTGGTGCCAGCTGGGCGGTCAAGTGGGCATCGCTGGTCACCTCACCGTAGGCGACCACTCACAGCTCGGCGGTCAGACAGGCGTCCTGGGCAATCTCCAGCCACACAGTGTCGTGATGGGTACTCCCGCCATGCCTGTGGGCAAGGCGCTCCGTGCCTTCGCAACGCTTCCTAAGCTTCCTGAGCTGATGCGCCGTGTAGACAAGCTCGAAGAGCAGACCTCATCGGCAACCAAATAGACACATTTGTAAAAGCAGACACACTCACGTTATGAATCAGTACACACTCGCTACGACACTCACTTTCCAAGGGGTAGGACTTCACACGGGAGCCAACCGCACCTTGACCCTCTCACCTGCCGAGCCCCATAGTGGTTACCAGATCTGTCGCTCCGACCTTGAGGGCAGCCCCGTGATCCCCGCTTATGCGGACTATGTCACGACGACGCAGCGTGCTACTCGTATAGAGCGTGGCGCTGTCCAGGTCTCTACGCTCGAGCACTGTCTCAGTGCGCTCTACGCACTCGGAGTGGACAACTGTCTTATCACGGTGGATGGCGACGAAGCGCCTATACTAGATGGCTCTGCACAGCCTTATGTGCAGGCGATCCAAGAGGCTGGGCTTAAGGAGCAGTCTGCTGCTCGTGAGGTCTTTGTCGTGCGTAAGCCTATTGAGGTGAAAGATGAGGAGACGGGAGCTTCCATTCTCCTTCTTCCATCTGATCAGCTCGGTGTAGAGGCGCACCTAAGCTTTGCCTCCCCGCTGCTGAGCAACCAATACGCTTCGCTGCGCGACCTGAGTCGTTACGGCGAGGAGATAGCAGAGGCTCGTTCTTTCGTCTTCGTACGAGAGATACTTCCGCTCCTCAGCCAGGGACTGATCAAGGGCGGAGACCTAGCCAACGCGATGGTGATCAACGATGAGCCGCTCTCTGAGAGCGACGCCAAGGCGCTGGCAGAGGCTCTGCATCGTCCTGTCGCTGAAGTGAGTCAGCTGGGCGTGATCAACCCGAAGGAGGGAATATCGAACGAGCCCGCACGCCACAAGATTCTAGACATTCTAGGCGATCTAGCCCTAGCAGGTATCTTCGTGCAGGGACATATCATAGCGACCAAGCCTGGGCATAAGATCAATAACAAGCTGGCACGAGCCATTCGCAAGGAGATCAAGGGAATGGAGACACAGCCCCCCGTTTATGATCCCAATGCAACACCCGTACTCGACCTTAACCAGATCAAAGGGCTCCTACCGCACCGCTATCCCTTCCTTCTGGTGGACAAGGTGATCCACCTAGACAAAAACCATATTGTAGGGGTCAAGAACGTGAGCTTCAACGAGACCTTCTTCCTCGGTCACTTCCCCACAGAGCCTGTCATGCCGGGCGTGCTCATCGTCGAGGCGATGGCGCAGACGGCTGGTCTACTCGTGCTCAGTGGCATCGAGGATCCTGAGCGCTACTCGACCTACTTCCTGACGATCAACAATGTGAAGTTTAGAAACAAGGTGGTGCCAGGCGATACACTTCTCTTTAAGGTGATGCTCACCAGTGAGGTGCGTCGAGGCTTGGCAAGTGTCAGGGGACTTACCTTCGTGGGCAACCAACTCGTTTGCGAAGCAGACTTCATGGCGCAGATAGTAAAGAATAAGGAGTAAACAATCATATCCACTATATGGCTCAAACGCATATATCTCCTCTCGCTCAGGTGCATCCTGAAGCTCAGATAGGAGCTGAGGTGACGGTCGGACCCTTTGTCACCATCGAGGCCAACACGGTCATCGGAGATCGTTGTGTCTTAGACCAAGGCTGCATAATCCGCAGCGGAGCACGCATCGGTAGCGACTGTCACATACATCCCTACGCCGTCATCGCAGGGATCCCGCAAGACCTTAAGTTCAAAGGTGAGGAGACCACAGCCGTCATCGGTGACCATACCACCATCCGAGAGTTCGCCACCGTCAATCGTGGCACTGCTTCGCGTGGCACTACAGTCATCGGCAGTAACTGTCTCATCATGGCTTACTCACACGTAGCGCATGACTGCATCCTCAAGGATCACATCATCCTAGGCAATGCGACCCAGCTCGCTGGAGAGGTCGAGATAGATGACTACGCCATCCTCAGTGGCGCCGTGCTGGTACATCAGTTCGTACGTATCTCACAGCACGTGATGATACAGGGAGGCTCTAAGGTGACCAAAGACATACCACCCTACTGTCTCGTGGGGCGCGATCCGATCGTTTACTGCGGCATCAACATCGTGGGACTACGTCGCAGAGGCTTCACCAATGAGCAGATCTTCCTCATCAACGATGTCTACCGCACACTTTACCAAGGGGGGCTCAACAACAGCGAGGCACTCGTAGAGATACAGAGTCGCTATCCGCAGTGCTACGAGCGAGACCTCATCTACAACTTCATCAGCGACAGCAAGCGCGGCATCGTACGGGGATCTATGGATTAGTCCTAGACAAAAGCCCCAAGGCCGTAGCTAAGTCAAACCAACCAACTAAACATACCAGCTGAAACAATGAAAAAGATACTCATCGGACGCCAATGGGGCACCACGGATAGTTATATCCTCGAGCGTGATCACATCTCCATCCACGACCTTGTGGAGCGTGTCGCTCAGCGCTTTGTAGCAGAGCTCAGGAGTATCTCAGACCTGCCACAGGGCATCGTCTACGTCTTCGCAGGTCCTGGCAATAACGGAGCAGATGGACTAGCCATCGCACGGCGCTTACTGCAGGACGGACACCGAGTGCACTGCTACCTCTTTTGCAAGCAAGAGGAAGAGCTCTCGGAGGCTTGCGCCTGGCAGCAGACGAAGCTACAGGAGTTTCACGCAGACGCTTTGACCATTGTTGCAGACGAGTTTCAGCCCCCGCTTCTGACCGCTCAGACGCTCGTCATCGATGCGCTCTTTGGCACAGGACTATCGCGTCCTCTAGAGGGAGGCTTTGCCGTGCTGGTAGATCAATTGATCAACGCTTCGCCAGCCACCGTCATCGCTGTGGACATTCCCTCGGGGCTCTATGACAAGGACAATAGCGAGAACAACCTGCAGGCGATCATCAAGGCGGACTACACCCTCACCTGCGAGAGCCCCAAGATAGCCCTCCTCCTATCGGACAATGAGTGCTACACAGGCTCGCTACGTCTCCTCTCGCTCAGTCTCAACATGGACGACGACCCCGCCATTGAGACGGACTACTATCTCTACACCCCCCTGGATGCCCGTAGAGCTTTGAAGCCCCTCTCACACTTTGCGCACAAAGGGACGCAAGGGCATGCGCTCCTCATCGCAGGCTCTGAAGCGATGGCAGGTGCGGCTATGCTGGCAGGAATGGGCGCTATGCGCTCGGGACTAGGCAAGCTCACGATGCATATACCCAGTTCACTGACTCAGTTAGCGAATACACTCCTCCCAGAGGCACTCGTGGAGAGGGACAAGGAGGAGACCATCGTCGGTAGCCTTCCTAAGGAGCTGCACAACTACCAGGCTATTGCTATGGGACCTGGCATTGGCACAGCACCGCTCACGCTACATCTCTTGGAGCATTTGCTGCAAAACATCCAGCCTACCACCCCGCTACTACTCGATGCCGATGCGTTGAACCTCTTGGCACTCCACCCCGAGCTGCTGAGCGTTCTGCCCAAGGACACCATCCTCACACCGCATCCAGGCGAGCTAGACCGTATCATAGGCAATGCGCTTGATGACCACCACCGCCTGACCAAAGCACAGGAACTGGCTATGGATCAGGAGCTCATCGTCGTACTCAAGGGGGCTAACACAGCAACTTGCCTACCCACTGGCGAGGTTATCTTCAACAGCTCAGGCACACCAGCCCTTGCCACCGCAGGCAGCGGAGATGTGCTCACAGGCATCATCCTCTCGCTCTTGGCACAAGGCTACACACCCGCTGAGGCGGCTCCTCTAGGCGTTTACATTCATGGGCTGACAGCCAATCATTATGGTGAGCGACACTCGCCACGCGGTATGATAGCCCGCGATATAGCAGAGATGCTGCCCACTGTCCTCAAGATGGTCGAGCAGTAACCCCGTATAGATGTATAGTACTGCACAGTTATGAAGCATCTTCGGCACCAATGCCTCTTACTGCTCACAGCACTCCTCTGCTTGCTCGTGAGCCTGCCTAGTTGCTCCAAGCGCAAGACTGCAGAAGAGCTGCTGCAAGAGGCGATCGTACAGCAGTATCAGAGCGTTGGCAAGCTACTACTTACGGAGACCACGCTCCAGAAGGCGGTCACCCTGCAGGATCCCAAGATTACCTTTTACGATATTGATAGCTTCAAGGACTTCGCCACATGGCTGGGTAACCAAACGAAGATAGGCAATCGTGTCGGCATTTACTCCTTTGATGCGACACTGGTAAGCTATACCGACTTAACCAGCTTCTCCGCAGATGATGTAACCTACGACACCGACCAGCAGCAGCTCACCGTCTACATATCTCCCATACAGGTAGAGCTACGAGGGCGAGACTTCACGCTAAGGACTGAGTACGAGTATGTAGCGCCTCTCCGAGAGGCTATCACCCCGCAAGATCGTGCCCGTGTCAAGGAGAGAGCCTACCAGGTACTCCAGCAGGAGATTGCCTCCAATGGTCAACTCATCGCTCAGATACGACAGCGCTCTATCGAAAAGCTACGCCGATGGCTCACGCAGCTCCTCCTCTCCTACGAGCTGCCACCTACGGTCGTCATTGTAGAGCGCGGCTCAGCACTGGCACAGCCCAGTACTCATTCCACCTCACCTCAGTAGCACTACAATCCTATGGGCAAATGGTTTAAGCGCATCCTCTACATACTCTTAGCGATACTGCTTTTAGTCGGTATCGTCCTCCTATGGCGTAGCTGCTCCAAGAGCCAGAGCGAGGACTACAGCGACGTCGTCACGCACGCTATGACCGTCCGCTCGATCGAGGAGGTGCTCAAGCTCTCTACAGGCGAATGCTATCAAGAGATCCCCATGGTCGACACCATCGATGGCATGGTGCTAGCGTACGTCATACAGGCTCGTACCTACATAGACTTCGACATAGACCAGCTCCCCACCCAGTTGCAGGGTGACACGCTCTATGTACAGCTCCCCCCCGAAGAAGTCACTCCACACGAGATTGGATACAATGTGATCGATGTACATCCGCTACGTCAAGGCTTCACAACTAGGACACTCACCTCAGAGCAAGAGAATAGAGCCAAGCGACGCATCCCGCAGAGACTGATCGATGAAGTCTACCGCTCAGGCTACATCCGTAATGCACGACAACAGGCCCGCGAAGAGTTGGCACGCTTTCTCTCCATCGCTCACCCTACGGTCATCGTCGTAGATCGCTATCCTGATGGTGTACGAGGCGCCTTCTTTGCCGATACCGTCTACATAGACCACCGCACACTGTAAAACAGGCTCTCTATGTAGCTCTTACACTACAAGCTGCAGGTCCTTCAAAATCTCCACCGAAGAATTGGCGATTTCTTCGGTGGATATTTTTTATTTCCCACGGAGGAAAGAAAAAATAGTTCGGAAGTATCATTTGATTCTTCGGATATATCATTTCATTCTTCCGAAGTTTCGTTTGATTCTTCCGAGGAAATAGAGCTTTTCCTTGGAGCTATTCGGAGGTTTCTTCCGAAGAAATCGAGAATTAGAGGCTAGAGTTTAGAAATTAGAGGTTAGAGGTCATTCGTTTCAGCCAGCCACTCAACTTGCGAGATTGAGCATAGACTTATCCAAGTCAGTATTGCTTGTCGTCTGAGGCAGTTGTCAAATAATCTTTGACAACTGAATTTGCATCCAGTCCCCTGTCTGTCAGCATGTTGGACGTATGACAGCTGATTGCTTGGAGGAGGCAAAAAGCTTTAGAGGGAGTTTGATGGGCTCCCTCACGGAGCTATTCGGAGTTTCTTTCGAAGAAATCGGGAATTAGAGGTTAGAGGTCACTGGGTTCAGCAAGCCACTCAACTTGCGAGAGCAAAGTTTGTCGTTTGAATTTGTTTAGCTACTTTTGTGATGCAGGTGGTTGACTACCTTTAAATAGGCAAAGAGTCCTAGAGATCTTTCTTGAGGTAGAAACTGATCAAATTCAACTGAATGAAAGTTCAATCAGGAAAAGTAGTAGTACAGGACTACTGTTTGTTTAAGTTATTGTAGAAGTTTGCAGGCTGATTATAGTACAATGATATGAAGAATAAGATGGTCTTACGGAGCGTGCTGTTAGTAATTACGCTTAATTTGCTTAGTATCTCATCTCTTTTAGCACAAGAGAATCTGACAGACCTAGTTTTAAATGTCCAAGATGCTGTTTTCGTTGTATTAGTAGATCTTCCCGATGGTACAGCTCAAGGGAGTGGTTTTTTTGTGTCTGATGATGGGATTGCTGTTACAAACTATCATGTCCTTGAAGGAGCTCGTAGCGCAACAGTTAAAACCCGTAATGGAAAGGAGTATCAAATTGCCCGCATCTTAGATTATAGTAAAGATATGGACTTGGTAAAGTTCCAAGTCAAGGCTGGAGGGCACCTTCGCAAGCTCAATTTGTGCGATAAATTGCCTCGTCAGGGAGAAGCGGTCGTGAATCTTAGTAATCCTCTTGGTTTGGAGCAGACACTTTCGACAGGTATTGTTTCATCTGTTCGTATAGATCCAATGCATGGCATGGTTGTCCAAACGACAGCTCCAATATCTCATGGTAGCAGTGGTTCTCCGTTGATGAACTTGGAGGGGGAAGTAGTGGGTATTTGCACCTTTAATCAAAAAGACGGGCAAAATCTAAACTTTGCCGTTTCATCTCTTCAATTAAAGGAGCTGTCTCGAAACTTAGATATTGAATTGCCTCAACTAGGAAAGTCTTCTTTATATACAAAGGGAATAAGAGAGGGTGAGAGGTACGAAGAAGATGGGGACTATGAAAAAGCGATGAAAGAATATTATTCAGTAATTTCAGAAGACAAGGAAAATCATCTTGGATATTTTAAGTTAGCGCACTTAATTAGGACCAACCTAATGAACATCCTTTCTGAGAGAAGACTGGACGCACTGGAATTCGCTTTCAACTGCGCAGGATATTGCTCTCTTGTGGAACCGAGTAATCTTACATATCTGAATGAATTTGGCATAATATGTACATACATAGGAATACTTACAAGGTGGCAAGGAGCAGAAGCCGCTGAGTTAATGAATAAAGCAATGAATGCCTTTAACAGCATGCTAGAGATTAATCCTAATAGTATTTATGCTAAATATGGAATTGGAAAAGTGATTTGTGAGACACTAATTAGGAGCGATTTAGCTAATAGAATTCCATTGGAGACGCGAACACCTTTAATACAAGTTGCCAAGAGATTTCTAGAGGAGGTCGCTTTTGCTTATCCTGGTGTTGATCCTTTACAGTATCTCTACTCAATATATGTGCATGTCGAAAATGATAAGGGAAAAGCTTTAGAAATAGCAGACCTTATGGTGGAATACTATCCAGATCAATTTGTTGGGTATCAATGCAGAGCGGATATCAAAGTTTTTGGTTTTGAGCTTTTCAACGAAGCTTTGTATGATATTGAAAAAGCTCTTATGCGTACGGATGACCCACGTTATCGAGCAGACATCCTTGAATTGAGGGCTCTAACTTATCAAGGAAAAGCAACTATAGAAAGGCGTAACGTCGCAGAGCTCTACTTAAAGGCTTTAGAAGATTTAGAAGAGGCATACCAATTGACTAAAAGTGAGCATTATAAGCTTCGCAAAAACGAGATAGCCAAGTCTTTTAAATTTACAGATGAAGAACTGAGAAGACCGTAATAAACATTCTATTTTCATATTTGAGATCTTTAGTTATGTTGTTCTTCTTGTTCAACTGCATTTGATAGTTGAATCTACGGTTTTCACCTTTATTGAACTGCTGTAAGGAAATAATAAGTATATTTGCCTAGCGGCAGTCACAGAAAAAGATTGTAGCGAATCTTCCCCCCAATAGGCTTCTTCGTAGATCCCATATAGGAGGAGCCAAGTTGCAATGTTCTCTTCTAGCTTCGCAAATCAACACTAACCTATTTACTTATTGCATAATAACCTATGAAGTATTGTTCGACTTTTGGCTTAGTCCTAACGCTTGCGGTGGCACTTGTCACACTGAGCGCTTGCGACGAGGAGCTGCGAGACCCCAAGGAGGGTCCTATCACTTTCTTAGTTGGCGGCAAGGCTCCCGCAGCCGGTACGCCTATGCCTAAGACCCCCAACGTGTCTCATGCCTCCCTGCCCGCAGAGAGCATGCCACTGGTAGAGGCTGGCAATGCCTTTAGCCTTAAGCTCTTTGGGGCTCTTCTGGAGAATCGGGCTTCCAGTGCTAACCTTGTGCTCTCACCAATCTCTATCGAGACGGCCCTTGGGATGAATGCGACAGGTCTGTCGGACGAAGCTTTTGATGAATACAGATCGGCACTGAAGCTACCCGCTACACAGAGCCTTACCTCTGTAGCAAAGTATGTCCAGCAGCTCAACAAGGTGATGTGTAGTGCGGGTGAATACGCCTGCTACTTCCCGTCCAATAGCTTTTGGGTCTCCTCAAAGTATCAAAGTCACTTGATCAAGTCCTATCCACGGCAACTCTTTGACTTCTTTGGTGCTCCGACAGCGACGCTCGACCTCAGCGATCCAGCCTCTTACGAGGCGATCAATGCTTGGATCTGTCGCAAGACCTACGGCAAGATACCGCATATGCTAAACCCTAGTCATGCTGGGGAGCAAGATCCGCTTGCCTTTCTAGTTAATACCGCATTCTTTGCAGCTGCGTGGCAATGGAAGACGAGCGAAGAGCGGACCCAGACAGGTAAGTTTACCAATAGCGCTGGCGAGGAGGAGCCTGCTATGATGATGTCTATCCACAATGACACCTCCATCGACTACTTCGCCGATGATCGCTTTGAGGCGCTTTCGGTTGGTCTACAAGCTAGAGAGGAGTTGCAAGAGTATGGTGAGACACCGTTTCGTATGCTACTAATCTTACCGAAAGATCGTACGCTACCGCTCTCACAGAGCCTACCGACAACTGAAGAGCTACGCAGATTCACCACAGCTGGCAAGCGCTACGCACTAGATATACGACTGCCTCGCCTGAACGCTGGTATCCCCACGCTAGACTTGACGCCTGAGCTGATGGAGCTAGGACTATGCAAGACGCTGGGAGTACCTCTCACGGAGCTCAGCCGTATGTTTGACCCGAAGTTTCTAGCGCAGCAGATGAGCGAGCAGTCGGGTCGACAAAACCGCCTATACCACCAAGCGACACTCCAGTGGGATGAGAAAGGCGTCGAGGGAGCCGCCGCAACGGTTATAGGCCCCGTGATGCCTAGTGCTGGAGATCCGCTTGAGCCTCGTAGCATCGCCTTCGACAGACCATTCTTTGCCTCTATCGTACACCCCGAGACAGGCAAGATCCTCTTCATCGCTGCCATCAACACACTACGCTGATGATGCGTGCTAAGCGCACATATACACACTAAACAGTTTAACTATAAAACAGTTCCCCCTATGAAAAGACTCACATCAATCCTTCTACTTCTCATAGCAGGACTCTTCACCTTCACGAGCTGTGATGATGACAACCCCATCACGGGTGGTGACACGCCAAAAGGGCCTGAGAAGATCTCACAGTGGATGCTCCCCATCGAGCGCTACGGCATCTCCATCGACGAGGTGGCTCAGATCGAAGAGGGGCGTGGTAACAAGGTCGAGCGCTCAGAAGAGCTGATGACCCTGACCGCTACACCTCAAGACACCAAGGCGGTACGAGAGATCGTCTACTACTTTGACCGGGCTGGGCTCTATCAGGTTGCCCGCGTACAGTTTGCTTCGCAGGAGGCCTCCAAGCAGTTCATCGACGAGTATCTGCTCAACAACGGCTTCGTCAAGAGCAACCTCCGCACCGCCAAGGCTACGGAAGAGATCTACGTTAGCGCGCCACGTGGTAGCCGTGTCTCCTCAGTCGTCCTCGTAGACGGTGACAAGACCGAGCCTATCTTCTGGTGGGGTAGCAACGACAACAAGAAGACCAATTGGCTACGTGTCGATCCTCTTCAGGACCAGACTACCGGTATCTGGATGCCCCTCCTACCTTACGGAGCTACCCTTGAGATGGTTCAGCTCTTTGAGGCTCGCATGGGACACACTTTCGATGCTGAGGCGAGCAAGCCTGACAAGGGTGTCTTCAAGTTCAAGACTAGTCATGAGGTTTACACACAGACCACCTACTGGTTTGATCTTGAGACAAATCACTTCCTTGAGGAGAGCAAGGTCTCTTGTGACACGCTCCATCGTCCTACGCCTGAACAGGTCGATGCTTACCTTACGGCACAAGGCTTTAGACCTTCAGGACTACAAGATAAGGAGGGCAACTCTATCTACTACGACAAGGCTCTCAAGCTAGTCGCTCACATCGATATGAATATCCCTAAGGACGAGACTGCTAAAGCGACCTTCCGCCCAGGAATTCAATACTATGTGCAGGATCTTGACGATCTGATGCCTTATGAAGAAGTAGACTTCCCGATGCCACTCTTTGGCTTTGAGAGAGACACGTTAGAGACTGTCATGAAGGAGTACGCCAACCTAGACTATACGGCTGCTGTCGTTGACATGCTAGCTGAAGAGATGCCTTTCCCAGCAGTACAGACACGTTGCAAGTACTTCCCGACGATAATCTTGCTTCCTTCTGATACCGAGCCACTTTATGGAGCTGCTCTCATTATCTGTACAGACCTCAAAGCACTACACTCGCCGATGATTATTGATCGCCTAGAGCGCAGAGGCTTCGTGTATGATCCTAAGAGGACCATACTCCTACCTACTTATGTCAACGAGCAGGAAGGTGTGATGGTTCAGATAGATGATGGCTCCGTAACTGGTATTACAAATATCAGCTTCAGCCCTATCGAGGACTTCACCAGCTCAGCGACTCCAATAGCACAACGCTTGAAGCGTTTGCGCTAGACCGAGCGATATAAACTTCGACAATAATAATGCGGGCGGGCTCACCTAGATGAGTCCGCCCGTTGTCGTCTATAACGAAAGGCGATCGGCCACTGTTTCAACAGTCTGCAGGGTCACAATCTTGCCTGGCAAGTGAGTCTTACTACTCGAAGCAGAAGGTGAGCATGATCATCCGTCCCGTGCCACGGCGTAGCGCATTGGTGTAGCGCATGCTAGCCCCGTCATCCAGGTCGGGTCGGTTGTGACGGATCAGGTCGGTAAAGCCAAAGTCAAAGCGTAGCTCCGGCGAGAGCTTGAAGTAACGCAGGTAAATGTCGCAACCTACACCAAAGGTCCAGCCAGCCGAGAGCGGGGCAAACTGCAGCGGGGCTCCCTTTTTCTGTCCCATGTGTAGCAAACCGTAGACGCCCCCCACGAGATATGGACGGGTATCGTTGAAGCGTACGGAGCTGTACTTGACCAGCAGTGGCAGCTCAATCTGACTGGTGCGCATCGGCATAGACTCAAAGGCCTCGTCTCCCGTCTCCTCCCAGGTCCGAAAGAGCAGCCGCTGCTCCCCAAAGTGTAGTGTCGGAAGCAGTCGTATACTCCAGTCTATATGCGGATTGTAGTTGGCGATGACCCCCACGCTAAAGCCTGGGCTATAGCTCGGTACTGCCGCATAGAGCGTCTGCGCCTCCCCTTCCGTCGGGCCAAAGTTGTCGATGATCAGATCCTCCACATGCACTCCCACGTGAAATCCCCAATTGAATCGTCTATGATCCGCATAGGGCCGCGTCATCGGTCGCGCCGTCTGTGCAGAGAGCGTGGTAGCCCTCGGCACCACCAGCAGCAGGAGCAACAGGAGCAGCAGCCCCACCAGCCAGTAGCGACGACCCAGTGAATAGGTATGATATGTACTTGCGACTTGCTTCACAAAAGAGTAATTGACTACGTGATTCAAACGTCTATCCGACAAAGATATTGTATATTTGCTTGATTTAAGCACCCAAACATAGTAAAGCTCATGCAGGTATACAATCTATCCGAGAGACCTTCACTCCTAACCCACTTCATCTCTGAGATACGAGACCGAGAGATCCAGAGAGATCCCTTACGCTTTAGAGCAAACATCGAGCGCATCGGCCATATCATGGCTTACGAACTGAGCAAGCAGCTCCACTACCAGACACGTCCCGTGGAGACGCCACTCGGCACCGCGCCCACAGCTGTACTAGACGAGCAGCTCGTCGTGGCAACGATCCTACGTGCTGGACTGCCCCTTCATCACGGCTTCCTAGACTTCTTCGATCGTGCCGAAAATGCTTTCATCTCCGCCTATCGCAAGGTCAAGGATGACGAAGACTTTGACATACATGTCGAATATGTTGCTGCACCAGACTTGACCGGCAAGGAGCTACTCCTCGTTGACCCGATGCTCGCCACGGGAGGCTCTATGCATCTCTCCTGGCAGGCACTCCTCAAGAGCTGTGGCACACCTCGCCACACCCACATGGTCGCTATCGTAGCCAGCCAGCAAGCTATTGACTTCCTCCACTCCCAGTTTGACGACAAGGCGCCTGTCACGCTATGGGTGGGTGTCATCGACCCAGCGCTCAATGAGCACGCTTACATCGTCCCAGGACTGGGCGATGCGGGCGATCTAGCCTTCGGTAGTAAGCTCTAAAAGGGAAGCTTCATTGACCACACTACGTGACATAGAGCTGTTGGCTCCCGCCTCCTCGCTAGAGGGCGGTCTGGTGGCGCTCTCGGCGGGTGCCGATGCGGTCTATGTGGGTGCTCCTCAGTATGGTGCTAGGAGTGCTGTCGGGGTCTCGCTCGAGGATATACGGCAGCTCTGCGAAGCGGCTCACGCCTATGCCGCACGAGTTTATGTAGCACTTAATACGATCCTCACAGATAGCCAGTTAGCTCACGCTGTGGAGCTGGCGCATCAGCTTTACGAGGCGGGGGCAGATGCGCTCATCATACAGGATCTTGGACTACTCACCCAGGAGCTACCGCCTATCCCGCTACACGCTAGCACGCAGTGCCATAACCATTCGCTAGAGCAGCTGCAGATGCTCTCCGACCTAGGCTTCGAGCAGGCTGTCTTGCCGCGCGAGTGGAGCTGTCAGGACATTGCAGCGGTGCGCGACAAGACTCCGCTGCGACTAGAGGCGTTCGTTCATGGGGCGCTCTGCGTCTCTTACAGTGGTCGCTGCTTTATCTCCGAGACACTCTCACAGCGCAGTGCCAATAGAGGACAATGCGCTCAGTACTGCCGGATGACTTATGATCTCGTTGATGCTCAGGGACAAAAGCTTCGCCAAGGCGAGCATCTCCTCTCTCTGAAAGATCTCAACCGCACCGAGATCATCGAAGAGATGATCGATGCGGGCGTCAGCTCCTTCAAGGTGGAGGGGCGACTCAAGGCGATCCCTTATGTACGCAACGTCATCGCCCACTACCGTAGGGTGCTAGACGAGATATTGACCCGCCGTAGTGGTGAGTTGCGACGTCCCTCATGGGGAGCTGTGGAGTACACCTTCACGCCGCAGCCTGAGGCGACCTTTGCCCGCCCCTTTACGACCTATAATACGCCTCTAGGTTCACCAATCCCTACCGACAGCATCACACCCTTTAGCAGCAAAAGCCTCGGTCAGCCGATCGGCACGGTAACCCAGAGTCGAGGCAAAGAGCTAGAGATAGCGCTCCTGAGCGACGACATCACGCTCGCTAATGGCGACGGGGTGGTCGCTTATGCTATCGATAAGAAGCTCATCGGAGCGCAGATCAACCAAGTGACGCCCGCTAGGCGAGCTGGGCACTATCGTCTGCGTCTCTCCCAAGCGCTTGAGCTACCGCAGAGAGCGACACTCTGGCGCAATCTCAACCATCTCCTAGAGGCTCAGCTCCTACGCCCCGATGCCTCTACCCGCACCATACCGGTGTCGCTACATTTGGAGGCGACTCACGACCGACTCACACTACAGATGCAACTCACGGAGGCTCCCGATCTGTCGGTCACACGTAGCAGATCGGTCACGCTAGAGCCTGCACAGCGAGACAATACGGCTCACGTAGAGCGCACGCTCCGCAAGCTCGGCGACACGCCATACCGAGCTACAGAGGTGACCATAAAGCTAGACGGACTCTTCGTCCCGCCTTCAATCGTTGCTGAGCTGCGACGAGAGCTCTCGGAGGAGCTGCAGCGTCAATGTCTTGCTCTAGCACTACAATGCAGAGATACCATCGGCAAGCCCCTACAGCAGAAGCGCATCGATCGGCTCCGCACACCAGACCCTACGGCACGTCAGCGGTATGGTCTGCCCGACACGCTAGACTTCACCTACAATGTAGCCAATGAGTCGGCACGTCAACTCTACCGCCAGCTAGGCGTCTCCGGGAGCATCGCTCCAGCCCTGGAGGTCGAGCGTCCCGAGGGCGCGATCCCCGTGATGTTTACCCGTCACTGCCTACTGCATCAGCTCGGCTACTGCACACGGACAGGGCGCAAGCCACCCTTTTCGCTGCCACTCTATCTAGTCCGTGGACGAGACCGTCTGCGTGTCGAGAACGACTGTCGCCACTGCATGATGACCCTGTGGCTAGATCCCTCCCCTCTAACTAACTTCTGATTTCTAATCTCTAACCTCTACACCGATATCTCCGTGGAAATTTCGAAATCTCCACGGAGATATTTTTTATTCTCCACATGGGCGAGAAAAATTTCTTCGGACATATCATTCGATTCTTCCGAAGTTTCATTTGATACTTCCGAAGAATTTTTTCTTCCCTCCGAGGAATTGGACGATTTCTTCGGGAGCTATTTGGGAAATTCCTCGGAAGGAATCCGAATCATCGGAGAGGTAGGCATAATCAGTGAGGATTTGTAGCCACCGTGTAGCGATACTCGTACCGTGTATCATGTGTAGCTCCTAGCAAACTGATTATAATGCGTCAGCCTGTATATGTCCTGTACCTCTTTGCGAGTTTGAGGGCAGGGCTGACGCATTATAATTCTATATCGAAGATTTCCTCTGGAGTCATTCGTGAGAGCTTTTTCCTTAGACGAAGCGTTGATGTGCCTTTGAGCTTGTCTTTAAGACGTTGAATGATAGTCAGGT
>OGPS01000779.1_pt1 | contig 27735 bp, 27 predicted proteins | sample 1552931 | NCBI WGS metagenome assembly OGPS01 (sample SAMEA2580252, study PRJEB22360) | human gut metagenome | biome: human gut; feature: human-associated habitat; material: faeces | place: Denmark | collected 2008/2010 | reverse complement strand
TATATCAAAAAAGTAGACACATTCCTTTTATGTCTACTTTTATTTTACAACTTCATAAATTCCTATTCTATAACTATATTTTCTGCTTTTAATTCATCTTTAAATATTTCTTTAAAGTTTACTAATTCTTTTTTTATTACATCTGGATATACGGCTTTGGTTGTTCTTACGGCATCGTATATATTTTTAAAATCTATTGTTTTACGATCTTCATATATAGCATTAGAGAAACATTGTCTTAATATTACTAAAGCTATATCGGGATATCTAGATGATATTTCATATACTCTTTTAAATTCTGTTGTCATATTTACAATGAATTTCATTATTTTTTCCTTAATAAAATCGGTATAAGGAAGAATTACTCCTGTTTGTTTTTCTAATTTGGGTAATGTTTTTAAAAGAATTTCTACGGTCATTTCTTCAGTTGGTTCTGATACATCTACTTTTTCAAATCTTCTTAAGAAGGCTTTATCACGCATGATATATTTTTCATATTCATATGTTGTAGTAGCACCGATCATTTTAATTGTTCCACGACTTAGTCCTTCTTTAAACATATTGGCTAGGTCTAAGGCTCCTGCTGCATCATTACCTATTAATGTATGTATTTCGTCAATAAATAAAATTACTTTCTCTTTTTGTTTTAATTCTTCTACTAATTTAAGGACTCTATTTTCTTCACCATCATTAGTTAATAATGCTGTTGTATTGACACGATATATAGTATAACCATCTAAGGCTTTTGGTACTTCATGCCTTTGAATACGATAAGCTAGGCCTTCAACTATAGCGGTTTTACCAATACCTGGCTTACCTACTAGTACAGCTGATTTTTCTGGTGTTAGTAGTACTAAAATTAATTTTTTTATTTCTTCATCCCTTGCTATAGCAGGATTTGTTATGTATTCTACATCAGTTAAATTATCCGAAAATCTTTCTAATATACTTTCCATTTATTTGCCTCCTAGTGAGAGAAGGATTAATATTAATCCACTTACCATTATGCCAGATAGAAAGATGGCATCTAAAAAACCACCATTTGTTCTTTTTTTATAATCATAATACATTTTATATTTTCGATTTGTCATGGTATTCTCCTACAATATATTTTTTATATCTTTCTTTAATTTTTCATCTTTAATATTTGCTAATAATGTATTTAACTCTTGTGACTTTTGATATAATTTTAATTTTTCTTCATAAAAATATAATTTATTTTCTATTGACTTTATACTTTTATGAATAGCATTTCTACTTACATTTTCATTTTCACTTATTTCTCCTAATGATAAATTATTAAAATAATAATCTTCAAAATGTTCTTTTTGTTTATCACTTAATAGTTCACTATAGAAGTCATATAATATTATTAAATATTCTCTTTTTTCCATTAAATTATTTTTACTAATGTATATATTACTTCAATAACTATTAGTAATACTCCTAATCCAAATAGTATATATACCATTTTTTTCTTTGATTCATCTTCAATGTAATAGTAGCAAATGCAAAATAAGAATAAAGCAAATAATATTAGTGTTGCTGGTAAAAAGACAACATTTATTATGGAAAGGACTAATAATACTAGGAATATAGCTCCTACTATTAAAGATATTATTAGTTCTACTTTTTTTAATCTTTCAGCGTCTACTAATTTATATTTCTCTTCTTTCTTCTTTTTTGTTTTTGATGTTTTTTCTTCTTTTTTCATTTTTTTATCTCCCTTTCTATTTCTTATAAATCTTTAAATAAACCATAAATATACTTTTCAATATCAAAGGCTTCTAAATCATCTTCTTGTTCTCCTAGTCCTACATATTTTACTGGTATATTTACTTCTTCTTTAATAGCAAGAACTATGCCACCTTTAGCTGTTCCATCTAATTTGGTTAAGACTATTCCTGTTATATCTGTTACTTCACTAAAGGCTTTGGCTTGTGATATTCCGTTTTGTCCTGAAGTAGCATCTACTACTAAAAGTGTTTCATGTGGAGCATTAGGAATCAGTTTTTTTATTACGGAATTCATTTTGGATAATTCATTCATTAAGTTTACTTTATTTTGAAGTCTTCCTGCTGTATCTATTAGGATTACATCATAATTTTCTTTTATTCCTTTGTCAACGCCATCATATACTGCCGCTGATGGATCTTTTGATTTAGTACTAACAACATCAATATTGGTTTTTTTTCCCCATTCTTCTATTTGTTCGATGGCACCTGCTCTAAAGGTATCCCCCGCTACTAATAGAACTTTTTTACCTTCTTTTTTTAATTTATTGGCAATTTTTCCGATGCTTGTTGTTTTTCCAACTCCATTAACACCAATAAAGAGAATTACGGTTGGCCCTTCTTCACTATAATTTATTTTACTTTTTAAAACGCCATTATTTACATACATTATTAATAGTTCATCAATTATTATTTCTTTTAGAGTTTCACTATCCTTTATATTTTCTTCCTTTACTCTTTTCTTTAATTTATCAACAAATTTTACAACTGTATTTACACCAATATCTGCCATTATTAGAATATTTTCTAATTCCTCAAAATAGTCATCATCAATATTCTTATACTTCTTAGATAACTTAGCTAATTCAGTTGAAAATTCTTTTCTTGTTTTAGTAAGTCCTTCTTCATATTTTGCTGCCTCTTTGTCTTTTGAAAAGACATTTTTTATCTTATTAAATAATCCCATGCTTTTTTACCTCCTGTTAATTATCTATATACATTATAACATTTTTATGTATAAAAATAAAGAAAAATTAAACATCTATTTTAGATATTTAATTTAAAATACTGTTTAATTCTTCTATTTGTTTATTTAATTCTTCAATATTACAACCATTTATCTTCTTCTTATCTGATATATTATATTTTTCTTTTATTCTGAGTATTCTAGCCACTGATTTGTCGATATCTTCTTCTTTTATTTTACCTGTTTTTACCATTTTTATTACTTTATTTATTACTTTGTAATCATCTTTACGATATTTAAATAGGATAATATCTGCTCCCGATGTAAAAGCTTTCTTTAATGAAACACTTTTATATAATAAATCAACTGGTTTCATTCTTATATCATCAGTTATTACTAAATTGTCATAATGAAGTTTTTCTCTTAAATATTCTTTTATTAATTTTTTTGATAAAGATGATGGTAATCCTTGGGTTAGTTTTCTTATAACTATGTGACTTATCATTATACCATCACAACCATTATCTATTGCTTCTTTGAATGGTAATATATGCTTATTTAATACTTCTTTATAATTAAAAGTATACGGTAATAATATGTGAGAATCTTTTTTTGTTATTCCATGTCCTGGAAAATGCTTAATAATAGAAATTACATTATTTTTTTGCATTTCTTCCATATATAGTATTCCATATTCTTTTACTATATCAACATTATCAGAAAAACATCTATCTTTTATAACTTTACTTGATGAATTGTTATCGATATCTAAATCTGGAGCAAAATTCATATTGATACCAGTATTATATAACATTTTGGATATTATTTCAGAATGTTTTTTTATTAATTTCTTGTCTTCTAACTTAGAAAATTTATTAATACTTTTTAAATTTTTTATTTCTGATGGCATTCTGTTTACGCGACCACCTTCTTCATCTACCGCTACGAATAATGGTATTTTATTTTCTTTATTAGCATCTTTTAATTTATTAATTAAAGTTAACATTTCACTATAAGAGGAATAATTTTTTTTATAAAGAATTACTCCTCCTATTTGATTGTTTTTGATTAATTCTAAAATTCCTTCTGTATTGGAACTGTTTATTCCAAACATAAACATTTGGCCAATTTTTTCTTCTAATGTTAATTTTTCTAGCATAATTATACTCCTTTAGAGAAAACAGAAAAGACTATTTAGCCTCTTCTGTGCATCTTGTTTCTCTTATTACTGTTACTTTTATAGTACCAGGATATTTTAATTCATTTTCTATTTTTTCTTTGATTTCTCTAGCTATTTGATATGCTGTTAAATCGTCTACTTCTTCAGGTTTTACCATTACACGAAGTTCTCTACCAGCTTGAACGGCATATGCTTTTTCGACACCGGAAACATCATTACCTATTGCTTCTAATTCTTCTAATCTTTGAATATAATTTTCTGAAGAATCATTTCTAGCACCTGGACGTGATGCTGAGATTGAATCTGCTATTGAAACAATAGACGCTATAATGCTTGTTGGTGGTACATCTCCATGATGGGAAGCTATAGAATTTATAACAACCTCATCTTCACCATATTTTTTAGCTAGATCAGCACCAATTTTTACATGGCTTCCTTCCATTTCAAAATCAATTGCTTTTCCAATATCATGAAGTAAACCTGCTCTTTTAGCAAGATTGACATTTTCTCCTAATTCACCTGCTAATATGCCGGATAAATTAGCAACCTCCATAGAGTGCTTTAAGGCATTTTGTCCATAGCTACTTCTAAAGTGTAACTTTCCTACTATTTCTACTAATTCAGGATCCATTTTAGATAATCCAAGTTTATATAAAGCATTTTTACCATACTCTTTAATAGCAGTTCTTACGTCTGCACATGTCTTAGCATATAATTCCTCTATTCTAGCTGGATGAATTCTGCCATCTTTGATTAATGTTTCTAGAGTAAGTCTTGCTATTTCTCTTCTTAATGGATCAAAACTTGAGATTACAATAGCTTCTGGAGTATCGTCAATTATTAAATCAACACCTGTTACTGATTCTATTGTTCTAATATTTCTTCCTTCTCTGCCAATTAATCTACCTTTCATTTCATCATTAGGTAATGCTATTACAGATACTGTTTGTTCACTAGTAATATCTGCTGAATATTTTTGCATTGTGCCTACTAGCAATTCTTTACTCTTTTCATCAACTTCTAATTTGGCTTCAGCCTCTTTTTCTTTGATATATGCTGTTATTTCTTTTGACATTTTTTCTTCAACGATTTTCATTATTTCAGTTTTTGCTTGTTCTTTGCTGTATTTACTTATTTTTTCTAATTCTTCTAGTTCTTGTTTCTTAATCTGTTCCATTTCTTCTTTTGCGTCTTGAATTTTTTGCTGTTTTTCTAATAAATTATTTTCTCTTTCCTCTAGAGAATTTTCCCTATTTTGCATTGCTAAATCACGGCGATCAATATTATTTTCTCTTTGAAGAAGTCTTTCTTCTTGCTCTTTTATTTCGCCTTTTTTCTCTTTTATTTCTTTATCCGCTTCAATTTTTAATTTATGTATTTCTTCTTTAGTTTCAAATAAAGATTCTCTTTTAATTTTATCTGCATCTTTCTTTGCTTTTTCGACTATTGAATCTGCTTCTTTTTCTTGATTTTTTTTCTTTAAAATATTTATAACTATAATGCTAACTAGTCCAACAATTAATCCAAGAACAAATAGTAAAATGGAGAAAACTGTTTCATTCATCTGAACACCTCCATTCTTTAATTATATATTATAGAAAAAATTATTAATTTTAATTTAAACTATACAATTTAATTGTATCTTAGTTTTACAATGTTGTCAAGCAAATTTTAATTTTAAAATGATTCGAATAAACCATAAGCAAAAAAGACTATTTCTAGTCTACTACTTTGTATTATGTTTAGAAGAATCAATTATAAAACTATTAACAATTTCAGGTGGTATTCTATATTCGGATATTTTTTCTGGTAAAGGCTTAACATTATCAGTTGGATCATCAGGGAGAACTACTTTTGGCGTATAAAATTGACAATATTCATTTTTTCCCAATCCTGCACAACACAAAACAATGCCATCATTCTTACTATTAGATTTATAAATAGATGTCTCTAAAGTGCTATCAAAAAAATAATATTCTCCATCAAGTTCAACAATATTTGATGCATGTATTCCACCAGTATCATTAGATATTAATCCAACAACTTCAGATTTTACCCCGACTTTTTCTAATACTTTCTTAAACATTAGCGCATTACTTGTACAGACACCACTATGCAATACTACAGCATTATATAAATCTAAAATTACTATTTCTTCTGGTTTGTAACCTTCTTTTTTCTTCATTATGTCTTCATCATAAGTATTATGTTCAACTATATATTTTTGAACAAGGCAACAATTTCTTAATTGGTCCATGACATCATTAGATTCTTGTAAATCTAATTGTTTAATTATTTTATCGATTGCTTTATTTATTTCATATTTTATTTGTTCTATTGAAACACTATTACTTACTACACTATCAAACAAAGATGGAACCATAGAAGAAATTTCACCATTTTCATCCATTATTTCATATAAATCCTCACCATTTGCTCCTTTTCTATCAACATATTTTTTTAAAATTTTCCCAGTACCATTGCCAGGTAAAGCAAAAGACTTTATTGTACTTCCCGCTTCTAACATAATAATTCTCCTTTGAAAACTTATATTATTTAAAATTCTATTTTTTAAGGTAATAATATAATTACTGAAAACTTTTTTTCTTGAAACAATTATATTATCAACGTAGCAAGTATATCATATGTTAGCATAAAAGTAAATGCTATTTAAAGAAAAAACGATAAAACGTTTGGTCTTATCATTTTAGTCATCACTAAAGAAATCATCAAAGAAATCATCATCATTAGTATTATCTTGATACATATTTGATATAGTTTCTGTTTTTACTGGTGTTTGCTCAACATTTGTTGGTGTTTGTTCAACTGCAGGCGCAGTAGGCACTTCTTTATGTACTTCTTCTGAAGGAACATCTACTACTTGATTTGTTTTATTTGAAACTAGTTCTTCAAATGGTGAATTTTTCTTTTCTTCTACTTCTTTAGTTTGTTCCTCTTCTTTTTCTATTTCTGCTATTTTAGCATCTATTTTCTTAACCAAGTCATCTATATTAAAACTTGTATCTGAATCTTCTGAACTATCATTAGCACTCATAAATGGTGGCAATCCTCCACTAAATGGATTAGACATTCCCATAAATGGATTTGATGCTCCAAATGGAGTTGCACCAGTTGCTCCTGGGAATGGGTTACCTCCCATGGCTTCCATCTTTTCTTTTTTCTTTTCCTTAACAAATTCTCTTATATCGAATAATTCTAATTCTTTCTTTTGACGTACTGGTGGAACTGATTTAGGATATGTTCTACCCCAATCTACCTCAAAGTCTGTTTGGAATCTAGTTTTATATGGAAACATTCTTCTTCTTAAAACTATGATTTCAAATTTATTTAATCTTTGTAAATCACTTACTGTAACAAGTGGTGTCGAAGCAGTCTTTTCTTTTTCTTTAGACTTTACTTCACCACACATTTTACTTATTTCTTCTAGGGCTGCTATTTCACTACTTATTAAATATACTAAGTTACAGTTACCACGAATGGTATCACCATTTTCTTTACCATATACTTGAGTTAATTGAGCAAAGTTCTGAATTATAAATGTAAATCTTATTAATCTACTTCTTGCTGCTGTTACCATAGTAGTTACATCTTTTAAAGGTGGCATGTTAGCAAACTCATCTAGAATGAAATTAGTTCTAAATGGTAACTTTCCACCACTTTCTTGGGCAACATCTATTAGTGTTTCATAACATTGTTTGATAAATATAGTAGCAAGTGGATGTAATGTTTTCTTTTCATCCTGAACAATTAAAAAAACAGCAGTTTTATTTCTTCCAATATTTCGCATATCAAAATCACTATAAGATAACATTTCAGATAAGTTTTCTCTAGAAGAGAATAATTTAATTTTTTGCTTAAATGTAGCTATAATACCTTGCTTTGTTTCGTCAGCAGTAAATACTGTACCAGAAGCATTTATATATGCTGGTTTTGATGGATCTTTACCATTAAAGTATTCTTTAATATAATTGTTGTTTGGTCCACCAAATCTTTCTTCTCCTAAACTACACATTAAATTCAAACTATTTAAGTTTACTTGTTCTGGAGTTCCATCTTCAAATAAACCTAGGGCTAATCCGGTAAAGTAATCGGCAGCAGTTTTTTCCCAGAATGGGTCTCCGCTATTTTTTTCTTCATATAATATATTTAACGCTAAGTCATCTAATAATTCTATTGCTTTATCAGTATTTCCTTCTTTATATAATTGATATGGTAAACTCATTGGATTCCATGCATTACCATGCTGTGGATCTCTAAAGTTTAATGTTATTATATTATATCCTTCAGCTTTTAAAAGCTCTGCTGTCTCCTCATATAGTTCACCCTTAGGGTCAGTTAAAATCATTGATTCATTATGTTTAGCTAATAACTTTATCATTGGTTTTGCTACTATTACAGTTTTACCTGAACCAGTAGCACCCATTACTAAATAATGATCTTCACCATTATCTACCCACATTTTGCCTTTCTTACTATGTAAGGCTATACCAGCGGCATCTATTTTTTCATCTTTAATGTTTACTTCTACTAAACCATTTTTGAATTCTCTATCAGTTGCCCATCTTGAATAACCTTTTTCTTTTTTTCCACCTATCGTAATACCAAAGCCTTTATCACGATCAAAGATATAGGATTTTACGGCCATAAAAATTCCTATTAGGGCTGCTAAAAATAAGAAAAATGTCATTCCTATATATCTTGGAGTAAAGGCTTTAAATGGTAAAAAACCATAAAACTTTCCTTCAGTTGCTATACTAGAGGCATTTAATACACCTATTGCACATAAATATAATAAAAATACACAAAAGGCTATAAATATTGTTAAATCTTTCTTTTCTACTTTTATTTTCATACACTTATCGTCCTCCAAAATTACTAACTTTATTATAGCATTAATAGTTTGAATTGTAAATGTTTTAGAATAAAAAAGAACATCTATTTTTCAAGATATTCTTTTATTTACTTAAGATTCACTTTCTTCATCATTCAAATAAAAATTAACCTTATAATTCATAATACCATTTTCTCTAAAAACATATCTATTACCATTCTTATCAATAACAGTATATATTCTCTTATCACCAACAGTCTCAAATAAACATTTATCTGCATCAGTTGTAATTTTATCAAAATTATTATTAATATAACTTTTAAATTTTTCTAAAGAATAATTTTTCTTAGTAGTATCATCAAGTAATTTATAAGCTTCCTCTATATCATAATTTAACTTATTAACATAATCAGATAAATATAATACACAAATCTTCTCCTTAGTAATTAAATCAGACTTAATAGTCCTATTATTACTATTACTATCTATATTAATTTTCTTAATACTATCAATAATCTTTTTGTAATCATCTTTATCAGAAAGAGGATATACAGCATAAGTAGAATTATCAAAATCCACTATTACAATTATTCTAAAATCATTATCAATAACATTAGTGGTATCAAAAGTCATTTCATTAAGTTTACCTTGAATATAATAAATATAATTATTTTTAACACTAACATATTCAATCTTATTTACTTCAACTGAAGTATCAATAGAATATTCTTTTAAATAATCAAATAAATTATTAATAGTTATTCCTTTGCTATCAATATAATCAGAATATAAAACATCATATAATTTACTAGCATTATAAGTAGAAGAATATTCCAAATAGTTATTAACATAATTAGTTATTGTAAAAAAATTATTATATTCATCAACAACTTCTAATTTATCACTATTACTTTTCCTATTTAAAAACAAAACTAATCCTGTTATCAAAGTACAAATTATAATTATTACTACAAAAGTTCTAATATCATCTTTTTTCATCTTATCTCCTTAATTACAACCATTATTAATATAAGTTATTAATTCATTAGCAAATTTTTGTCTATTACCAGCCTTACATGGTCCCTCTCCAGGTCTCTCAAAATTCATGCAAAAATAATAAGTCGTATCATCAATAGTATGATTTTCCATTAAATAATTTCTTATTGTTGGATATCTATCATTTAATTCATATAATAAGTATTCAACTTGTGAATTAATCTTATTCCAATCATTACCATAAGTAGATTTTAAATTATCTTTTCTTCCAAAACACCACTGTGCAATACCCACACAATCAATTTCATTAACTAAACTAGGATTAAATGCTGAATTTTCACCCTTAAGATTACCCATAATACCCGCTATTGAATTATTAGAGTAACCAGCATTCTTTAAAGATAAACAAACAGCTTGTTGATTATCATTACCTCCAACATAGCCCTTATTATCTTTAGGTCTAGGATTCTCTTCAGAAACATAGTTAAGTCCATCTACTCTTTTACTATTTACCCTCACCTCAAAATGTAAATGTGTTCCAGTAGAACGACCACTGCTTCCCATTTTTCCTATAACTTGTCCTTGACCAACTTGATCACCAGCACTAACCGTAATACTATTTTCATATAAATGTGCATATAAAGAAATATTACCATCAGCATGTTGAATCATGACATAATTACCATATCCACCACCGCAAGATAAATCATTTCCCGATGATGAACAATTAACTTTATCATTCTTAGTAGGATAAATAACTGTACCACTTTGAACTGCTATAATATTTAAATTAGCCCCACCGTAAGAAGCAATATCCGTACCAGTATGATTACTTTTTTCTCCAGTGATGGGATGGATTCTACCGCCAAAATAAGAAGTAATAACAGTATCAACTGGATCTCCTCCAGCAAATAAGGCTCCACCTACACTAGTAGTTTCATTACTACCAATAGGCCACCAATAACTAGTTGAAGAACTAATATAAGAATAATTACTACTACCACTTCCTGTAGTTCCTTCAGCAATATCAATTAATCCAACATCCACAAATACCGAAAATAATACAACAAAAATTATTAAGAAAAAGAAACACGTAATAGCAACACCAATTATTATTAGTTTTATCTTTAACGGTAAACTTTTCCATAACATTTTTGTTTTACTATTTTCAGTTTCTTTTTCTTCCATAATTCTCACCACCTAATAGTAGTTATAAACCACCACCTGAGCCAAATGACTCTAATTCATCTTCAGTTACTATTACATTTATTTGCATTCTTCTATTACCACATACAAATAATGCTTCACCCTGACTAAATCTTTTTATTGACTCTTTTTCATTATCATTCAAATCTATTAACATAGCTAAGTCTTCTACTGCTTGTTTCTTTAATCCCATTACTAAATAATAAGATGAGTTGTCAAATATTGCTTTACCATGCATTAATATTCCATCTGCTACAAAGTCTGAGGGTTGTTGTGTAATTATAATAGTACCAGTATTATATTTTCTAGCTCTTCTTTGTACTTGAGCTAAGAATTCAGCACCAAGTTCATTTTTAGCTCCTAGTAAAACATGAGCCTCATCTACTGATAATACAGTATTTACATTTGGATTTAAACACAATCCCCAAGCAAACTTAAGTACATTAAATAGTAAAGCATTTCTTATATTAGCATCAGAATTCATTAATTCTTTAATATTAAATACTAGAAAATCGCTTTCTGTATTTATTGATGTATGTCCATTAAAATAATACTTTAATTCTCTAACTAATGGTCTTAATTTTAACTCTAGTCTTTCCATTACATCTCTTTCATGAGTTTTCTCAGTCATAGATGTTAATTTACTAGTAACAGTAATATATACATCACTAAAGGTTGGATAATCTTTTGATGTAAACTTAGAAAAGTCTGAAGTAAATGTAATACCAAATCTAGCATAAGTATCTTGCACTACACCACTAAATAAAGCTAGTACATCTTCTTCAATATCAGGAGAATAATATTTCATAAATGCTTTTAAAGATTGTAATGTTTTATTTAAAACAGTATATCCTAAACCATTTCTAATCTCATTCTCATCAGCATCCATAATTACTTCAAGTGGATTTACCATTCCGTATTCTCCGCCTTTACCAAGATCTACAACATCACCGCCATACATCCTAGTCATTTCACTTATTTCACCTTCAGGATCGACTGCTACTATTTGGTAGCCATTTCGGATATGACTTCTAAGAATTAATTTAGCCGCTGTAGATTTACCACTACCTGATGTACCTAAAATAATCATATTAGCATTATTTCTATTGCTTTCTTTCTTAAGTTGATATAAAAACTGATTAAATAATACTACACCGCCAGAGAAATCTACACCAAGTAAAGTAGATAAACCATCATCTTTAATACTATCAAATATAAAAGGATACATAGCAGCCATTGTTGGTGATGGCATAGGAGTACCTATTCTATCCTCAATAGGCTGTTTTTCAAATATTGGAAGTATAGACTTAAGTACTCTCTCCTGTTCAAATCTTAATGGTACTGCTCTAAGTTCCATAGCATCCATATAGTTTTTAATATTTACTTTTTTCATTTCAAGTTCTTCTCTAGTATTAGCAGTTATCATAATATGCATTTGAAAATCAAAAGTCTTAGCTTGTGAAGCAGTAAACTGTTGAATAAAATATTCTAAAGAGTCAACATCTTGTCTTATTCTTTCTTGAATGGTTCTATCTTTTTCTTGTTGATATCTACTTCTTAAATCTGATATTTCTTTATTTAACATTTTAGCAAGTACAGTAAATGGTACTGGAATATGTTTAATAACTAACTTAACACCAGACATATTTGTTAAATTAGATAGATATCCAGGACCAATAAATCTAGGATAAGATATTACAGTAAGTATAGTTGCATACTTATCACTTATTACAAAATCAGAAGGATTAAATTGCAATCCTTTAGGAGCTAGTTCACTTTTAAAACTCATTACGAAATCACCGTCCCAAAATTAGTAGTCATTCCACTATTAAGAAAATTATCTAATATTATTCTTAAATCATCATTTGATACTTGAGTAGCTTCAAGTCCTGCATTAGCTAATCCAGTAACTAATGTTCTAAGTCTTTTCTGAATTAAATCATCATTCTTTTCTTTAAATAAGATATAATACTCAGTATCAGTAATATTATTATTCATAAAATCATTGGCTTTATCAATATCTTGATTAATTAACTTTCTAACTGCTGGATTAGGAGTCTGATTATATAATAATTGTAATCTAGCTAAGTAATTATTTAAGTCTACTGGACGGTCTGCTGATATAAGCCAAAACTCAAAATCAATCATATTATAAAAGTTTTTTAATGTTATTAATACATTATCCTGAGTACCTTGATCTAATATAAAGATATTTCTAGGTCTTATTTTAACACCTGTTACTTTCTTTTTATTATCTAATACTATCATACCATTAGAAATATTTCTAATAGATATCCAATCTTCAGTATATTTAGAATTACTTTTTGTTTTTGTCTTCGCTTCCAAATTCGCCATAAAAACACCAACCTCTCCATATATAATTTCTTCTTTCATTGTAGAATCTTAATATGCTTTGTATTGCACAAAGTACATTATGATAATTTGGTATCGGTACTACTAGTAAACCAGTTATACCTACTGGTAGACAAGATAGTATTACAACTAATGTACTTGATGACTGAGTTATCATTAATAGCAATAATGATAACCCAGCACCAACACTAAACATTATTAAGTCTACTGGTCTAAATATATTAAATATCAATGTACCCCTCTTAGCATTAGCAGGTACTAAATATCCATTCACTATGTATCACACTCCTTTTATTATCTTCCATATACTTCGCAAAGTAACTCATAAGCACGATTTATACTTTTAAAATTTTCTTCGGCATTAGGATCATTAGGATTAAGATCAGGATGGTGTTTCTTTGACAATTGAATAAATCTTTTTCTTACATCATTTGAACTTATTTTATCTTTATCACTAAGTGAAAATCCAAATATTAACATTGCATCTGCAAAAGATGTTGGATACTTAATTTTAGTATTGCTTCCACCTTGGCCTCCACCTTGGCCTCCGCCTTGACTTCCGCCTTGACTTCCTCCTTGGCCTCCGCCTTGACTTCCGCCTTGACTTCCTCCTTGGCCTCCACCTTGACTTCCTCCTTGGCCTCCGCCTTGACTTCCGCCTTGGCCTCCACCTGTATTTCCATCTGATCCATTTTCATCATCAAATGGTTTTTGAGTTTCATTAATGTCTTGATAATATTTAAATGCATCTTCAATTTGGGCATCTTTTGTATATATTTTCTTAATGCTTTCATGCTTAGCTTTTACTTGCTCAAATATTCCATCCATAGAATTAAATTTCTTTCTTGCTTTATCTACTTTAGCTTCAGCAACTGCAATCGCTTTATCTCTTCTTGCTTTATAATCTTCATCCGATTCATCTTTATTTCTTGAAAGACTGTAGGCTGCACTTGCTTCTCTTTGAGCACTTTCTAGTTCACTCTGAGCAATACTTCTGTTTTTCTTAGCTTTCTTTAATTCATTATATGAATTAATGTATTCTTTATTTTTAAAGGCTTTTTCAGCATTTAGTTTTCTTTCACCATCACTATCGGTATATGAATATTGGGAATCTGTAGCATACTTTCTACCAAGTTCATATTTTCTTTCCCTTTCTTTTCGGTCAGCAATAGCTTGATTTCTGTTTTTAATATATTCAGCACGTCCTGGAGTCAACTTATCAAACCATTGTAGTAATTTATTCCTTGGCTTTGGCAAACCATGCATTTTTCTATCTATGGCTCCAATACCAGCAACTGCAGCTTTTTTTCCAAGTTTTAATCCCCAGCCAAGTGGTGTATTATAGGCCCATTTTAAAGGTTCAACAACTTGCTTTTTAAAACTTAAACCATAATCAAATGCAGCAGCACCACCAAGTGAAGGGAATATTTCTTTCAATAAATTAGGAACCTTTTTAACAAAAATTAATGTTGCTATAATCATAATACAAGTAAGATAAAGGCTTTCAAAGCCATTAGAATCAGCATATATGTTTAAAGCATTAGAATTTAGAATAATTTCAACAATAAATTTTGCAAAATATATAATTGCAACTCTTAAAAAGAAATCTAAAAACGTTGTAGTACATTGAGTTCCCCATTTTTTTAGTTGCTCATCACCTTTAGGAGTTATATACATAATAATTGGAATTGGTGCAATTAATTCAAGATATGCTAGTTGAATTAATCTAACTGCAACTTGAAAAGTAAACATAAATCCAGTATACAAGCAAAGTCCGCCTACCAATAATGCAACCAATCCATCGCCATCAAAATTAATAATATATTCTTCCTTATCAATTTTATTTTTTGAAATTGCTTCATCAATATTACTATCGTCATTATTATATTCTGATTTTAAATTTAAACATACATTGGCACCTGTACCAGTTATAGAACCAGAACTTGTTCTGATGTTTTCTTTTAGTTCTTCATTATTCTCACCTAATATATTTTTACATAAATTATAAGTTTCTGAATTTGCCAAATTTGAATCATCATTAATTCTATAAAATGAAGTAAAAAATGTTGAACTTAGATTTGAACCAAAGTCTCTCATTCCACTTTCAGTTTCTGTATACTCTCCACCAAGAATAACCTTTTCTAATATTTGTGACTCTAATATTTTGTTTTGAATTGTAAAAGCAGCATTAAAAAGATATTGTGTGCTTCCTAACAAAACTATTGAAACAATAACTTTAACTATAATTTTGCCAATACCTTTTTGCTTATCAAACATTGTATCCGGATTAACAACATACTGAATAAAAGCAAACGCAACTCTAAATACCATAAACAATCCAATAATCAACCCTACTTTTCTAAATATCGGTTGAACATCACTATCAAACAAAAGTCTTGCTGTTCCTAAATTATAAAACACCTCATAAACAAAAGATATTAATCTATATATGATATTACATAAAGAAAGCATCAAGCTCCTGAGAGCATCACGTGCCACCGATTCAACACTCAACATTATCATATTCACTGCCTCCCATCTATTTTATGCATGTTTCAGGACTTATCCAGCCCCATACACTATTTGCCAAATCTAATATTAAATTTACCAAAATTGGTGCTAGAAAAACTAAAACAGCAGCCACAATTCTCTTAATAAATATTTCTCTATTTTTCTTTATATCTTCTTCTTTTAATGAAAAAGTTGCTTTTGCGAAATCAAAAATGCCAAGTACAATCAATAAAAGTGGAACTGCAATCCTTATCCATTTCATTATATTATTAATTAATTCTTTAGTACTAGAACCTATTAATTCATCGCAACTATCATAATCCTTTTGCTGAAAATTATCATCATCTGAAGATTTAACTTTTAATTTATACATTTTATCACTACAAACAGTATTTGTATCACAATCACTAGATAAAGAAAACTTTTTTGAACTTAAAGTGAGTTCTTTTGAAATACTTTCAGTATATGCATCTACATAATGACGATCAATATAATAAATAAATGTAGGGCACCCACTAGCACCTTTCTTTCTATTATTATAATTTTCTAATAAAGTTTTAAGTTTGATTTTATTTTTAATATCTGAATCTATTTCAGAACCATCAATAAAAACTTTCATATAGTTTTGATTAAAATAAAGACTAAGTTGTCCTTTAGTTTCTCCATTAGAAACATTAAGTTGTTCATATTCACATTTAGCTAGCCAGTTTACATTTTCACAACTATTTTTATCATTGCAACTAAAAACACATGATTTTTTAGAATTGATATTAGTTTGAAGTTCCCAGTTACCACCATCACATTTACTATTTAATACATCAGACCATTCACCAAAAACAGCAATGCCAGAACTTTTACAAAAAAAGCATCCAAGCTTATGGCCACTTGAAACAGCACCAACTTTATATTTAGCTGTGCATTTCTCATTGCCACCTGCAACCCCAGAGCCGCTTTGACAATTAAAATAATTAACATTATCACACATACTACTACATTTACCATATGGTACTTCCGTATCAATCTTTTCAAAAACACCATTAACAGTATCAAAAGAAAATTTTTTTAGTTCTTCATCAGAATAATCAGAATTAAGACAAAAATAATATGAACTTTTTTCAACAACCTTTGCTGTATAGCCTTCAGGGCAGCAATGACCATCAACTACTTTATCAGTACTGTTTGGACATTTAGTATCTGCTTCTACTTTCCCAACATATAAAGTAAAACTGAATATAGCTATAATTAATAATAATATTTTCTTCTTCATAATTTTTCACTCCGTTCATTAGACATAAGAATTCACTATAATTAAATTATAGCATATAAAATAAAAAAAAGAAATCATTTTTTTGTGATTTCTTTTATATGTTCATTATTTTCTTATTTGTTGCCAACATTTATCCCATGAACTAGTGTCTGAGCCTTTAATACCAATTTTAGTAATTGCTCCCATAACTATTTGGACAATCCATACTACGCAGAATACAAGTACGGCATATAGAAATCTGTTTAAAAGTGATTTTTTTGCTTTTTTTACTTCATCCTCTTTGCTTGAAATAACTGCCTTACCTAAATCAATTGATCCTAATACGATTAATAATATAGGTACTCCTATCCAAATAATATTGATTACTATTCCAACAACGTTCCATATTGGAGCGAATTCTGGATCTGTACAAATGTCTATCATAAACATATAGTTCCCTCCTTAAATATACTTATATAATACACTATATTTATGGAAAAGTCAATTGTTTTGACTTTTCTTTACATAGTTTTGGTTATCTTGACTTTGTTTTTGCTTCTAATTTTTCATTTTGAATATTTAAAAGTCTATCTTTTTTCTTGTTTTCTTATTCTATATTCCATTAAAAAATAGTATTTCTACTATTTAAACTTTAAGAAATCAAATATACTTTTCTTCTTCTCTTGTTCTTCTTCTTTCTTAATATAACCTAATTTCTCTAATAAAGGTAATAATATATCACTATTATCTTTTTTATCATTTAAAGGAGGTATATTATAAAATACTTTAATACCAGTCTCTACCTCAAAATCAGCTTGTTCTGATTTTGATAAAACACTCTTATTTAGTACTACCATCTTACCTTTAATATCATTAATTAGTTTAGGATTAAGCATAGCTAACTTATTTAATTTAAGTATGGATGGTTCAATTAAATATAATACATCAGTACATAAATAATCCTTATTAGATTTATTTAAATCTAATAAAAATATATCAATATTATTATATTTATCCATAACATTAGAAATTTCATCTTCTTTAACAGTTAAAGCATCATTATCTTTAAAATAAGTAAAGTCTCTCTTATTAACTTCTAATACCATTACACTATAATAACTGCTTAGTACTTTCTTTAACATATAAATTAACGAAGTAGAACCAGCAGAATCAGTAATATTCTTAATTCCTATTATTCTTTTGTTGGAAACTGAATGAGAGGAGTCAGTGGTGGTATTATTATTTTCACCTGTATCAATTTTTTGTAAATAAGCTACATCACGATATATATTTGGATTAGTATATAGATACATCAAATTATTTTGATCTTTGGTAAAATTATAAATACCCATATTAACTAATTTAGCTAAAAATGGTTCAGAATTACTTATACTATCATCTTTATCTAATAATAATATTACTTTATCCATATCTATACTCATTGATAGTTTTTGTAAATTAGTTAAATCTTTATAATCTTTAATAGCAGTTATATCTAAAAACATTTTATTAAAGAAAAAGTTTTTAAACTGAGATATTATTTCATCAACAGTATATTCTCCTTCTAACTTTTTTGATACTTCAATATCTAATTCATTTAATACACTACTATATTTATTTGATATGACTGTATCCATTAGTTATTTATCCTTTCTATACGACGTGTTTCACCATTTACTGGTATAGTAAACTTTAATTTCATGAATGGAAATTCAATATATACAAACGTCCTTACTTTATAGTAGCTACTCTCAATACCATCAATAGAACTATCTTGATCTATCTTAGCTATACAATAACCTCTATCCGTATTTATATAATCATAGCCTTCACAATTACTTTTACCAATATCGTTAACACGATAAGAAACACTTTGCAAATAACTATTTATTTGCCCAAATACTCCTGATGTAATACCTTGTAAATTACTACTACTTTCCATTTCTTGTATACCTTCATTCTGCTCTATAATATCTATTACCTTATTCTTAACCCTAAATGCTCTTGCATAGTTAAAAGCTACTGCTACGAAAACAATATAAACTGCTAAAAATATTAATAATACATATATCATAAATGTTCCACCAACTGAATCTCTCATTATTTATCACCTACTTTTATTTTTTTATCCTACTCTGGGCCTGTTTTTTCTCCAGCATCTGGTTTTGCAATATTGCTTTGGAAAAAGTCATTAATCCAATTTCTTGCAGGACCATTTGAACTAAATAACCATGTTCCTACACCTACTAATAGTGCTAAAATTACTATAGTAATAACTGTCATTGAAACTTCACCTGTTGCTTCTTTCATTACTTCTCACCTTCTTTCTTTATTATATTTTTTTATTCTTTTTTATATATTCCAAATATTATACAGTTGAAACTAGTATAAATATTGAAATCAATAATAACACAAGAGAACATCCACCAGTAACAACCATCATTACAAGTGTTTTCTTCTCCATAGTACCAAGTCTTGCTTGATATTTCATTTCTCTAGCTTTAGCTTGAAGAGATGATACTGATTTAGAAAATGATACTAATTGTTGATGTTTCTTTTCTTGCTCTCCAAGTCCTAATCTATATAATAATCTCATCATTCTCATTGAATCTCTTACTGGATATTCTTTAGCAAAATCCATATAAGGATCTATTGATGAATCACCAGACTCTATCTTTGCAATCATTCTTTTTAATCCTGGCTTAAATACTTCAGGAGCATCATCAATACTCTTAGCAATAGCTACTGGTACTGTATAATGATGTATTAATACTTCTAATGTCTTTAAATAATATGGTAATAGTGAATCTATATAATTTAGATGCTGTTTATACCATCTTCTTAAACTTAAATATTGACTCTTAAATACCAAGAAGCCTACTACTAAAGCTGCTATTACAGATAAGTAACTAAGTTGTGATAAGAATAAAAATACTAAAGCAATAGTAACAAGTACTCCATTTCTTACTCTCTTCATAAATACTTCATTTGGATCATATACTCTATCACCATATTTAGCTATTAAAAGAAAATCATAATCCTTTTCTTTTAATATACCTGTAAGTTTACTATCAGAGCCAAACATTCCCGTAGTACTAATTTTATTATTAACAATAAAAATGTAAAATACTATTACTGCTATTATAAGCATCTCTATATACATTACTCAGCACCTACATTCTCGTTGTAATATTTTTCTCCATTAAGAAGAAACCAACTATTTATTATTACTACACCATGAACAAATATTCTAATAAATACATTGTCTATCATAGCAATATAAGTCTCTTGTCCTATTAACAGCTGTATTAAAGCGACCATTCCATATAATGAAACACCAAAAATAACAAATTGCTTATGAAAAGCTGCTCTATCAGTTCTATCTCTATAAACACCTTCAACTAATATATCAATATCCGATAACATATTTTCAAAAGTCTCCTCAGTATCTTTAGCACCTTCTTTAGTTACCTGTAAAAATAGTTGATGCATATTCTTTACCATATAATAAGGGTATTTAGTATCCATATATTTAATAGAATCATATACATCCCCCTTTTCATATGATAAAGCAATCATAGTCTTTACATCAGATAATAAAGGATCCTCTAAAATACCTGATTCTACTACTCCTTCAAGAGACTTAACAAAAGCCTGCGTAGTAGCAAATTCCATTATAGTATTAGTACAATATACTTGAACTTGTTCAAATATATATTCACTATATTGTCTTTTACATCTCAAATAAGTAATATAAGGTATAAAAGAAACTGCAATTATAATATAAATGACTGATATAAATAAATTATAAAAGTATAAATAACTAATACCACCAGCTAAACCAGCAAAAGCTAGTATTTGAAACAAATATTGTCTAGGTGTATATTCTAATCCTAATTCCTTAACCTTTTCTCTCATCATTTTAAAAGAATAAGGTTCAATTTTATGGTATGTATTTATAGCTTGTTCAGAAATAAATTTATATACCGACTCACCTTGCTTAGTACGATATGAAACTATAAATATTATTATTATTCCAATTATGATTATTTCCATTATATCACCTACCTAACTATTATTTATATTATTTATATTTACTGGTCTTGGTATATTTTGACCTCCATAAATATTAGGTATATTTTGCGAATATACTATATTACTTTGATTATTATAATTCGGTATATTATTTAATACTTGTTTATTACTCTGCACAACATTACCACTATTAGTAGTACCTACTTCATTATTCACATTTCTATATGTACTATTATCTACAATAAAATCATTATTATCATTACTAATATTATCACTTTTAACTTCCCTAAATTCCTCTTTAACTAAGATATCCTGTGGCATAATCACTCCCTGACTCTCTAAATAACCTATCAAATATTTAGAAGGATTAGCATAAGTCTCATGTCCATCAGGTGTCTTCTTATATAAAATCTTATATTCAGCTTTATTATCCTCGGTAACATAAAATTCTACTACCTCAGATACTTCACGATGAAATCTTTTATATTTTTGACTATAATATCCTTTGATATGAACTCCTAATTGTACATATCTATGAATAGTTGTTAAAAATTGGTCTACGTCTTGATTTGTTTCTAATAAGCTGTACATTCTACTTGGAATTGATTCTGCTTTGTCAGCATGTATAGTAGATAAAATATTATGTCCAGAAGAAATACTATTTCTAACAGCCATTACTGCTTCGGCACTTCTAACCTCAGATAGTAGTATCCATCTAGGATTCTGTCTCATACAAGTAACTAATACATCAGAATAAGAAGCAATATTATTAGTCTTCATTGCTACTATATCTCTATGAGGAAATATTTTATCGAGGTGTAGTTCTAAGGTATCTTCTATTGTTATTATTTTTTCATTTTCTTTTGTGTGAGCAGCTAAATATTTAATAAACTCAGTTTTACCTGAACCAGTTTCACCACTAACTATAATGTTACAATGTCCTTCAACACATTTTAGTAAGAAATCATGTATATTAAGTCTAATATAATCTTCTGCTATTATCTTATCTTTTTGTAATCTTATTTTAGCAGGAGTTTTTCTTATTAATACCGCTATTCCATTCTTAGCAATAGAATCGTGTACAAAGTTCATTCTTAATTCAGCAGATTCTGCATCAAGAAAAGGATTAGCCATATTAAAAGATTTACCCATAGAGTTAGCACACTGGAAAGCTATTTTTTCCATTAATTGATTATTGATTCCAGTGTTTTCTACTCTATATACTCCTTGTGACAATGTCTTTAACCAAACTTGTCCATTATTACTATAAGATATATCTGTAACATCATCATTTTCTAGAAAAGGTTTAATAGGGCCAAAGTCTATTTGGGTAAAAGCCTCATCCATACTTTAACCTCCTTTTTATTTATTCAACTTATTGATTAGTTTTATTATCAGTACTATTTTGATCATTCTTCTCTGCTACTTTATCAGTAATATCAGGTAAATCATCAACTGATACAAATACAGTCTTAGAATTAATAAATTCTTCAATATCATGGCTACTTACTTTAACAGTATCTTTCTCAGTTAAAGTTTCAGTATTTGGTATTAATATTAATTCTACATCATAGTCATCTAAGTATAATGCTTTTCTTAATAGTAAATGGGTTTCTTCAGGAACTGCAAATAGCATGTATGCTGGAGTCCTTGTTTCATCACTATTTTCAAATACATGTTGTCCAGATGAATCTTTAACATCTAGTACTTCAATATTACTTATGAATTTTCCAAACATTACCTCACCATTATCATTTAATGATTTATAATAAATATTAATATGACTACCTGGTGCCATTGAATTTGCATAAGTAGATGCTATGGTAACTGGATAGTTTATTACTGTATAGCCTTCTGGAACATCGGCAAATGCTGAATCCGGTAATTCATCTCCTGATACTACTAAATCAGAATAGAATAAACTGCCTTTTGCTATTATAGTGTTATAATTGGAATATTTTCCTACTATACTATTTATATTAGTATAATAGTTACCTACTAAGAATGACTTAGGTACATTCATAGTTCCAATCATATCTTTCTTTATGTATGTTCTAGGTTGTATAGTTTCCCTTGCATAAGGTACTTGTACTAATTCCACCTTCGAATTAATACGATAATTGTAACCGATATATAGTACTACTAAACATACTATAATACCTAATATGGTAACAGTATTCTTGTTACCAAGAAATTTTTTCATTGAAGCTTTTAAGTTATTCATAATTTTCCTCCTTTTTATTTTCTTTAACTTAATTTATATTTATATTCTTCATATTTCCAAGTTGTTATATATTTAATAATTGCATAATCCTTACTACCACTACTAATACTATTAATAGATATTTTATATTCATCTTGCTTACTTATCTTTATACTATTTCTATTATACATGTTTTTTTCTATGTTTGCAAGAGTTAAAAAGTAATCATAATCATTATTAGCATTTTTAAAATATATATCCCTTTGTAATATAGCAGTATTAAGTTCTCCTTGTGTCAAATTACTAGCATCTTGATATTCAACATTTGACAAAGTAACATTCTTAATCTTACCCGAAACTAATTCGTCAGGTAAATTTAACTCTAATGTCGTATCATATTTACCAGTAGCATTACTCTTCTTAACTATTGAATAATAAGTCATCTTCTTTTCTTTTTCTTCATAAGGATTGTCTATTTTCGTTATAGCTTTACCATTATCATCCTTACCAACATATTCAAATATACCAGTCAATTGATTTAATACCTTATAGTCACCACTAGTATTATATATCTTATAATTATCTATTCCTGTATCAATTCTAACAGATACCTTAGGTGGTTCTTCCATAACATCAAAAAACTTTATAGTGTACTTAGTTCCAATAATCAATGTCGATTCAGCAAACCTTCTAGTAAAGTTTTCTACAAATTTTTCTCTTACTATTTTTAAATTACCTGTTTCTCTATAGTATGATATATCTATTGAATCGACCATAGCGGCTTCAGTGATTTCTTTTAATAAATAATAATCGTTTTCATTAGTAGTAGTTAATTGTTGAAATAATAATATTATTGAAACTCCTATTATTCCTAATATCATAACCCCTACTGTTACTGTAGACCATTTCATGAATTATCACCTACTATGTTATTTCTTTTCTTATCAAAATATTTATCAATAAATGAACTTTCTCCATCATCCATAGTTTTCCAATCAAAATAGCCACCTTTATTAAGTTCATCTTTATTATATTTCTTAATCTCACTAGTCTTTTGACTATCTAAAGTAATAGAATATTGCTCTCTATCATAAGAGCTTTCAAGTCTTTCTTTATTTTTAGTATTATTATACCAATCATACCAATTCATTCCTGGATTTCTATTAGGAAATGGATTATTTAAATCAATTGGTCTATATATATTTAAATTTATCTTTATTCTTTGTGGGTTGTCCATACAATGGATATAAGTCAATTGCACAATTACTACTTGCACCATTTAAAGTAGTCTCCCATTTACCAGTCCATGCTGTACCTTTATTTTTACTATCCGCTATAACAGAAGATTCCTTAAGTCTATCCATACCATAAATAGTAGCAGTAATTTCATATTTATTTTTAGTATTCCAAGTTAAGGGTGTATAATATTTATTGTTTAAGCCAAGATTATTATCCGTGGTTTTATAAGTAACATTACCAGTATAATTTTCTACTACTGAATTAGGTAAATAAACAACACACATAGTAGTAAGTGTATCACCTTCATTAAAACTACCAGTTTCTTGACACTTTATATTCTGTCTAAAATAATCATCAGGTATACTCTCATTACCAAACTTAACATTCTTTAAACCAAAATTATTTACAAAATTATCTTTTAACTTATTTTTCATTTCACTAGTAATATCACTAATACTACCCTTATATAATTTAATTAAATTCCATGATATAGTATTATAATATATTATTCCAAATTTAAATCCTCCACCTGCATAAGTAGTATCAGGAGTTAAAATAGTAGTAATAGAACCACTTTGTGATACCTTAACATTAGCTTTAGCTTTAACTTCTCCATTAGAAGCATTAGCCTTAACTGTTAATTCATCACAAGTACTTGAAAAAGTTTGGCTAGATTTGTTACAACTAGCACTAATACTAGGACTAGTTGGAGTACACTTCTTATCATTATATACTCTAATCACAAACTCACCATTAGGTATAACCCATGAAGCTTGAACAACCATATCCTTAGCATCTCCAGGATAACGTTTTCTAGTAGCAACATTATCCCAAGTATTACTAACTCTTACAACATATTTACCAGGAGAATGGGTTGTTGTACCAGACATCAAAGTATAACTATTAACACTTGAACTCATATAACCATTAACAAAACTAGCACCAGTATAAGACGAAATCTTATAACTTTGGCCCTGAACTGCATCACTCCATGAACAAGGCTTACAACTACTATAATCTTTTCTAACCGCAGTACAATTACACTTATTACCATTAGCATCTTCAACAACATAATCCCCATTAACATCAGTAAAAATACCCTCAGGAACTATCATTCTCAAATATTCACCAGAATTATTTTTTTCAATTTCTACATAATCACTATTATTCTTAGGTTTAACAGCTTTATTTATTGAAATTACATTCCAATTAGAATATTCTTTACCATATTTTTCTTTATAATCTTGATTAGTAACTGCTAATTGAAATCTAATTCTTTCTCCATCATCAACTTCCCATGAAGAAGTATCAAATGTTATAGAAAAGCCTATATCTTGATATAAACACTGACTAGCTTTTTTTCCATCTTCACATTTATTATTCCAAACAAGATCAACAAGTGGTTTAGGAATATTTCTACCATTATATACATTAGTACATTCACTTTTTGAATTTTGAAAAAAGTATTGTTGACAATAAAAATTATAATTTCTAGGAGTATTAGAACCATTAACTTCCACCGCATTACCAACTTGATTTCCATTTTCATCTATAGCCCTAATTTTAATTTTTTGTCCCCCACCAGTTTTTTTAATAGTACTATCACCGCCATTATATTCAGTATAGTTTTGTGTACAACTGATAAAAGCCCAACCTTTAATAGTTATCTTTTCATTGTTAATATTAAAATCAGTAATATCATAACGTACTTCACCACAAGAACCAGTTTCCGCTAGTACAATATCAGAAGACAAAAAGACTAAAGTAAATATAAATAAACATAAAATTATTCTTTTTCTTACTCTATTCATAAAAAACTCCTCCATATCAATCTGTTAACTTAAAACACCTCTATTTTTTTTCTTTCTAATAACTAATACTATTATTAAAATAAATAATACACAAACTAAACCACCTACTATATATATAACATTACTTTTAATATAATCAAGTATAGTATCAAAAAAATTACTTTTTTGAACTTGCTTATTATCACTATTATTATCAATATTATATGTTTTTCTATAGTGTTCTACTCTTTCTTTAAAACTATTATAACTAACCTCATATTCATAATATTTACCACATAAAGGAAATTTTTCACCATCAATATTTTTACATAAAGGATCCAAAGAATAAATATTAAATTTAGGTAATCTAAAAGTAATAGTATCAATTACATTATCACATTTATCCGAATATATTTTTATAGCCCATTTTCCATTACTTAATATTTGAGTAATTTTACCATCAGTAGGAACAAGTTTATAGTTTAATCCATCATCAAACATAATATAATAATTATTAGGTATATTAATAATATTCACATTAAATCTATTATAATCCTTTTCTCCATCATCAGTTTCAAAACCATCTATATGTTCATATTCAACTTTTACTTTATTTACCTCTTTTTTTAAATCAGCAATTTCTTCATTGCTACAATCAGCTTTACAAATAGGAATACTAAAAAAAATTATAGTTATCATAATAAATTGACATAGTCTCTTACTCATATCATTTCACCCTTGCTCTATTCTATAATTGATTATATCATTTTTTTACTTAATTTAAAAGAAGTTTTTGCATTTTTTATAAAAAAGTGATATTATTATTTTGGTGATGTTATGAAAAATAAAAAAAATATAATTATGATTATTGTAATTTGTTTACTTGGTGTAGGAATAGGATATTTATTATTTAATAGTAGTGATAATGGTTTAGTTGAACTGAATTATAATGAATTAACAACTAAAATTGAGAATAAAGAAGATTTCGTAGTTTGTATTTCTCGTACTACTTGTTCTCATTGTAATGATTATAAACCTAAACTTAGAAAAGTAGCTAATAAATATAAAATTAATATTTACTATACTGATATTGATAAGTATAATAAAACTGACTTGGAAAAATTTAATAAGTTAATTAGTTTTGATGGTGGTACTCCTGTTACTATATTTATTAAAAATGGAGAGGAAAAAACGACCGCTACTAGAATTGAAGGAGATGTATCCACTGATAAAATTATTGATAAATTAAAAAAGAATGGCTTTATAGAAGCAATAACTATATCATTTCAACAAAATGAAGGTAAAGGAGTTATTGTTGTAAAATCTGCTTGTACTGAATTAGTATCTAAAGAATATTTTAAAAGTTTAACTGCTTATTTTGAAGCAAAAAACTTAACCAAAATT
>OGPS01000776.1_pt1 | contig 27797 bp, 17 predicted proteins | sample 1552931 | NCBI WGS metagenome assembly OGPS01 (sample SAMEA2580252, study PRJEB22360) | human gut metagenome | biome: human gut; feature: human-associated habitat; material: faeces | place: Denmark | collected 2008/2010 | reverse complement strand
GGCTGCTGTAAAAAGTCAGCTTGAAGCCATATGTCTTCGGATCAAACGCGGTAAAGCCCCGTAAAGTTTGTAAATTAAACAAAAAACCGATCGTATCTATCTTGACGAAAGCGGAAAAAGAAGGTATAATATCAACATCGAATGAATCTTGTCGAATTGTCGAGATGAGTTGATAGCGGCGGTTCAGATAATGGTCTGATCATAATCCATATGAGAGTTTCAGCAAGTTGCAAGCAGCCTACTGAGGAGGTGTTCCCATGAGCAAGAAATATACACGTTATCTTTCAGTCGTCCTTCTGGCAATCATCGTATTGCTTACGCTTCCTCTTACCACAAACGCGGAGTCCCTTCGCTGCAAGAAAATCATTTCTGTTGTATATGACGACTCCGGCAGCATGAGCGGCAATAACGAAGCCTATGCCAACTACTCCATGCAGACCTTTGCCGCAATGGTCAACAAGGGGGATGAGCTTTACATAACCTATATGTCTGACTGCATGAACAGTAGAAGAATCGACACATCCGATCTTCTGAACGCTGTCGGCAATATCAGAAATCATGCGTCAAACGGCAATACTCCCTACGAAGCCGTCGAAACCGCCATGAATCGGCTGAAGCAGTCAAAGGACTCCGATCCCAACACACAATACTGGCTCGTTGTGTTTACGGATGGCGGCTTTAATAGCACTGCAATCCCGGAGGTCGAAAGGGCTCTTGATAAGTTCAGCCGGTCTCAAATGGTTAACGGCTCAGAACCGCACATTATCTTTATGACTATCGGGGACGAGTACGGCGCATACACTCCGCACCCCTCTAACCCTGATATCAAGATCATAACCGCGAACAGTGGTCGTGACGTTGCTGACAGCCTATTCGAAATCGCTTCCAGCGTTACCGGAAGGTTCAGGGTCGACTCCTCTGCGATAACATTCACTGACGATCATACCCTGACTGTTTCCTCGAATATCCCGCTTCTCAACATAAGCATCCTCGTTCAGAATGTTGACGCGGAGGTTGTTTCTTTACTCGACCCCGATATGATGCCTGTTCCCATTAAACATGAGATTCCGGTCAGCATACCGAATCGTATCCTAAATCTTCTGGATCCGGATATTGCCAATATGCACGGAGTGATAACCCTTGCCGGTGAGGATGGGAAGAATATCTCCGCCGGTCGTATAACGGTAACTCTGTCCAAAGCGATCAGCCCCGAAGATATAGTTATCATGTTTGAGCCCGCTATTGAACTGAAGGTCAAGTTCTATAGCGACGGTCAGGAGATAACCGATCCCGACCTCATAGCCGTGACCATGCCGAAACTCGTCGCTAAAGCCGCTGTATACGAGTACGGTACCGATGTGGAGATACTGGAATCACTGCTCCCGAGCGGTTATACGAAGACTATGGAGCATTCTATCGATGGCAAGACAATAACGTCCAACGACTCGTTCATCGTCGATCCGCTGAAAGCCGAGGTCGGGAACAACAGAGTCCACGCCGAGCTCGATCTTGAAGGCTTCTTCCACCTTGAAGACACCGTCGATTTTTCTCCCGCGCTCATGCAGATCGACAGCATTCCCGCCGAGCTCGAATATGACGGCAGTCCTCGCAGAGTGGTTAACGGTATAGCTGACGGTAACGAAGTGGTATATGTGACCAGACTCAATGACAATCATACCGGCTACCGCTTTACGATCTGCGTTGACGGGGAGCCCATAGACAAGCAGACCGCGCTTGCGCTCGAGGATAAGTTCAGGGAGTGCATCCATGCGGATTTTGACAACTACATTGTTGAGGTCAAGGACGACGGATCCTTCCTTGTGTATCCGACCAAGCAGCCGTGGTATGTGCCGACGCTCATCTATTATCTCAGGCATCAAGGGGAACAGACTGTTGGGGTCACCATTGACGGAATGAGCGCGGAAGGCAAGCTTGATTTCAATCTGTTCTACGATCCGTGGGAGATCATCATCCCCATACTCTGGATGCTGCTGATACTCTACATTATCTGGTGGATACTGTTCAAAAAGCACTTCCCGAGGGTTACGCTCTGCATGGGCCACGGCAGGCGGAATCAGTTCGGACAGATAACCTACAACAACAGCGATAGCGATCAGATCGACCTTAACTGGCTCGGCTGCTTCCAGCACCGCAACATATTCAGCGTGCTATTCAATCTGATCGTACTGCTGCTCCCGATGGCCTCGAGGACGAGGTTCGGAGGCTATACCTTTATCGGACAGCGTTCTCTCGTCAGGAGCGCGAACCAGTTCCTCATGGTTAGGAACGTCAAGAATAAGGCTGTCAGTTCCACCATGCCGAAGCCCAACTCCGTCAGCGACATAAGCTCGATTGAGCTGGACGACAAGCTCTTTATCAGGGACGGCGAATCCTACGTGAAGTTCTGGATCGATGATTGATCCTTACAAGATTAAAACTATTTACGGAGGTTGACATTATGGCTCAAAAACCCGAAAAACACGCGACCCGAGTTCCGACTGTTCTTATCGGCATTGGCGGTATCGGCGGGCAGATCGTTAGGCTTGTTGACAACGAGCTGAAGAACTACGACAAAAAGTTCGTTCGGATGCTCGTACTCGATACGAACACCAACGACCTCTCAAAACTTGATAAGACCAATATCCCCTACGTCCAGACCAGCGAGAACATGACGGTCAGCGACTACCTCAGGCGGAACAAGCGGTTTGAGGACTGGTTCCCCTATAACCCCCTTCTGAACGGCAAGAACCTTATCGAAGGCGCCGGCAGGGACGCTCCGGCTCCCCGCTCCCCCCCCTATCCGGCAAGCGAAGCCGCCGGAAGATTCGAGAAGATCAAAGACGCCATCACCGAGGTAAGCCGTAACGTCGGAAGCACCATACATAAGACCGTCCGCGTTATGATCGTCGGCTCGGTGTGCGGCGGCACCGGTTCGGGCATGGGTATTCAGCTTCCCTTCCTTGTCCGCGACATGATAGACGAGATATCGAATATGCCCAACGCGATCGTACGCGGACTCTTCATCATGCCGGATATCGTCGAGGAGGTTCAGGATACCGATCAGAAGCGCAGATCGGTTTATGTCAACGGTTTCGCTTTCCTGCGTGAACTGAACGCGTTCAACAAGGCTCAGACCTTCCAGCGCGGGACCGAGAGGCTCAGGATAGAGCACTACCGCCGCGCGGATACGGATCCGAGCAAGGATCACACTGTTATGAGCCGTCCCGCCCCTTACGACTTCCTGTTCCTTATCGAGAAGAGCAACGTCCACGGTCAGAACATAGGCAATTTCGACGCCTATATCAGCAAGGCAGCGCAGATAGTCGTAATGCAGCTTTTTGCCTCGGATATGACAGCGAGCATGCACTCTTCCGAGGACAACCTGATTGTCTCGGCGGTGGAGAGGAACGGAATGAACCGGTACTGCGGAGCCGGCGTATCCAAAGCCGTATACCCCGAGGAGGAGAACATCCGCTACTGCACGCTCAGGTTCACCGAGTCCATACTGAAGGGTCACTGGCTTAAGATAGACCGCATGGTGGATCTGAATATGGCCCAGCATAAGCGCCTTATGGCCACCAACCCCTCTCTCATGCCCAAGGATCCCCACGTGGAGTATATGACCGTGTTCGACACTCTCACTGACCCAACCAAGAGCGAGGTCACGGCGGAGATGGGACAGCTCAAGCGTGAGATAGTCTCTGAAGCGATCATTGTCGACAGCAGGGGCGTCGAGCACTCCGAAACGCTCAACAGAGCGGTTAATCTCTTCACATCGATAGAAGGCTTCACCGAAGATCTGTTTAAGTCTCCCGACCTTCAGGATGAAGAGAACAAATGCAAGATGTCGACGAAGAGGCTTACATCAGACAATGCCGTCGCTTACGCTACGGCGCAGTTGCAGACTCTCCGTAGGTATAAGAAAATGGCGAAGGAGAGAGTCGGCATGGTTGCCGCCGGAGCCGTCGACAGCATTATGGGAGCCGACAGGGTCGTCGCGGACACCTATATGGACTCCGTACAGTATCCGTACAACATCTGCGCCGCGATAAGGGACAAACACCCGATCGTCGCGCGCTATATGCTCTATTATGTAAGGAAGATGCTCTCTGAAAGGCTCGCCTCCTTCGAAACCGAGATCAGCGACCTCAAGGATCAGGAGACCATCTTCACCAAGGATTATTATAGGGAAAAGAGCAAAAACGGCGAAAAGGATACGGTTCATGAGGATCCTCCCACCGCTTTGTCTATTACCAGTCCCGGCTGGCTCAGCGGTATTGGCGTAAACTCCGCCGCCTACAACAGGCTTGTACGCACCATCGTCAGGGACTCCAACGCCTTCGTTCAGCATGTCAACGCGCTCAACGGGCTTCTCCTCAAGACGGAGATATACAACACCGTTATTAAGCGCGTCGACATACTCATCGGCATCTATGAGGACTTCTTCCACGACCTTGAGAAGATACTGCTTTACAGGAGGAAGGAAAGAGAGATCCTCGAGGAGGAACAGCCCAGGATACAGTTCTCCGACGTGTACGTCTGCAGCGACACCGTATGCAAGAGGTGGATGTACGATAAGTTTGAAAGCAGTATAACCGGCTTCGATTCCACACTTCCCGACTCCGTAAAGCAGACCTTCTTCGATACCGTGTTCGGGGAGTATGAAAACAAGCACAAGGAAATAGTGGACAAGACGTCCTTCACAAGAAAGCCTCTGTCCACAGAACAGATGTTTGAGTCCGCGATCATCAAGCCTCTTACCGATAAGTTCATAGAGAAGGAGCTGCTTCACGTTCGCATGGATATCATCTCGGCAATCAAGCTTGAGTACTCCATCCACTCTCAGCAGGACTGCCTGACTGTCAATGGCTCCAAGGTCGACCCGAGCGCGTACGACTTCGAGCAGTACTTCGCCTCCGTTATGCGTCAGGTCAAGGAGCTTTCGACTCCGTATTTCTCCTACCACACCGTTTCGGAAAATGTGCACAAGCTCCTTACCCCTAATGCCGACGCAAGTGACATAGCCGATGACGAGGAAGACGAGGACACTGTGACCACTCTTCCCTCCGCAGGAAGGCTCCTGTGCTATTGGGGCGTTAATAACCGCATTGTGGCGCAGCACCAGCACAAAGAGGACAGCGATGTTATCGACCGCGATGCGCTCAACTCGATGTTCGGCATGAGGGACGGTGAAACCTACTACGTTGTAAACGACGACTCCTTCGACCCCGCTAAGCTTATCTGTTATTCCTCCATCTATGATTTCGTCATAGAGAACCTTGACAAGTATGCCAAGAAGTCGAAGGCGTACAGGGAATACAACAAGCGTATGCTCAGGGTTATCAAATCCGACTACAACGTCGGCGCGGGAAACACCGCGTATCTAGATACGGTCCACCCCCATCTTGACAGACGTTGGCATGCGCACGCATATCTGCCTCTTCTTATGATAGACGATGAGGTGGAGGAACAGAAGCGCATCGCAAGAGCTTTCCTTCTCGGAACCGCCTGCAGGAGGATGTGGTATATCGAGATCGACCGTGAGATGTGCTGGGCGTTCAGAAAGAAGGATCAGAGGCTTCCCAACAGGATGATACTGGAGGAGAAGCCCGTGACCAGACCTTCCTTCTATCAGCTCTTCCTCGCGGTCGACGAGAATACCGTCGTTGTAAACGATATCCATAATCAGGCGAAGCATGACGTCACCGACGCGTATAACAAGATCCGTGTCGGAGGAATAACGACAGCCGATCTTCTAAAACAGCCAATCGTCGAGGGCTTCATCGGTGACAGTTATACCGCAGCCGATATTAAGGATCTATGTAAGGTGTACTATGGTATCTACAACGACACCAAGAAGCCCGTCAATATTCTCGAGGTCATCTATTCGGTTTATACCGACAGCTACGACCTGAAGCTTGTCTCCACGCTCGTCGATAATTTGAGCGGTTATCTCAACGAGTACTGCCTCAAAATGACCAACGATCAGCCCGGCGCTGCGGCAGAGCTGTTCGATGCCGCAGCCAAATCTATCGGCGCGAACTTTGTATCCTTCCCGGATGCTTCCATAGAGTTCAAGATGCTCATAGAGGCATATCTGTAACCCTCAACTCGCTGCTTACCCTGCTCCATAAGCCGGAGCGGGGTAAGAAAGGAATTATACCATGAAACTGTTTCTTGTAGACATAATGGGCTGCCTTGAGCTGCCGCACCATGAGACGTTCTTCTTTAAGGACGTCAGGGAAGGGCGCACTGCGCTGTTTAAGCGTTCGCTGACTTCGCTTGACGAGCTTTCTTTGGTGCGCGACTGGCTCACGGAGGAGGTAAACCGCAATCCTTTCAGTATTGACAACGGGGTAGTTGTGTTCTTTATCCCCAGAGATCTGACCGGACGGCGCATTCCCATGGACTACGAGATTTATGTCAAGCTTTGCGTCAATGAGCTCGTTTCCCGGCATCTGGATAAACGGTTCAGGTTTGTATGCTTTTTTCTTGATAAAGCCGACCGCAACGCCAGGGATGATTCGGAGTACAGACGCATAAGGGAAGTATGTGAGACCTTCTCATCCAACAACCCCGAGCTGCGGAATGTATTCCTTCCGGCCTCATTCGTCCCGAAGGAGGCCGATGCTGCGGAAACCGAAGCGCTTATCTGCACGCTTGGCGACGCCACCGCGAAGCAGTTTTATCTGCGCGTTCTTGACAGCGTAAGAAAAGCCGATCCTATTGAAGGGGTTCTTACTCATGAAGACTGGTACAGGACCAGATTCCTCGGGCAATGCAGTGAGACCGTTTCTGATATTTCGGATTTCCACGTTTCATACTTCTCCGGCGACGTATCGAGGAAAACCGAACTGCTTCTCAAAACCGTGGAGTACGTCTGCTCATTCGTGCAAGAGTACAATCCGGAACAGGATTTTGCTCTCCAGTTCAAGGATTTTCTTACTGACAAGAATTTTTCTGAGTTTGATCCCGATATGGATATGATCAAGCTTCGCATAGCGGTATTAAAACGCAGACTGGAGGAATGGACTTCCCCTGAGGCGGCGGAAGTTGAAAAGGCAGATCCTCTTGTATTTGAAAACGAGGAGCATTATAAAGAGTTTGAAAGAGAGATCGAAAATGTATCAGCGGATGAACTGAACCGGCTGATGCGGCAGGCTATGAAAAGGTGCTCCCTTAGGGAAATGTGCGGGCATGAGTTCACTTCAAGCACCATGGACTCCCTTCAGAAGCTTCTTGCGAACGCGGATAAGCGTCTAAAAGCGTTCTGCGGCGACAGAGTCCGTGATTTTTCAATCTTTTTCCGCCAGCATGACTCCGCCGTCATAAACAGGGAGAATGACGAGTTGTTGACTGATAACGAAAGAGAGGCAGAGTTTGAGCTGGCAAAGCTGATGAATCAGTATTCAGCAAACGAGCTTCCCGGCTATTCCGAGGAGCTTAAGATCCAGCAGGAGTTGGATCTTATCGGAAAGAAGATATACAAGATAGGAGCTTGTCTTGAAAGGATGAAGCTTCTTCCTTTCCTGCTCACCATTCTGTTTGCTCTTACGTCAGTCGGTCTGTACTATTACGGTGTCCAAAACAGTGTGTTTGACAGGGAGAATACACTGTATGTGTTTATTCTGTACCTTGCCGTAATTGCCATACCGTTCGCTTTGGTCTATTTCAGCGTAAAGGCTTATTACAAGAAAAAGGTTCGGAAACTGTTTAAAAAGTGCATGGAGCTTGTCAGGGATTATCTGAAAAGCTTTGCCGGCAAGGCTGAGGAGTTCGAAAAGAACATCAATTCCGCCATGAACTATTACTGCATCACGGAACAAAATAACAGAGCCTCGCAGCGCAGAAGGAATGATCGCGAGTATGAGGAGAGGATACTCTGGCACAGACGTAAAATTGCCGAGACTCTTGAAAACCTGCAGTACTTTGACGGCTTTATCGCAGGAGTCGTGCCGAAGGAAGAGACTGCTAGCCCAAAGCTCGACCCGTTCGAGGACGACGCGATGCACAGCGAGTTTTACCAAATGCGGATATTCTGACAGAACCCGGATTATGACTGAGAAAAGGAGCTATAGTTTATGTATTTGGCGATTTCCGGAGCTCTTCTATTAATAATACTACTCGTCGCGCTGCTTGCCAGAAGGTTTAAGCTGCCTTTCGCCCATAGGATAATACATGTCCGCTCTGTACTGGCGGCCATTGCCTTGGGCGTTGCGGCAGTGTTTCTGTTCAGCAGAATACTCAGCCTTCTGAATCTTGTTTTCTCAATCGGTTTTATTCGGCAGTTCCTGTACAGCATTATGCCAGGCGCAAACGTATCAAGCGGGTTGCTCTGGATGATCACTCTTGTATTGAACCTTCTGCTCGCTTCGGCTTATTGTCTCGGCATGTTCCTTATCTGCAAGCTGTGGCTCAAGCCCGTGTCTAAAAAGCCGTATCTTTCAACAAAGAACCCCATAACCAAGGTCTTTAATTTAATCGGATCGCTGTTTTACAACTTAGACTCTGGAGCCGCCGAGATCAAACCGATCGGCGCCGTCGTTGGTAATTGGATAAGACATATGCGCAACGTCTTCGCCGCGATGTTGATCGTCGAGTCGCTTGCGATACCGGCATACATTCATTTTCAGCTCAGTTTTATAGATGAAGCTCTTTTCGCAAGCATCGTCAAAAGCCTGTATATGATACCTATGGTCTCATATTTCGTGCTCGACCAGATCGTGATAATGCTTCAGGCTGCGGCGGATAACGACGAGCTCTTACTCGAAACTGAGGAAAACGGCCTCACTCATTTCGGAGATCTGAGCAGACTTGCCGAACTCTACAGAAAGCTTTTCGGAGGAGATGCTCTTATTGACGATATAGTCAACAACAACATTCAGGAACAGGAGATGTTCTCCGGAGTATCCTCCGAACAGCTTGATCGTGTGGATAATCCCGAGCTGTTGTCGTCGATCTGCCGTAATATCAACAATCTGGTTCAGCCCATGGCTTCAAATTATATCAACGCTGTCGTCGATCTGATAAACGGTGACAGCGTTGCGGTGTTCGATTCTCTTTCAAGCGAGTTCCTGTTCTACTATCTCGCGTTTTTGCAGAAGGAGCTTTTCCTTCGCAGAAAGGCTATGGTCGTGTGTGAGAACGAGGAACAGGTTGCAGGCCTCAAGGAACAATTCGAAGATATCTTCCTCAGAATGAATAAGGTTCACAGCATCTGGACGATCAACGATATTTCGGGCGTCGGAACGGACGACTCCAACACCGATATTCTGATCCTCACCGACAGACAACTGCTTGACGCGCCGATCAAGGATAAGTATCCCGATTTCTATGCGGGGCTCTACAACATCCTTGTGTTCGATCCTTACGAGAAGCTGTGCCGCTCGACTTCCTTTGTCTTCAGGTTCTTCAATACTCTGAAAAAAGAAAACAACGGAGTCAGATATGCGTTTATTCTTCCTCAGAATAATCGTGATATAGGTGTTGCTCTGAAGAACCATCTTGACGGTATTGAGATAAAACACTATAACAGCCTCAGGGAAAGAACAGGCGTGATAATAATGAGTTGGCGCGAAGAGTCCTATTACAAGACCCAGCACGCGATCTCTCTCGATCTTTACCACGATTTCGGACTGGGTTATACTCTGTCGCTTATCGCCTTGAACAGCGGCGTCCCGAGGATCTCTATTCAGGCTCCCGACAGCATACCACTTAAGTCCTATGCCGCGACCGTTAAGAATTACTCCGCGTCAATAGCGAAACACTATCTGCTCAAGGATTCTCTTAACGTTGATTCGACCATCACCCATAACCCGCTCGCTGTGTTCGACGGCGCCGGGCTGATGTTTGACATTATTTATGACGAGTACAACAATATCCCCGACATTGAGAATCGCGCGCTCTTCGGGGATATAAAGCTCAGCTCAATGGTTCACATCATTTCAAGACCATATATGCTGCGAGATTACTTCGCGCACAACATGAATGCCCTTGCCTCGAACAGAAGAGGCATTCAGATGCTCGTGCCTACTTTCTTTACCGATCTTCGCGCCCCGTCCGTCGCGCTGCTGGTACGCCTGAGAGAGCGCGGGATGACCGGAGAGGAAATAGTTCAATGGATGAGCAGATTCGGCTGCGATGAGAAGAACGTTGAAAACTGTCTTTCGATTGCCGTTAGTGAAGTTCTTGGCGACAACCATCCGTTCACGGTCTACAACTGCTTCTCGTTCGGTGAGAAAGAAACTTCCTCCTTCATCGGCTCGGATTATCAGTATTCCCGTTCCATCCGGCTGACAAACAAAGCGCTTTATAACAGCGTCATAAAGTCGACCGAAGACAACGTTCGCGTGACGGGAACGTATGAAGGCCTGCTTCCGATACCCCGCGTTTCAGTGTATAACCGTTATCTGCGTGGACAGAAGATCTCGATAGACGGCACAAGATATGAGATCGACATGGTTGGCGACGGAGTTATACGTGTAAAGAACGAGGAAACCGTAGAGAGAGAAAAAGAGTACACCGCTTTCTTCGATCTTCCCAAAGCCATCCTGCATGATGACGTCAGCAAATCCTATGGTAAACGCGAGGATTTCTCGCGGGACATAGTCAAAATCGATGTAACCCGCAGCATAAAGGGGTATTTCTCTCATATCAACGGGCTTGATTTCTGCGGCGACAGCACGCTGTGCTATAGAATGGATCAGCCTATTATTGAGAGCAGGAGCACTGAGTGTCTGCGGCTCCGTCTGACCTTCCCGTTTGGGGACGACTACGATACGTCCGCCGCGCTGTTCGTGATGCTCTTCCGGGGAATACTTGAGACTGTTATCCCTAAGAACTATCAGGATATTGCGGTGGTCTCCCACATTGATAAAGACTCATTCAGGGAAGAGTGGTTCGACAACTCACCCCAGGACGCTATGAGAAAGGATCCTCTGCCTTCGGACTGGCTCGAGACCGATTACTACGATCTGCCTATCAGCCAGTGGTTTAAGAAGCTTTTCCCTGTATTCGACGAAACTAATTTCGAGAGGAATGGGACAGACCGCATCAATATCTATTTCATTGACTTCGGCGATAACGGCAGCCATCTGCTGTATACCCTTGCTGAAGAGATGACGCGCATGTTCAACATTCTGTACGGTTATCTTGATTGGACGATAAAAAATACGGAATATGGGCACGAGTATCTTAAATTCGGATATAATCAGATTCCGGCGATATTCAATCTTCCCACTGTATACGACTGTCTCAAACGGATAGCGGATCATTCGCCCGATAGGGCCGGTATGCTTCATGAACGTCTGGTGGGGTTCGATGCTTCGGGAAGTGTGCGTTGCAGCTTCTGCGGGCGTCCTGTTGCCGTTTCCTACTCTAAATTTGACGATGACAGGATAATCTGCTCTGACTGTGAAAAGCATCGCACTACAGAGCGTAAGGAGATAAACGAGCTGCTCGCAAAGGCGTATGACACTCTGGAGAGCAAATACAAGATAGCTCTGCCAAAGGGTATTAAGATACGCTTTAAGACTGCCAATTCTATCAGAAAAGCAGGCGGCGTGACTCCGGGAAGCCGCGTAGTGGGCTTCTATGATCTGAAGCACAGAGTGGTATGGGTCGAACGCGGAGGACCTGCTCCTTGCGTGCTTGCCACTCTCATGCATGAGCTGACCCATGCATGGCAGCATGAAAACATCGACATGACCAAATTGGACAAGAAATTCATCGAGGGTCACTGCGTCTATGTCGAGCTTGAGTGCTCCAGACTGCTGGGTCAGAGAGTATACGCGGATTTCTGGGAGAGGATGATCGAATCCGGAAAAGATGAATACTCCGAAGGTCTTCGCTACTGGAAGGAGCGTATGAAGCATGAGTCCGTCAAGAATATCTTTCGGCATATCGCAAAAATGTGAGGAGTGTGAAACGTGAAGCGTATTCTCGGCTTACTAATCGTTATACTAATATCTTTCTCTGCCTTCATCGGATGCAGCAATTTTGCGGATGACATTGACGACGCCATATCCTCGATGGAGCAGGGCTACGATAACTATATAGACCAGAATGGGACGCAGCCTCCGGTCAACAGCGTTTCAGACACATTGGACAAGATGCTTGCTGACTATGTAAGCGGCCTATCCTATCCATCTCCGTCTTCCATAGTCAGCACAACTGTCGATCCTGCCGAATCGCAGGAGTTCATAGACAGCGCGAATACGACCGTCTATAACGAGACAGAGCTTGAAAAGCTGATATTCGATGTTGTCCGCGCTGCGGATAAGGAAGTCAGATTTAAAACCATTGGCGGATGGCTTACCGACGATCTGCTCTATGATATTGTTTTCTATCGGATCCATGACGTCCATATGGTAGACGCTTTCGGGCTGTACTCTTACTGTGTAACTGTTACTACGAGCGGCTCGACAGGAACCTTTCTCATTGAGTTCAACTATATTGACGACTGTTCTCAAGAGGAGGTTCTTGAGCTTCGCTCCATGATAGATACCCGCTCAAAGGAGATCGTGCGCGATCTGAAGCTGGGCGGAATGAGCGATTATGAAAAAGTAAAAGAGATCAACAAGTATCTGTGCGATAACGTCTACTATCCGAAAAAGCCATATATCTCGCATGATTTCACCCCGTACGGCGCTCTGTTCTCCGGACGAGCCGTGTGCGAGGGATATGCGAGAGCGACTAAAATACTGTGCGAGCTTGCAGGTCTCGAATGTTATTACGTTGTGGGCTACTGTGACAACGACCCTGTAGACGGAGGTCATGCTTGGAATCTTGTTAAGGTAGGCGGCGACTGGTATCAGCTGGACGTTACATGGAACGACGGAAGCGGTACCGACGATTATTTCCTTGTTACGGATGACGTTATGGCTTTGTCCAGAGATTGGGAGTGCGCGGATTATCCCGCTTCTGCGACGACTCCCTACGCGGCAAACTGAGAGGTAAGAATATGAGTGATGAAACTGCAAAAAACACAGAAGGAACCAACCACGGTGCAGAGCCTGATTACAGTGAGCATTTCGCGCTCACGGCAAAGGGCAAGGGCTGTTCAGGAAAGCTTTACGGCAATGTCACGCTCGTTGCTTTCCTTGTGCATGACCGGAGCAGCGCATGGAAAGACGGCGACATCGACAAGATAAAGTCCGTTCTTGAAAAAGCCGCTAAGCTCATCAAGGAAAAAAGCGGGCTAACAGACAACAGGCTGAAAGTATCCTACGCCTTTGACGACGTACCGATCCAGTTCAGATACGACGGGGAGAACTATGAGCACATCGTCCACGAGGTACTAAAGCAGTACGGTTTTGACAACGCCGCCGACTATCAGGCGCATTATGAGAAGAAGTTCAAAAAGGACGAAGCTCCTCTGATTTTCATTATAAATCGCAACTTCCGTTCTTTCGCAAGGAACGTTGAGTCCGGCGCCTCCGGAAGCGAGTACTCCTTCGTTTCATTCAATGACGATACGGATTCCTGTGTCAGAACGATGATACATGAGGTTCTGCACCAGTTCGGAGCTATTGACTATTACCTTCCCGAGACCGTAAAAAAAGCAGCCGAAAAGATTTTCCCCGACAGCATTATGCTCCATGGCTTGGAGATCGACGATCTGACGCGGTACATCATAGGATGGGACAAGAAGCTCTCGGACAAAGCGAAGCAGTTTCTGAACGAGACCTCCGGCGTTACTGAGAAGGAGATTGCCGAAGCAAGAGAGAAGGATATGGATAACGATTGGTGATCGTTTTCAATCGGAATTTATTATCAACACTCCAATTGCTACAGGGGGGCGTAGAATGAAAAGAATATTGACCTATCTATACAGCGGCTTATCATTGTTCGTAGGTATCTGGGGTATTGTTAGCGGCCTTGTTAGTTTAAACGGGCAACAAACCGCAAACAATTACTTTGTATACATTTCTCTCGTTGTTTTAACGATTTTCTCACCTGTAGCAGTGTACGCAATTTCCAAAAGAAACAGGAAAGATACGCTTAGGTCTATTAAGGAACGTTTTATTGAAGACGAAGAAATGCTGCCAAGCACGCTCTCATATCTAATTGATACAATCGTTTTCCCCAGGATTACCAATAAAGGCGTTAGCGTTAAAAAGATTGAGTTAGATATCACGATAGACAAATCAAACGATGGACACATTGCTAACTCCACAATTATCCGAACTTTTAGCGGAATAAAAGCAAAACATAAGATAAGTGAGCTTGATCTGCTTATTAATCATCATATATTTGCCGATTTCAATGATTATCTGGTCACCGCAAGTTATGGCCTCAAGAACGATGATGGCGAATACACCTATATGCAAGAATTCTCTCCCCGGGTTTTTGAGAGGAGCAAATCAACTATGCTTATTCAGATTCCTTTTAGGTACAGAATAGAACGAAAGCAGGACTTTTCTGTTAGGCTAAAAGTAATCTGCAAAAAGAGCGATATCAATTTAGAAGACAGTGTCGAAACATTCCCTATCGATCCAAGCACAATGTTTTCGAAGTGGAATTGTGTTCTTTACCGTTTTCATATTCAAGATCATGATCTTATTAGTACCCGCACATTGCAAATGGTTGCATACAGCAGACCTAAACTAACGAAGGTGTTATCAAAACCTGTTTTATATGTGGACAAGATACCGGAGAACGAGAGTGTTGAAATACAAGTAGATAGGGCACGTTTTTTCCCAAAAAGGAAATACGGGTTCCCTGAAAAAAGTCTAATAATAGCAGTTTTGCAGAAGAGAAAGTAACAGAAACAAACGTCGGATGAGATCGATTCTGTCATTGGACAGCGTTTTTTGAACCGATGCCGGATTATTAACCCTTACTCTTGGAGATCCGAAATATGACTCTCATAGAATTCTTTGAAAAAAGTGTAGTTGAAGACATATGCACAAGCATCGCTCATGCTCCAGACAGGGTTATCCTGATTGGGCATCAGAAAAACCTGATTCAAAAACACGCGATTAGGTATCGAAGCTTTTTTCTAAAACATGGTTTCGAAATCGATTTTCAATGCAAAACAGTTGACAAGAACAACGTTGCAGCTATTGTCTGCGTTCTCGAAGAGATCATAGAACAGTATCCTGACTGCATCATAGATGTAACCGGAGGCGAAGACCTGTATATCTTCGCTGCGGGCATAGTATGCGAACGACACAGGGATAAAAAAGTTCAGGTACACTATATCAATATTCGCAGCGACGTCGCTTATGATTGTGATATGGATGGCGAAAAGATTGTAGAAAACAACCCTCTTAGATATAGAACAAAGGAAAAAAGCGCAGGGTCGCAGGTTACGCGAGGGTATCGACCGACAGCGACGAGCAGCTGACCTCGTATGAGGCACAGGTCGATTACTACACTAACTATATCAGCAGGAACCCCGACTGGATGTTCGCTGGCGTCTATACCGACGAAGGCATCTCCGGCCTCAACACCCGGCACGGGGAGGGCTTCAAAAGGATGCTCGCCGACGCTCTTGCCGGGAATATCGATCTGATCGTGACAAAGAGCGTCAGCCGCTTCGCAAGAAACACGGTCGACAGTCTTACAACGATTCGCGACCTCAAGAGCCACGGCGTTGAGGTTTATTTTGAAAAAGAGAACATATGGACATTCGACGGCAAAGGTGAGCTTCTGATCTCGATAATGTCATCGCTTGCGCAGGAAGAGAGCCGCTCCATATCGGACAATGTGACGTGGGGACAACGGAAACGTTTCGCCGACGGCAAGGTCAATATGCCCTACGGACAGTTTCTCGGATACAGAAAAGGCCCAGATGGTCTGCCGGAAATCGACCCTGAAGAAGCGGAAACAGTCAGGTTCATTTACAGGCTGTTCATGGGCGGCAAAACCGTCAACGCCATTGCGAAGATACTGACAGAAGCCGGCGTTCCGACTCCGAGGAAAAAAGCAAGGTGGCAGGATAAAACCGTCGAGAGCATACTGACGAATGAAAAGTACAGCGGCGACGCTGTGCTCCAGAAGAGCTTCACGGTCGATTTCCTTTCCAAAAAGATGAAGAAAAACGACGGCGAGGTTCCTCAGTACATCGTCACGGACAGCCATCCGGGGATAATTGATAAAGCCGAATGGGAGCTGGTGCAGGCGGAAATGGCGAAAAGAAAAGCCAAGGGCAGAAACCAGAACAGTCTCAGCCCTTTTTCGATGAAAATCTGCTGCGGAGAGTGCGGAAGCTGGTACGGCTCGAAGATATGGCACTCGACCGACAAGTACCGCAGGGTGGTCTGGAGATGCAACGGAAAGTACGAGCGGCAGACCGGCTGCAAAACTCCGCATTTGAGCGAAGCCCAGATAAAAGCGCTGTTTATGCAGGCGCTCTCCAAGCTGCACGAGCAGAGAGAAACGCTTATCGCCGACTGCGAGGCTTTGAAAGGCATGCTTTCCGATACCTCGGAGATAGACGGCGAAAGGGCGAGGATCGCAGCAGAGCAGTCGGAAACGGAGACCTTAGCCGCGGCGCTCATACAGCAGAACGCGATGACGGCGATGAACCAGAGCGAGTTCAACCGCAGATACGAGGAGTACGTCAAAAAGCACGACGCCCTTTCCGAAAGGCTCGACAAGCTCGACGGAAAGCTCGAAAAGCGGAAACAGGAAATCGTAGTCCTCAACAGGTTCATTTCCGACCTGACCGCAATGAAGGAGCTGCCGGTCGAGTTCAGCGGCGAGCTGTGGAACGCCTTCGTCGAGAAGCTCACGATCTACCCTGACGGAAGAGCTGAGTTTCTGTTCAAAAACGGCGCGGCTATAACGGAAAACATTTGAGAAAAGCATGGCTCGGAGCGCAGAACTCCGGGCTTTTTCTATGCCCGAAGCGATTGTGAAACGATAGTCCGAAAATGAAACGATAGCTTTTCTGAAAAGCTTCCGAAAAGAGCGAAAAAACCGATTTTGAAGCGATAGAAAACCTCCGAAACGAGAATGCAATGCACCCTTCGCTTCAAAAAATGTATAAGCGAAAAGAGAAAAAACAGAGCATAAAAAACGATAGGGTTCTTGATGGAATTGTATCAAGAACCCTATCAGATTTGGTGGAGTAGCCCCATCAAAATCCGAACTCAACGCCGACTCGATCTCTTCAAGCGAGATCGTCTGCGTCCCATGTTGATAGTTGTAGGTCAAGACCAGTTTATCATCGAACACATACACGGCGTTTACAAATGTATCAATCAGGCGTTTCTGAAAATCACGGTTTGCTGGATCGCCATGACGGAACTGCTCAAACCATGCCGTCATCTGTTCGCGGGTCAGCTTTGGCTTTTGCAGTTCAGCAGTCTGGATATTCACAAGGATTTCTTCTTTTCGTGCTTCCAGCTTATCAAGCCGTTGTTTGGTGGACGGCGTGAAAATGCCCTGCTCGATTGCTTTCAGAATGTTTCCAATGGAGGACTCGGTTTCCGCAAGCTGTGAGCGAAGCGCAGGGGTTGTTATGTCTTCCTGCTCCTGCGTAACAAGAATTGCGTCAATTAGCCTGTTGATCTTCTCTTCATCCATGACGCGCTGCATGGTCAGGCGAACAACAACACGTTCAATCCAGTCTTTGCTAACAGCCTTCTTGTCGCAATCCTTCAGGCGCTTCGCACCGCTGCATTTGTAATAATAGTGCATAGCGCCGGTATGGCTCTTGCCGCTTTCACCAACCATCATGCGCTCACATTTACCGCAGAACAGCTTTGTTGTCAGCAGATAGTCAGTCCTCTTTGGCTTTTGCCATCGCTGGCGCATGGCGGTTTTTCTTCATGCGCTCCTGCACACGGTTGAACAGGCCTTCCGGAATGATAGCAGGAACGCCGCCCTCAATTACAACATCCTGATAGCGATACTCGCCAATGTATTTGCGGTTTTTCAGCAGAGAGCTGAAACTATTGATATTGAACGGCTGCCCCTTTTTCGTTCTGAGGCCGCGGGCATTGAAATCCTCGACAATAGAACGAACTGTCTTGCCGTCAGCATACTTTTCAAATATCTCAACCACTAATGGCGCAGTCGTAGGATCGATCACAAGCTTCTGTGCTTTCTTGTCCAACAGATAGCCGAGCGGAACGCCATCGCCGTTGTTTTTCCCTTTCAGCGCGTTCTCCTTCTGTCCGCGATGGATTTTCTCTGATAGTTCAGCAGAATAAAATTCGGCATAGCCCTCCAGCATTGCTTCCAGAATAATACCTTCCGGACCTTCGGAGATATGCTCTTTCGCAGAAACAACCTTTACATCATTCTTTTTCAGAATGTGTTTGTAGTGTGCGCTGTCGTAACGGTCACGGGAAAAGCGGTCGAGCTTCCATACAAGGACAATCTCAAACTGCTCTTTTGCGCTGTCCTTGATCATGTACTGGAACTCCGGTCGATCTGCTGTTTTTGCAGATAATGCCCGGTCAATATATGTTCCAACGATGGTCATATTGTTGCGTTCAGCATATTCCCGGCACTCACGGAGCTGACCTTCAATGGATTCTTCGCGCTGGCTGTCTGAGGAATAGCGGGCGTAGATAACAGCGTTCATTCTTCATCACCCTCGTTGCCTTCGCCGCTTTCCAACGCAAGCTCGGTCAATTCACGCAGCTTGTTTTGTAGAAGCGTCTTGTCGGGAAGATAAAGCCGATAATCTGCAACAAGTGTGGGCGACATACTGCGGCTTAAAGCATATTCGACAGCCGCGCCATCCTTGCTGGCGCAAAGAATAACGCCTACACTTGGATTTTCATTTGGCTTCTTCACATCGCGGTCAAGTGCTTCGAGATGAAAATTAATCTGCCCGATGTGTTCCGGCTTAAATTTCCCGATTTTCAGTTCAATCGGGACAAGTCAGGAAAGCGCACGGTTATAAAACAGCAAGTCGATGAAGAAATCTGTATTGCCGACCTGAACACGGTACTCTTCCCCGATAAAGGTAAAGTCCCTACCAAATTCGAGTATAAACTGCTTCAAATTTTCGATGATCGCTTTGCGAAGATTCTTTTCAGAAAATTGCTCCGGCAAATCCAGAAACTCACGCACATAGGTATCGAGGATGCTTTCACGCACATCATGCGAAACGGATTCAGGCATCGGCTTCTTGGCAGAAATCATTGAACGCTCATAGTACGATGTGCCGATCTGACGCTCCAACTCGCGCTTGGAATAATGTTCCTTTGCGCAGAGTGCCATGTAAAAATGCCGTTCATCTGCCGTCTTGGAGCCGGACATAATAAGCAGATGGTTTGTCCATCTGATTTGTGTCACCAGTGGTGTCACAAATTCATCGTCCTTGTAAGTCTCGTAGAATTGCTTCATACGATAGAGACCGCGACGATTGAAACCTTTGATGTTGGGGTTCTCTTGCGCAATGTATGCGGCAGCTTCGTCAATGATCTTATCACCAAAGCTTGATGCAGAACAAAGCTCTGACAAATACGCACCGACGCTCCAATACATCTGAATAAGCTCTGCATTGACCGCTTTCATGGCGCGGCTGCGGGCGTTGTCGATGATATGGATGACTTCATTGAACCGTCCCGGATTATGGGTTAATTCATTGCTCATGTCTTCGCCTCCCCAAGCATTTTCAGCATTGCCTCTTTCAGCTTTTCGTTCATCGGTGATTCCGGATCAAAACACATTTCAACGAACTTTCTCAGTTCAGGATTGTTCGCGTCAACCGGAGGTTTTGCCTCATACAGCTTGCCGTGCGGATCATCGCAGCGGGCGAAGATGTAGTCCATTGAAACGTCAAAGTAGTCCGCATACTTGCGCAGAAGGTCGACTGTCGGCGTTGCCTGACCGTTTTCATAGCGGTTGATGCTGGACTGCGTAGAACCGATCACGTCGGCAAATTTTGATTGGGATAAACCAATGCCTTCCCGCAATGCGCGAAGGCGCATACCCAATTGTTTCATGTCATTCAACCTCCAATTCGGGTTAAGCATAGTATAATCAAAATCCGGGATATAGTCAACCCGGATTTTGAAACTCTTGTGTGAACAGTAGGGACTCGCAACAATCTCAAATTTATTTTTCGGTTTTAAGCTTAGAAATTATAAACAACAAGTACTTTATACACCACGCAAAGAATACAACACCAATTATTAGTGCTGCAATTTCGATCTCAACAAAGATGTCTTCCGCTTTTGAGGGAATGTCTAAAAAGACTAATGAAAACGCAACAATAATCGTGATGATATTTGCAATCATTCCCACGAAGGCTGACCGATAGAGATTGTCTAAATAGCTGTTATTCCATAATCGTTCAATGCGCCCTTTGTCAATCACAGAGATCAGAATGCTAATCCCTGTAAATAAAAAGCCTCCAATTATCGCGGACATAGATATTGCATTATAATGAAAATCCGGAGCCAATTCTTCAAGCTTGCTTACATTGAAGAAAGCGCTTTTAAATAATATAATAGATACTCCAATCGACAATATTAATACTAAACCTATCCGTATCCAGTTTTTTAGCTTTGTCATTTATTCCACCACCAATTCAGGTTAACTTCGACAATACTTCAAAAGCTCTGTCCTATATAAATCGTATGTATTTACGAGTGCATCTTTGAAATCATCAAGTGTCAACAAACCTTCGTCCTCTCTACCAAGGACGACTGTTTTTGTAAAGTTATATTGTAGCAAATCATATGTCTGTGATTTTTCGTTATAATCCTTTGCGTTTGCAGTCAACCCTTGCAGGTTGTCGCCAAATTTAATTTTTATTGCGGCGATCATTTCGGCGAGTTTTGAACTAGAAGTAAATATGTTCTTGTTGCGGCGACCTACCAATTTGTATGTCGCAGTTTTTGTTCGTACATTTCGAATCGCATCAAAACTTTCAATGCCCAGCCCGATGTCGCTTAGAATTTGATCTTCAGGTACAGCTACCGTAACAGATACCTTGCTGATAATATGCTTCCGAACTAATACTTGTAGAATATCATCAGTCATGATTGCTGCAAGGTGGACAGAAGTATTTTCTCCCGGTTCAAGCGTTTGATCAAACAGGTTGCGAACAGCTGAAATTTTGGGAGCCCCGTTAATTCCAATGTAGCTCACAATTCCGCTCTCAAAATCAATAAGGCAGAAAGTATAAAGCTCCAGCAGCTGACTTTCGCGCATTGGTACATTTTCTGTTTCCAATGTTGTTCGATCTCGCAGAGCAACAGTGTTAGAAGGATTTTGCTGACCGATCTTTAAGAAAGCTCTATGCTCTTCAAAGGATATTGCTTCAATGACATAGCGTCCATTTGAAGTCGTGATATTAATTGCTTTATGATTATCGGAAAGTACCTGCATTTTTCCGTTATATATTTTCCTAAAGCAGTCTTCGATTTCGCTGTTGTTTAATTGTGTTACCCGGACAGTGCGCGTTCCCGGAATCAGTGTTTGTTTTTCCAGCGATAGACGATAAAACGATACTTTTCTTGTTTTGCTCACCATAGTGTTTTCGCTTCCTTTTCTCTGTTATGTAATATCAATTCCGCCTTCAAGAATGAATCTTCTCAACATTTGGTCAATCTTCATGTTGATCTGGAATTTTTTGATAGGCTTACCCTCTATCATTTCAAGGAAGGCTTTCGCCTTTTCCGTATCCACGGTTGCCTTCAATGTGTCAAATTTACCAAACTCATTGATATTGGCTTCCGTGATTTTCGACTGCATAAAGCTACGCAGTATCGTTTCATCAACTCCGATGGCGGTGGCAAAACGGTGGATCTGGTCATTTTTGGCGTTTGTCATATACTCTGTAATATAATTCCGGAGCGTTTTTCCTTCGTCAACTATCACATCACCGTTCTGGACATCGTGGAGGAAGATGTTTGCGTATTTTTGTTCCTCTTGTGTGAGCGTTGCAAACGACTTGTGAAGTTCATCCAGCACAGCGGCAGTTTCCGCGCCATCCTGCAACGCCTTAATGTACTTTTTGAACCGGGAGTTCATATAGTTCGCATCAATTACACCAGTATTGATTTCCGTCAGGTAAGAGTCAATTTCGTACGGCACATCCTCAACACCGGCTTCTCCACTGCCGCCAGCGAACAGTTCCTTATAACGTAAAGCAAGAATCAAGTAGGTGGTTTCATCGAGGTGCAGATTTATGATCACTTTTCCGTCAACGTTCTCAAATTCATAGGACAGCTTATTCCAAGTGAAGCCCTGTATCTTAGCAGCCTCGAGATAGCTGTTAAGCTGCTTGAATAATTTAGCAAATTGTCCGCGCTCCGTATGATCAACCGGAAGTTTTTCGAAGTTCTCAATTCCGGCAGAACGGAAGATGCTCCCAATATCATCGTACAACGCATTCATTTTTTCGAGGTTGTGTTCCAGCTTGTCGGCAAATAGTCCAAGAGGTCTATCACCTGAATACAGCTTGAACGCTTCTTCAATGTTTCTCTGCATTGTATACGGTTTACGATAATAACGAATCGTGCCAAAGGGCTTCTCCGGACCATAGAGACGATTGGTACGTGAGAATGCCTGAATCAACTTTTCGTAAACCAAAATCTTATCCAAATATAGCGTGTTGATCCATTTGGAGTCAAAACCAGTCAGCATCTGATCGACAACGATCAGCAGATCAATTTGCTGGTCGGCAGTATGTTCAATTCCTTTGTACTGTTCTTTGTGCGCCAGACGATAGGAAATGTCCTTTTTGAAGGTTGCATAAGTTGCCATTTGGAACTCCATACTGTATCTGCTATTGTAATCTTTGATGATTTCAACAATGCCCTCTTCTTTAAAAAGCCCATTACCATTGTTATCAATACTGGGGTCAAACAAAGCGGTAATCTTCAGATTGCCTTTTGCTTTAAACAGTTTATAATACTGGATTGCCTCTGGAATGCTGCTGGTAGCAAAAATCGCATGAAACTTGCTGTCGTGGCTTAGGGTTGTCCAGTTTTCCAAAATATCATCAACTACGGCACACTGATGCTCTTCGCGTTCGTACTGAGAAACAGGCAGATAATCTTCAATGCCTTTCAAATAGCTGCCATCTGCCTGAACATATCCAGCCATCGGCACTTTTGTGTGATCCATATAATGCAGATAGACTTTTTTCTTTTTAGGGTCTGCCAACGCTTCTGCCTCAGTAGTTGCCTTAGCTCTTTCAAGTGCAACCGCTTTCCGAAGATCACGATCTTTGTATGTTGGCACCATGTATGGATCAAAGCCCAGAACATTCTTATCACGGATGCCGTCCGCAATGCTGTACCTGTGCAGCTCATTGCCGAACACATCCGAAGTAGTGCTCATTTTCTTCTGATTTTCATCGTGGATCGGCGTGCCGGTAAAACCAAAAAACATGGCGTTCGGGAAAGTCTCTTTAATAGTCCGCAGCATTTCGCCAAACACATCACGATGAGCTTCATCAATGATAAATACAACCCGTTTATTTTGAATCAGTTCGATGTCGTGCGCATTGAAACCATTTTCTTCTTCCACACGGCTCATTTTCTGAATAGATGTGACAATCAACGTGTTTGCGGGATCATCGCTCCGCAGTTTTGCTACGAGAATATCCGTGTTTTCGGTAGCTTGCACAGAGTCTGTATCGTCGGCAAACCCGCGATAGTCCAACAGGGACTGCGTGCCAAGTTCAACTCTGTCCATCAGGAATACAACCTTGTCGGCATCCTTGGAAGCTGCAATCAACTGAGCCGATTTGAAGCTGGTCAGTGTTTTTCCGGAACCGGTGGTGTGCCAGATGTAGCCGCCCATCTGATCCCTATCAGCCCATCGGCGCATAGCAACGCGGCTGGTAATACGAGAAGTCGCATAATACTGATAGCTGCGCATCACCTTCAAAATACCGTCGGTATCGTCGGCAACGGTATAGAAGCCGATCAGCTGGTGTGCCATAGGGATGGAAAGCAGATACTGTGCAATGTCCTTCCAGTTGTTCAACGGCTCATTGTTGACATCTGCCCAGTGAAAGTAAAAATCTTTGTTGAACTTTCCGTCCGGGCCGGGGTTGGCAAAATAGACCGTTTCATCCGGCTGCATAGCAATAAAAATCTGCACAAGAGCAAACAATCCAAAGAAAACTCCCTCATGTGCATATTTTTCAATCTGGTTGTAGGCTTGGCTGACATCCACACCGCTGCGCTTCAGTTCGCAGTGAATCAGTGGCATACCATTGATCAACAGCATGAAATCACCCCGGCGGTTGGGTAAAACAGAGCTTCTTGCCTTGAACACCGGTTGCTCTGCAATCTGATAGCGGCTTTGACCGGCGGCAATTTCCTGACGGTCATAGATTTTCAGACTGACTTCTTTCCCGAAGTGCAGTTCATCTGCGGGATTGTCGCGTTTGACAGCAACGGTTTTACCATTGATAAAACCGTTGAGTTTCAGCGGCGTGCGCAGACGGGTAATCTGGTCAAGAATCTGCTGCATTTCGCCGTCGGTCAGCGGAACATCGTTCAGCCGGTCCACATCCCGGTTGTTTTCAAAGAGGATCTGTTTCCAGTTTTGGATCAGATCTTCTTCCGTTTTATAGCGCAGAATTTCCGGCTCCCAGCCATATTTTTCTGTCAGCAAATTAATGAGCGCCGTTTCAAAGGCGGCTTCCTGTTCAAATACCATAGCTTGCCTCCTGTATCAGACAAACATTTTTTCAAGCAGTGCTTTTTTGGTGCTTTGGAGCTTTTCCAACTCACGCTGCTGAAGGGTGATAAGGTTGTCTATGCTACGAAATATTGTGCCAATCTTTTGTGCCTCGCTCTCATCCGATGGTGCAGCCACCTCAATCTCAGCCAAATCATTCGCATTTATTGCTGGATAACTTGTTCCTGTGCAGTTATCCAAAACAACCTTTACGAAGCGTTCGCTCTGAACAAGGCTGAGCAGAAAATACCCGTCAACATAGGGACGCATTTGTGCGTATCCAGTCGAAAAAACATAGTTATTATCAGGCTTTTCAAAAAGATAATTGTTCTTTTGATATGGACGCACAGTCTGATAGAATAGATCCCCGGTGTGAGCAAGTCGCTGTGCTCTTGATGGAGCAGATGACTTTACCTCAGTCCTATGCGACAACATCTCTGTGCCAACAACAGACTCCAAATCGACATATTCAAATGTTTGAGGCAGCTCATCTTTAGGATTGAATAACGCAAATTCTCCGAGCTTACGCTGTTCCCAATGGTCAGTAAATCCCTTGAAACGAATTTCGGGATAGCAGCTGCCATTTCGAGGGAACATTTTTTCAAGCATCGATTTTTTGACATTCGTCAACTTTTCAAACTTACGCTGATGAAGGGTGATAAGGTTGTCGAGTTTCTGAAAGAAAGCACCAATTATCTTTTGTTCATCTTCTGATGGGATTGCGATTTCAAGATTTGCAACTTGTTCTAAAGACAAGTTTGGCTGCGCACCGATAGTTGGGTTTTTCTTGATGAAATCAGCAACTGCTTTACCTTTCAAATATGTTTTCACATAATCCAAGCAACCATCTTTAAGGCGAATTATGGCTAAAGCTTGGTTTGTGTTTGCTGGCAAAATGCTTGATTTTACTGATGTCACACGTCCAAGAGTTCCAGCAATCGAGAATAAAATATCGTTTTCTTTTAACTGAGAACGATGTAAATATCCATTATGCTCATCAAGTGATATTTTTTGAGTTATTGTAATTTTTCCCGATGCCTCATCAATACTCTCAATCTTTACAAAGTTCACAACGCCTGTATTACTTTTGTCCAATGGAGTAGTCCCCTTTGTTATCAGGGAAGCCATTCCTCCCAGCTTACGCTGTTCCCAATCATTATCAAAGCCGTAAAAACGAATGGAGGGCATTTCGGTTTTACTCATTTGCATCACCCTGCAACAGAGCTTTGAACTCTGCCAATCCCTTCATGTCGTATTCATTACCTGTCAGTTCATCGATCATGGAAGAAAGCGCTTCCTCGGATTTCTGAATCTGCTCATCCAATTCCAAATAGGTCACGGCATACTTATCCGCCAACGCCTGTGCCGATTTTTCCAGTGTGTCAATGATCGCATCCGGCATGGCACGGAGAGATGCGCACAGCGGAACAATCCATTTCAGGCGCAGCAACTCAAGGGCTTGTTCATCGGACAGCCCTTCGATGGTTTCTTTGGTTTTCATGTGGAGCGCATAGGATTTTTCTTTGACATCCTTTTTGACGGCTTTTTCTTCCGTCATCAGCTTATCAGCACAGAGCATCTTCGCCTCAAAGGAATCTTCCGGGAAGGAATATGCCTCGCGCAGCGTTTTCATATAAGCCGCGACTTTGCCCTTGGTATACGGGGCATTTCCGTCTACAAACGCCCAGTTCACTTCCTTATGCTCAAAGATATATTGCAGTTTCGCCGCCTTTCTGGCTTTGGCATCTATCAATGCAGCATATCCCTGCAAACCAAGCAATTCCGGGAAAGAGATATCTGCATAGATTTCCGCAAGCTTTACGGCAAACACTTTGGGGACAAATGCAGTATTGTCATCATTCAGAAACTCTCCGCGATCACCCTCATCAATGGAATCTATGATCTCCGTCAGTTCAGCGGCAATTTCATCCAATCTGGCTTCTTTTGCCTTGAGTGCATCATAATCTTCCCGAAGAAGTGTAGTCTGCACCAAATCAAAGGGAATGACATGGCCTACCCAGCCGTTCTGTACTTCTTCTTCCTTATCGTCTTTCTTTTTGATGACCATATTCGTGTCGACCTGCTTTGTGGCAGCAAAACCCTCTGTCTGGATAATTTCAAGATCAGCGGAAATCATGTTCCACTTGTCATCCAACAGTTGATACGCCTGATACTTGTCGATCAGGGGAAGCGGTGCAACACGGCCAAAGATATTCTGCGTAATAGTATTCTCAGCCTTGGAGACATTCAAAGCCATCATTTTTCCGATCAGTTCGCCGTCCAGATATGTATCAAAATCTGCGAACGCTGACTGATGTGCTGCAACGAACGCTTGTACATCGGCACTGCCTTCGATAGCTCCTTTGATGTTTTCAACCGCCAATCTTGAATACGGGGTTTCATCGGCGGCAAACAGAACACTTCTCAGCTGAGGGAACGCAGTCCAATACTGTTCCAGAAGGTCAATTTCATGGTTGGGAATGCCGCCAAACATGGTGGCGTAAATATCCCAAGTTTCCGCCGCTTCGGAAGAATCGATATAACGGGGAATATTCAGGTTATATCCATTGCGGCGAATCTCTTCCTTGGAGACCAGTCGGGCAAACTTTTCAATACTCTCAGGGCGGGCAGCAATAGCGTCCACAATTCTCTTGATGTCCGATGCCATTAGTTTGTTGGTCTTACCAACTTTGGTGAATCCCTTGGAAGCGTCGATAAAAAGCACATCAGAAGCTTCACGTTTTTGCCGTAAAACCATAATGATGGTGGGAATACCCGTGCCATAGAAAATATTTGCGGGCAGTCCGATAATTGCTTCGATGTTGTTATTTTCGATCAGATTTCGGCGGATACGTCCCTCGCCTTCACCCAGTCCATCAGCGCCTCCAACAGCATCACCACGGAACAGAACACCATGAGGGAGGACGATGGTCATAATACCATCCGGTTTTACATGGTACAGGTCATGAAGCAGGAAGGCATAGTCAGCTTTTCCTTTTGGTGCCATGCCATAGCGATAGCGGGGATCGGTTTCCTTGTGAGACGGATCCCAGTGCTGTGAATACGGTGGGTTGGAAACCACAGCATCCAGATACAATGGGTTATACGTCTGAGTGACATCATCGTACATAGGCCAGTCCTGCTCCAATGTATCGCCGCAGCGAGTGAAGATATTGGCTGGG
>OGPS01000771.1_pt1 | contig 27871 bp, 25 predicted proteins | sample 1552931 | NCBI WGS metagenome assembly OGPS01 (sample SAMEA2580252, study PRJEB22360) | human gut metagenome | biome: human gut; feature: human-associated habitat; material: faeces | place: Denmark | collected 2008/2010 | reverse complement strand
GACTCCGTCCCTCAACCCTGCGAGCCTTTGAAAAGGCTCGAGCGAAACTTTTAAGTGTCTTAGAAAAGTTTATTAACTAATCGATCATATACTGAGGAAATTCTCCATTATAATTCTACCTTGAGGTGTCAGGATTGATTCCGGGTGAAACTGTACTCCGAATGTATTCTTTTCCTTATGCTTAACAGCCATAATCTCACCTATCTCATCTTTTGAAACTACCTCAAGACAATCCGGCAAGCTTTCTGCCTCTGCTATAAGCGAATGGTATCTTGCAACTTCGATTTTCTCAGGCAAGCCCTTAAATATCTCGCATGAATTATCAATATCAACAACACTCATCTTACCGTGCATAAGCTGTTTTGCGTGAATGATTCTTCCGCCGTAGGCTTCACATATCGCCTGGTGACCTAAGCATACACCGAGTATCGGAATATCTCCAAGCTTTACTGCAACTTCTTCGCAAACTCCTGCGTCCTTAGGATAGCAAGGACCAGGTGAAAGTATTATATGTGATGGCTTGAGTGCCTTTATCTCATCAACTGTAAGTTCATCATTTCTTATAACCTTGATGTCAGGATTGATTGAGCCTGCAAGCTGAACAAGGTTATATGAAAAGCTATCGTAGTTATCAATCAGAAGTACCATTTTAATTCATCTCCCTTTATCAAAGTTCATCGGCATTTCTTACGGCATTCATTACAGCCGCCGCTTTATTTGCGGATTCTTCGTATTCATTCTTCGGAACGCTATCAGCAACTATTCCGCCACCAGCCTGAACATATACATTTTCGCCCTTTTTATACGCCATACGGATTGCTATGCAAGTATCGAGGTTTCCTGTGAAATCCATATATCCCAAAGCACCACCATAAATGTCTCTTGGAAGTGCCTCTTGCTCCTCGATAATCTCACAAGCTCTTATCTTTGGAGCTCCTGAAAGTGTTCCTGCTGGAAGTACGGACTCAATAGCGTCCATAGCATCACAATCATCTCGAATGTTTGATTCAACCTGTGAGCATATGTGCATAATCTTTGAATATCTGTGTATAACCATATACTTAGTAACCTCTACGGAATCATACTTTGAAATTCTGCCAAGGTCATTTCTGCCGAGGTCAACAAGCATATTATGTTCGGAAAGCTCTTTTTCATCGCTGAGAAGTGACTTTTCAAGAGCTATATCCTCTTCATCGGTCTTACCACGAGGTCTTGAACCAGCAACTGGGAAAGTATAAAGTCTGCCATTCTGAAGTCTGACAAGAGTTTCTGGTGATGTGCTGATAATCTCGTCATCATCAATATTCATATAAACCATATAAGGTGAAGGATTTATCGTTCTGAGTACACGATAAGCGTTTATTAAGCTGCCGTCATATTTACAAGTAAACTTTCTTGAGATAACTGCCTGAAAAATATCTCCATCACGAATATATTCCTTTGTTTTTTCAACTATATTGCAATATTCTTTTTCGCTGACATTGCACTCAAAATCAGATTTCATTCTGCCTTTAAGCTCTGGCAAAGGAGATGAGTCATTTATGAGATTTATTATTTTTTCAATCTCTGCGGTAGCCTTGCCGTAATTTTCAAGAATCTTATCTGTTGACATATTAACGATAACACAGATTTTTTGCTTTAAGTGGTCATATGCAATAACCTTATCGAAAAGCATTACATCATAGTCATTGAAATCACCGCTTTTGATTTTAAGCTTTGGTTCAGCATAGCCTATCATTGAATAAGCAAAATATCCAACCAAACCACCTGTAAACGGTGGAAGCTCTTTAAGGCTTGGTGATTTATAATCCTTAAGTATTGAACGCAAAACCTCAAGAGGCTTTTTAGTTTCGATATTCTTCATCTTGCCGTTGCGGTCGATTGTTACAACAGCATTTTTACAGCTTACACGCATAATCGGGTCATAGCCTATAAATGAATATCTTCCCCACTTTTCGCCGCCCTCGATGCTTTCAAGCAAGAAAAATCTTTTCTTAGAAGCTGCTATTCTTCTTAGCAATGTAATCGGTGTAATTACATCAGCCAAAATCTCCTTACAGACAGGAATTGTGTTGTAGCTTTTTGCAAGCTCCATAATTTCGTCACAAGACGGCTTAATCATAGTTATTACCTCTCTTTTTCAGTTATTTTAAAAATCAAAAAAAGCTTTCGTCACAAGGAATTTAATCCTTGGGACAAAAGCTTTGAAACTTCTGCGGTACCACCCAAATTGGTAATTTATAAAAGAAACCCACTCATTTTGCGTACTTCATACGCACTCTACTGATAACGGACAGAGTTCCCGTTAGCCATTACTCCCGAAACAATTCGGTTTCCTGCTACCCTTGCAAGCCCATTCAAGTAAATCTGCATAACTGATTTACACCAAACATCAGCTCTCTTAATACGCTCGATAAACCCTACTATTCTTGTTCAACGGTTTATTTATTCAATTAACTTTGGTTTGATTATACTACCGAAAATTATAAAAGTCAACAATTTTAACAAAAAATTATTTAGATTATTCTGCCGTCACTAATTTCTACCTTGCGTTTGCATTTATCGGCAACTGTAAGGTCGTGCGTTATGATTATAACAGTCTTGCCAGACTTATTTAGTTCGGTGAAAAGCTCCATTATTTCTGACGAAGTTTTGGTGTCTAAAGCACCAGTCGGTTCGTCTGCAAGAATGAAAGACGGGTCATTGACTATTGCCCGGGCAATAGCGACTCTTTGTTTTTGACCGCCTGAAAGCTTAGAAACTGGCTTTTTAGCGAGGTTTGCTATACCTACTCTTTCGAGAGCTTTCATAGCAAGCTCTTTTGGTTTGCCAAGCTTTTTCTTTGAGAAATTCAGCGGAATCATAACATTCTCAATAACGGAATATTCATCAATAAGGGCAAAATCCTGCATAACTATGCCAACCTTTTCATTGCGGATTTTCGCAAGCTTATTATCTGAAAGACTATGTACATCTGTTCCGTCTATTATATAACTACCTTTCTCAAATTTATCTATACAACCGATTATATGGAGAAGTGTACTTTTACCTGCTCCAGATTTTCCGATAATAGCAAGCATCTCTCCGTCTTCCACTTCGAGCGAAACATCTTTAAGGGCTGTAAAAGCATTAGACTTTTTATAATTATATGTTTTGGTAAGATTTTCGATTTTCAGCATATCTTTCACTCCTTATTTCTTTGATTTTATAACTTCAACTGGTGATGTAAACCTTATTATGCCAAACGGAATAATCAATGCAAGAAGCATCATTGCAAGAATTACTCCAAGTGAGATATAAAGATTATTCCATTCGTAAACCTGTCCAATAAGATAATTTAGATTGATAAATTTCGAGCAATAGAGCAATACTCCCGAAAGCACTCCTGAGAAAAGCAGTATTATTGAGATATTCGCAAGAGATATTTTAAAGCAATCACTCCATTTTGAACCACAAAGAAAGTATATTCCATAGTTTCTTATCTGAGTTACAGTATTTATCGCAACAGAGCCTATGAGTCCGATAAGAACTATTGCTGCAACCACAAATATTATTGGAAGTATATTTATATAACTATTTGTTACATATGTATCCATACTATTTTTTATCTGTGAAAGAGGTGTAAATGTTGGAGCAATAGGATAAAAATCAGCATGTTCCTTTTGAAACTCAGTAATCTGTTTCATTATACCCTTATTATATTCCATATCAGCTTTTGAGATATTATCATCATATGTTATAAAACAGTTGAGATATGTTATATCTTTATTATCATTTAAAGCCTTATAAGCACTTTTAGCCATAATAATCGCCGAATCGCTATATTTCAATTCATCTGAACTGCCAGCCTTAATTGCTTCTATCGCCACTGTATAATCGGCACTTCTATAAAAGCTTGTTACAACATTTTCTTCGTTATACATTGTAAATGCAGGAATATATGTAACTTCAGTTAGAACACCAGATATAACACATTCACCTACACCATCAGTGGTAATTGTATCACCTACATTTTTCATATAATCAGGTGATACAACTACATAAGGTCTGCCTTGTTCATCTGCAGCAGTTTTTGGCCAAGAGCCACTCTGCAACGGCATACTATACTTAAAAAATATATCATCATCTACGATTTTATTTGCGTCAATTTGGTCTGATGAAATAATAGTCGCTGATTTAAGCTTATTAAATAAGCCATAAAATTCAGTCGCTTCTTCTTGTGTTTCCCACATAGGTTCAAAAAAGCAATAATATCCTTCTTTATTTACAATATCATCAAAAGGCCTTGTAAGAACTGATTTATTATTTGCAGAACCTATTGTAACATTTGTTGTAACAAGAAGTGCTACTACCTCAAGCACCATAATGAATGTAAATAATATATTTTTGCTGATTGAAAGACAGCCGTATCTAAGATATTTCATCAGTCACCGCTCCTTTCCATCTCAACAGCAGATTTGCTTATAAATCTTGAAATTGTAAGCGACATTATCAAAACTGCAACTAAAAAGTATATGCCAAAAATTATAAGGTATGTCTGCAAAGTCATACTTATTAAGAAATTTGGATAGCTTACAGCTATCGGCTGTAATATAAGCGTGTGGAAAATTAATAAAGCTATGCCAAAAGTAACTATAAGCGTAAGCATAAGCTCCACCAAATAAATAAGGAATATCTTTCTCTTGCTTGCACCACATATATTCATAATAGCAAAAGGTTTCTTTCTATATGTAAGAACATAAGAATATACTCTACTTATATTCAGGATAATCATAATAATAACTGCAGCTGTAATGCCATAAGCAAGCTGTATATTTTGAACTTCATCAAGAACTCGTGGTTCTGGAGATTCAAAATTTTCTGTTTGAAAAAGTTCTTTTATTTTTTCGGATATTTCAGCAGCCTCTTTAGGTGTACAAGGCTCTATTGTATATACCCAGATATAAGAAATTATAAAATCATCTGGTATGGTATTATAAGGTATATTAATATATGCTACATTTTCGTCAATTATTGAAATTGTATACTCTTTATTTCCTAATTTAACTTTATCACCAATAACCGGCTCTTTACCAAATTCCGATTCACAATCACTTTTACTTATTCTTAATATATTTTCATTTGATTTTTGAAAATTCTTTATTTCTTCAGAAACATCTGAATTATCGGTACTTCCCCCCGATGAAAACTTTTGCGCAGCTAATGAATCATTAACTTGTCCAAATATAGTAAAACCACTATAATTATCTCCTAAAATTTCTATAAACTCTGCCATTTTAGATTTAAAATTCTTAAAATAGCATACATCTGAAAAATATCCGTCTGGATATTTCATATTATTAGCCTTGGCTTCTTCTTCAGTATAAATTTTACCATTACTATCAGTATAAGTTGTTCCAGCATCACTGCTCCAACCCTCAATATATCCATCTAAACCATTTCCTGCATTCGTTACATCAACATTAAATACATTAAGTCCTTCTTGTATAATTTTACTTTCACGATTAGCATTATCAACAAAACCACATACAAGAAAAACAACTATAACGCAAACTATCTGTGATATTACTAAAAATGCAAATAAAAACGGCTTATGCTGTATAAACTTCTTGATATTTTTAAATGTTACTGATAAAAGCCTCATAAATAAACACCCCTTATCAAAATTTTTTCAAACTATTTTTATAAACAAATCATACCATATAAAATAAAAAAATTCTACAAAGTGGTAAACTTTGTCGATTTCTGGTAAACTTTGTAGAAAGTTTCTAAAAAAGAAAAATTCTTGACTAAGTATATTTAACACCTAATCAAGAATTTTTATCAAAGTAATTCTGTGAATGAATATATATATTTGTCAGCTACGGATTTCAGCATTTCAACATCATCCGCTGAACCCTCGTCATATACAGCAATGGTTCTCATTCCCGCAAGCTTTGCACCGTTTATGCCATCAATTATATCTTCAAAAACTATACATTCTTCTGGCTTAACACCAAGTTTTTTTGCGGTAAGCAAATATATATCGGGGTGACGCTTATCTAAGCCAACTTCTGAAGTATAGCATATGATATCAAAGTAATCATAAACGCCATTGTTTTTTAAAACAGGTTCTGCAAGAATTGGCTTTGATGAAGTAGCTATACCAATTTTAACACTAAGCGTTTTTAATCTTTTTAAAAGCTCCTCGACATTATCCTTTAGCCTTACATTATGTGCATATTCATTTAATGCCATATTAAGCCATATCGACATAATTTCTTGTGGGGTTTCCTTAAAACCAAATCTTGCGATTGTATATTCTGCGGCAGTTTCAAAGTGCATAGTTTTAATTGCCTGTTCGTAATCAGGTGGAACTTTCAAGCCTCGCTCTGCAAGAAAATCAATATCAATCTTATGCCATACATACATAGAATCTATCAATGTGCCATCAAGGTCAAATATTATAGCTTTAATTTCGTTCATACTACCTCCGCTTGTTTTGTAAGTTTATCTCTTAATGTAGGTGGCTTTTTAAGTTTATTAAGAATATTTATAATACCATCAGCCCATATAATTATGAATATTGGTGTGAAATTAAATATATATCTTGAGCGTGTTTCCCATATTAAGAAGAATAGATATACACCAAAGGTTATGATGTGCATAAGTGTTATATAATCAAAGCGTGGCTTTTTCACACAAGAAAATAGTGAAACACATATCATAATTAACATACAAAGCTGCATTCCAGAGCTAATAGATTTAAATATCGGGAACCAATTCCCATCCATCAAGAAAAATTCATGCAAAAAATTTCTGCCATTATACGGATTATATATATGATGACTTATCCAATATGTACCATCACTCCATGTAAAATTAGCTTTAATTATAAAGTGATTTATCAAACCAAAAACACCATAGTTAGAAATTCTGTTACCTATTTCCTGTATATTAGCAGCTTTCTTTTCATCATAATTGCCTGCTCTATATGTAAAAGTACTGTCTGCTTGGTCAAAATTTCCGTCATCTTTTAATCCCATCATCACCCAATGCGTAAGCGGATATTGTTCTCTATAAAGCGTTTCCTCGTCTGTAATTTGTAATGACGATACCAGTCCGTTAAAAGCTATTGCAATCACCAAAAATCCCGCTATAATTGTTCCAGAGCCAAGTAAGATTTTCTTTATTCCTCCCTTATAAATCATATAAACTATAACCGCAATAAGAGCTATTATAACACTTCCCTTTAATTCAAAGCCAATTGCGCAGGAAATTCCGGAAAAGAAAAATAATATAATTTTGTTTAATATTTTTTTAGAGTCATAGCCACAGATAAACAAATAAATTGAAAGTATAACAAATGGCATACTTATCGAATCAGTATAAAAATATGTACAATAAGTGTAGTACGGCAAAAATAGCACACAGAGTATCATTGTTATAAGTGCGTAAAAATTACCAAAAGCTTTCTTTGCAATTAAATAACAAAATATTACCGAAACCGATATAAATAAGATATTCAAAATAACAGGTGCTTCAATAGGAATTGTCCCTGAAATCAGATATATTATTCTGTAATAAAATGAAAATAAAACCGTAATTCCATTATTATTAGTATATCTTGCAAGATAATCTCTATTATAAGGAAGATTATCATAAATATGCTCCATATTTCCGTTTATAGCGTAACTCTTAGAAACCTCATTTATAACATGCCAATCTGTGATAGGTTTTGAAATCATATTTAAAGCGAGTAAAAATTGAACAATAAGCATTATAGCCAGCATTATCAAAAAGGCTATACTTAAGTTTTTATCACTTATATTTGAATATTTTTTATGAATCTTAGGAAATATTGCATATGAAATAGCTAAAAACACTGCTGCTAAAATTACCCCAAAGAAATTTGTTCCAAAAATAGCACATATTGCGATAAATGTAATAATTACAAAAATCCCAAAGAAAACATCATGAAAAATCTTATCAAATATTCTTGAAATCATACATTCCCTCTCCTATTATATCTTCAACTCATAATAAAGATAAAAATAAAAGGGAAAGACTTTAAACTAAGCCTTTCCCTACCTTGGTGGACACTAACGGACTTGAACCGCTGACCCTTCGCACGTCAAGCGAAAGCTCTACCAGCTGAGCTAAGTGTCCATTTCTTGAGTGCTTGATTATTATACCTCAGCCATCTAAAAAAATCAAGTGTTTTCTGCAAAAAAATATTTTTTTCACACATTGCATAATTTTTTAAAATTTTATAATTATCATTTGCCAAATATATCATTTAATGGTAAAATAATATTTGAGGTGAATAATAATGGTAAATAAAATTGTTAAAAATATAGATTTTCTAAAACAAAAATCCATACCTGCCACAAAACTCGATATAAATATAGTTAAAGACCTTCAGGATACTCTTTTAGCCAATAAAAGTTCATGCGTTGGAATGGCGGCAAATATGATAGGCTATAATAAAAGAATAATAATTGTAGACACTGGACTTATGACTGTAACTATGCTAAATCCTAAAATAACAAAAAAATCTGAACCCTACGAAACCGAAGAAGCTTGTCTTTCATTAATTGGTATCCGCAAAACAAAAAGATATAATAAAATTGAAGTTGAATACGAAGATGTTTCTTTCAAAAAACACATTGGAAAATTCAATGGATTAACTGCTCAAATTATTCAGCACGAAATTGACCATTGTGATGGAATTATAATTTAAAATCAAACAAAAAAACACTTGCAATTATTTAAGGTTTGATGTATAATAATTAACAGTTTGCGGGTGTGGCGAAATTGGCAGACGCGCTAGATTTAGGTTCTAGTGGTAACCCCGTGCAGGTTCAAGTCCTGTCACCCGCACCAAATAAGACAACCGATTTTGATACAAAGTCGGTTGTCTTTCTTTTTGCCTGAAAAGCCCTTATTTCAAGGGATTTCTCATACTTTGTAGTAAAAAGCAACAGCCGCTGTGAACATTTTCACGGCGGCTGCTTTGCTTTCTTGGAAGTTTTTAGCCCTGCTTCAAACTTCAAATCGTGTGATTTATGGGGTTTCGTGTGATTATTGGGGTATCGTGTGATTTTTGATATTCCGATAATACTCCTTATGAGAAAATCGGTAGCGAGACCGTTGAACTTGAAATGCCTTTTGATATTCCAGATTCTTGGGTGTGGTGCAGAGTTGGCGATCTGTTTACCAATATAGCTGGATTGGCTTATAAGAAAGATGCCTTAAACATAAAAACCGATCGCATGGTCAGAGTTCTCCGTGGCGGTAATATCGGTTCGGAGCAATATGCATTCAAAGCCGATGATGTGTTTATTTCTGAGGAGTTCGTTAAGCCTGAACTCCTATTGCGGAAAAATTATATGATTACCCCCGCAGTTAGTAGCTTGGATCATATCGGAAAAATTGCTTTGATTGACAAGAATTATTCTGATGTAGTTGTCGGCGGATTTGTGCTTATGTTGATTCCATTTTTTGACGATGAGATAATGTCAAAATACTTTCTCTATGCATTTGCTGCAAAATCGAACGCTGCAAAAGCAGTCCGCGCTTTGAGACGGTTGCCACGATTGCAAGAGAGTTGAATATCAGCATTGATGCGGCTGTTTTTCAAAATATCCAAACCGATGGTATTTCCAAAAGCGTTGTGGATTTCTTCTCTGGGAAAAGTGAAGAAGAAATCCAAAAGTATATTCTTTTATGCCAGCAGGCAGATACATTCGAAAGCGAAAACTAAAGACGGCTGCTTAGATCAATCGGTTTAAGCAGCCGTCTTTTTCTAATAGTATTTAATAATGTTACATCTTGGCTGATTCCCTTATCGAAATCAGTCAGAACGGCTTACTTAGAATACTTTTTCTTCTTTGAATATACAGTTGTCCCAACCAGCATCCCACCGGATATGAACAGTACTGCAAACCACATCCACAGATTGCTGTTATCACCTGTCTGGGGACTGTTGGTATTTTCATTCCCATCTCCCTTAGGATTGGTCGGCTTATCGCTATCCGGATTTACAGGATTTGTTGGGTTGTCATCACCCGGATTTGTAGGCTCTGTAGGCTTTGTTGTTCCTGTAGCCGGGATTTTCTCTCCCTTTACCTCATAACCGCAAACCTTGCAGGTCTTATCGCCTGTATATCCGGGTTCGGTTGCCGTGGCTTCCTTTGCGTTTTCCACCATCCAGTCATGTTCAGCCCTATCACTGACAGCCCCGCAGCTGCATGCGTGCCAGTGTCCATTTGCGTCTGACTTCCAATCACTGCCATAGCTGTGCTGGTGCGTATCATCTACCGTTACCGTGATATTCAGTCGTTCGCTGTAATCCATACCGTCCTTATATGCTGCAATACGGAATTTTGTATTTTCCGTAATGGTTATTGGATCGGTGTACCTCATTCTGCTCGCTGTGTTCTGGCAGGGGCAGGTACCGTCCGTGGTATAGTAGATTACAGCCCCATCCGTGCCGCAAGAGAGTGTCATTGTTTCTCCGGAACGCACCGTAACAAAATTTTCCTTTGGCGATGCGGCGGTCAGAGAGATCTCGCCAATTTTCGCCGTCGGTCGCTCCGGGCGATTCTCCTTGTGTGTTACAAGCAACGGAATGCTGACACGCAAAGAAGTATTTTCAACCGACAGAGTAAGCTTTGTTGTACCGGGAAGCAGACCTTCTACAGCGAAAGTGGCAATTCCGTCTTCACCGGTGATGTCGTTTACCGGTGAGACATAAGCATAAAAGTCACTGGAAGCAACCGCCAAAATCTTCAAACCAGAGATGGGATTTCCGTCCGAATCCAAAACACGAACGGTTACTCTGGGTGTGGGATTTTCTCCCATATGGACGGAGATCTGATCCTCATAATTTAATACAATCTTGGCTGGTCGAGGCACAACCGTCAAACTGCCGCTGATGTACTTTGAAAGAGAAGTACCGGCATAATTCTCAGCGCCCTCAATTGATACAGAAACGGTGTCGCCAACTTTGGCTTTATTATTTGGAATCAGACGCAGCACTTTGGAATAGCATATGTTACTTTCCGTATTCACAGGCGTTTTCTCTGCCCATTCGTAGGTATAGCAATCTGGAATAGTCAGCGTTTTTGTAACACTCATGTACTGCGTAAAAATGATTTCCACATAATCGGGATAAGCGTTTATGCTTTGAACGGCAGGAGCCGCCGTGGAAATCAGCCCAATGTTCACATCAAGCTGGGGCGGAGGCACCTCCATCCATTCCGTTTCCGCTGCGATATAGCCATCCTTTGTAAATTTCACTTTCCAGTAGCCGTCTGGAACATACCAAGAGTACATTCCTTCTGCGTCTGTGAGTTGCGGGTTAATCTGCCCGCCGTAATTTTCTGCATCCCATTTTACGGCATTTGTGCCGTCTTTACTGGCGGAGTACCACAGCTCGGCTGTTACGCCGGAAAGGGGATTGCTTTCTACGGCTTCATAAACAATACCGGAAGGATCAAGGCACTCCCGCAGATCCGAACCAATGCTGCCCGAACCGAGACTGGAATTTCCGGAGGACTTAGGACCGCTGCCATCGGAGGAGGAATCCTCATCCGGACAGTCATTCCGGTCAATTTTACAGTATTTCTTTGCCGCCCGTTCTCCCTTTTGGAATTCCAACTCATGGGTGGTAATGTCTGCCTGTAATTGTGCTTTTGCATCGTCTGCAGCCTTGCCGTATAAATAACCGCCTCCGGCTACTGTCAGCCCTGCCACAGTCCCAATGCCGGGAACGAATGAGCAGGCGAGGGATAAACCTGCGACGCCTGCGTCTAAAGAAGCATACTGTCGAAGCTGCTTATAAAGGCGCTGCAGAGTTCGTCCTTCATCCATACACTTTTCATGGGCGTCTGCACATTGAAATTTAGTTGGGAAGGATTCGCAGTCCTTGACTTCCAATTGGAGATAATGGAAGTACAGCTTTCTGTGCCTTGCCACCTCGTCTTCCCAATTTTCAATCTCATTGTTGATGGAATAGATGTCAATAACGTCATTCCCAAACTGAACAGCATTCGCTAAATCGCCTGCTTTACCAATGACTTTGGATGTTTTTTCCAGTGCCGGAGCGATTTTAGGGAACGCCGCAGCTTTCAGTTGGAGCTTCGTCATAGAGTCGCTAATCTCACGGTAGTATTCCGGACTAATATATGGCATCTTACCCAGCCAGTAATCCATGTTCCATTGACTATATTGTTGCAGAATCCGTGGTGCATGGTTCACAAGAAAATCAAGTTCCTTTGCCATGGAATCCGCCACTTCTCCTGCCGCAGTTCCGACTAAACCAAGCCAGAAATCGCCTCCATAAGAAACTGCCGCTTCCAGCGCATCATGAGCCAAGGCAAGGCTGCCCTGTTCTTCTTCGCCTTCCTGCACGGAGAGGATAGCTGGCAATACAGCCTTGTTCGAATAAGAATTGATAGAAAGCGCAGCCGCCCCATTTCCTCCGGGCAGGGCATTCTCTACCTTTCCGCTGTTAATAATATCCTTATTCGCTATAACTTTATCCCAAAGCTTGGCTGTATCCATGGTGTAGAGCAACGCTCCGCTTTGATCATAAACATAGGCAGTATCGGAATTTTCCTCTTGCTCAACTTTAACGGAGACCGTTTTCATGTAATCGTCCAACGTGCCGTCTTTCGCTTTTGCGGCAAGTTCCGGCGAAAGCGAAATTCCCATTTCTTCTGCAATTTCGATGCCGTCTGCATAATCCGTCAGATTCTTATCCAGCAAAAGTCCGGCGGATATGTAGCCGCAAAGATTATCAATAGAGTTCTGCAAAGACAGCATCTCAGATTGGAATTCATATACTTCCTGCCGTTCTTCTTCCGTAGCATAGGAGAGGACTTCCTCGTCAAATTCAATCACCCATTCGTCCCCGAAGAGCATATTGATCATGCTGTTGATCTCGCCCTGATCAGTGGTGGTAAAAGGTTCCAGCATTTTATCAACATCTGCTTTTGCGGCGGCTTCGGCCTTTGCTTTTTCTGCATCTGTGGGATTTGCAGGATCAACGCAGTATTCATAATAATAGTAATACTGACAAAAATCCTCCACCAAAGACGCAGAATACTCATTTAAAAACTCATCTGTCCACGGATTTTCATACTTGTCATCAATTTCCTTTTCTTCCTGCTCGGTAAGCGCTGTACTCGCCGTCAATTCGGCCATCAGTGTTTGTGTACCGTTTTTTCCCTGCGCTGCCCACTGTGCTTTCATACTGTCATCAAGAATAGAAGCATAATTGAGGTCAAGCCGCACCGGTACTCTTTCGTTGTCAAAATAGTTCGGAATCACTCCGGGATGTTCCAATGTAACCATTCCGGTGAAAACATAGTCCGTAGATCCGTCGTCACACACGGTCTTACCGCTTAAATACAGCGGAACTTCCATTATGTCACCTGTTTTCATAGTAATGGTTACTGAAGTTAATTCCTCATCTAGAGGACTTTTTCCATTAACGGTGGCAGAAAAACTCCAGTCTTTACACTCGTCTCGTTTGGAGTCGGTAAACACATAACTGTAAGACAGATTTTTTGTGAGTCTGCTGTCCTGAACCACATAGTATTTTGAGTGATATTGTGTAAAATAGAACTCTTTGACAACCGCATCCGTAGGGTAATTTTTTATGACAGCGCTTCCTCCGTCACCCTCCGCCGTTTGGGTGGAGACTGTCAGTTTTTGCCCAATAGCAGCGTCTGCGGGCGGTGTGAAGTCAAAATATGCGATTCCAAGCTTATCGGTGGTAACGGTTCCCTTTTTCTCGCCATCCAGATAAACATCCACATTTGTCTGCGGTTTTGCCTTTATGGTAGCCGTAATTGTGGCGATCCTGCTCTCAAAATATTCCGAAGGCAAAGTCAGCCGCGTGGTATAGCAGTTAAAAGCGCAGCTACCCAAAGGTGAGGTTTTCTCGCCATCAGAGAGTGCTGCCGAGATGACGCGGTTTCCTGTTCCTGTGACGGACAGATCCATGAACACAACACCCTTGTTGCGGCTTACCGGAATTGTCAGTGTATTGCCGGATTGGGTATATCCGTTGGATGCAGCTCCCGCATCCAACCTTCCGATTTCATTCCCGATGTAGCTCACGGTTGCATCTGCCGGTATATTAATTGTCAGCGTTCCGCTTGCGACCGCGTTATCGGCAAATCCATAAAAAACGCGGGCGCGGAACTTTACTCCGGTTAGGGGAGAGTTTTCATCCAATCGAACACAGGAAAAATCTGTGTTCACAATAGTGCCAAATTCAGCGGTGTTCAAAACGGGAACAGTGACTGTATCAATGGCGGTTGTTTCCTTGTCTCGTATGGTAAAGTGAATTTTTTTATAGTCTGTATCTTCAGTCATGCCGTAGCTCGTCAAGCCGGAAAGTGCCGGAATAACGGAGAGATATTGATTTTGATTGAAGATAACAGCCGTATAGCTTCCAGCTTTCAGTTTATCGCTGGTATAGCTGTAGGTTTCCTCCATTATCGTGGAAGAAACAGTGCCATACTCCGACAAGTTTCCTTCTGAATCAAAAATCAGTATATTATGTCCTCCGGTGAAACTGCTCACAGTTGGAATCACAACATTTCCCCAAGCGGGAAGTACCAGTTCCAGCCTTGGCCTTGCGAGTGTTGTGGTAGCCGTTGCACCGCTACGCTTTAAGCTTTCGTCAGTTTCAGCAGTCAGCGTCAGCGTAGTGTTTTTTTCAACAGAAACGGTATCTTTCAGAATGATATACGGAAATTGCAGGGTGTAATCCGTGTCCTCTGTCAAAGTTTTCTCACCTGCTTTGAGAACAAGAGTAAGTCCGTCAAAGCTATAAAGATTTTTACCCTCGCTGTCGGACAGAGAAACGGTAATGGTTCTGCTGACGGGGAGTGTGGCAAGCTCCACATTTCCCAAATCCCAATTTCCGGTACTGCCCGCCGCACGCACAAGGCGCTGATCGATATACCCATCCGCGCTGAAAACAACTTTTACATCCTCATCGTTCTTTACAGTGAAAGAGAAAGCGCCGCTCCCATCGCTTGTCTGCGCAATTCTTTCGCCGCCTTTTTCCACAACAATAGACGCATCTGCGGGTGTTACCTTGCCACTCACGGTATAGGCATAGACAGGCTGTGTTTCGGAAAGTTCCTCCCATGTATATTTGCAACTCACGGATTCACTGGATTGTTCAATCAAATTCTGCGCATAGGCGTACAAATCGCTTTCCGTTACGCCGTCACTTTTGTATCGATAGCCGCAGATTGTCGCATAAGCGACGCCGGATAAGATTGGGATAAATCCATTATCTTCGTTTTCGTCTTTGAGCGTCAAATCCCTGTTCAGAATTTTCAAGGTCAATCCGGGATTCGCATCATCGGCATAATAGCTGTTGTAAGGGACAGAGAAAGCTCCCGCACCGATATAAGTAACGGTTTCCGGCACCACGATGGTGGCATTTAACAGTCCCTCCATATATTCACCATTGTCTGTACCATTACAGCAGTAAAAAGCGCACACGCCGATGGATTGCAGACCCTCATGGAGCGTAAGGGATTTTAAATTGTAATTGTAGGCAAATGCCCGTTCATCAATCGTTTCAATTGTTCCGGGCAGGGAAACCGACGAAAAGCGGCAGCCAAAAAACGCCTCATATCCGATAGATGTTACGGTGACCGGCAAACTTTCGAAAATGCTGTCTGGTAAACTGGTACAATGATCAAAGCCATTGATTTCAGTAAACCCTTTATTATCAGGCCAGGTAATTTCCGCAAGCTGATAACATCCTGAAAAAGCCTCCTGACCGATTGTTGTCAAAGAGTTCGGCAATGTGAGAGAGGTTATGACAGCGCCGCCAAAGGCATTGCTTCCAATCTCAATCAGGCCTTCGTTCAGCACGATATCCTGTATCGTATAGGTTCTGATTTCATCGCCATAATCATCTAACCCTGTACATATGTAATTTGCCGAAAAAGCATCCTGTGCCACGCGGCTAATGTTTTCAGGCAGTTCAACAGAGGACAGAGCGCAACGTTCAAATGCACGAAACGGAATCTCTGTAATTTGCGTGAGTTCCGAAAGATTCACTGCGGCCAGCCTTTCACAGCCGGAAAACATATAGGTTCCCAGTTTTGTTGTTCCGGCAGGCAATTCAATGGAAGTAAGCGCCGTGCAGCCTGCGAAAACGCCGTTCCGGTCGGAATTATAGACATCTTCAAAGCTGGGCGCACTTCCTTTCGCAAAGGTAACTTGCGTTAAGTATTGACAGGACATAAACGCCCCTGCGCCTATTTCCGTCACACTCGCGGGAATAGAAACAGATACAACATGATAACGCGCAAATGCGCTCCAACGAGTGCCTTCAATCTTCGTAACCGTCATTCCGTCAATAGTTTCCGGAATTTCCACGGCAATATCCGCTTCTTCAAACCCTTCCGCAACGCTTATGCCGGTAATCGATACCGTGGAATCGCCATTTTCTGTATAATTCAGCGTATAGTTCGCACTTTCTACCGCAAAAGCCTGCGTCGGGAATCCTGCCAGCAACATACAGACCATAAGCAAAATGGATATAAATCTTTTCGAGTAGTATTTCATCATACACCATCCTTTCCGCTGTCATCGCTTATCCAGCTTTCTGTGCCTGCTGTAAACGGTAACGCCTATCACACCGCCACAGGAAATGAACAATACGGCAAACCAAAGGGCAAGATTGCTGTTGTCGCCTGTCTTAGGACTGGTGACATCTGTATTTCCATCCGGTTTTGTCGGATTGGTCGGTTTTGTTGTTCCCGAAGCCGGAATCTCTTTGCCTTTAACAGTATAACCGCATACTTTGCACACTTTGTCGCCGGTGTAGCCCTTTTCCGTTGCAGTTGCATCCTTAGCATTTTTCGTTTCCATATCATGAGCCGCTTTGTCTGCGATACTGCCGCAGGAGCATTCGTGCCAATGGTTGTCTGCGTCTGACTTCCAATCTGTTCCATAGCTATGGGTATGGGAAGATGTCGTCGGCGTTATGGTCAAATTTGTGTCAACCCACATTGTTGCATATCCACCATTAGGATATTGCAACATCGGGTCATAGTCAGAAGTGTCATAATCGTAATATTTACCATTTATTTTCAATTTCGTATCAGTTGTAAAACAATATCCTTCTGCTGCCTTGAAATATATTCCATAAGTGTAAGTTTTACCATTCTCAAATTCGGTAAATAAATCATCAGGGTTGTTGTCGTTCCAAAAATCAGCCGCATAATAATATTTTTTACCACCATCCGTACTCCAATATTCAGACTGGTAAATATATGGAACATTCTCAGGCGTTTTTCCTGTGAATACAGGCTTATCTCCAACATTAAAACTGATGGTTGCATTATTTATCTCGACAACACTAATATTTTGCAACTGAACAGTTTCGGGTTTTATTGTACGCACAGCAACTACAAAAAGTCCTGTTCCAGAATTCGTTACATTTGCATTATTCACAGCATTTGCATTTACCATTACTGAACAATTAGTCGCAAATGTATTTCCCTCTCTTGCTTTAAGAGAAATACTATACATATAAGTTTTGCCTTCCTCGAAGGTAGTTATTTTTTTATCTTGTGCAAGTGCATTATTCTTACTTTCATCAGAGTACCAGTATTTTACTGGTACAGATTCGCCATTTGCATTCGTTTCCATTTCTTCCCAATATTCGTACTCTATATCATATTGTTCGTCCCATGGATCACATTTGTAAGCAGTTGCTTTTGGAGTATCTCCCGGCTCATAATTAAAAGTTACACCCTCAATATCTACATCGCCAATGTTGCCAATGCTGTCACTTACCGTTACAGGATTCAAAAACTCCCACGCGGTAAAGGTCTTCCCATTATCAGACACGCTTGTATTTGCCATTTGTGCGGTATATGTTGTTCCCTCACAAATAAAAGTCACATTATCAGAAAATACATATCCGTCTTTCGCCTTTAATACAACGCTATACCAGTATTCCCCACCGGCAATCGGGTTACGGGGAGTATCTGTGCTTTTGATAATGTCCGTTATCGGGGTACTTTCACCATAAGTGGACTTCTCCCACGCTTCTTCCACGATTTCCACTTTTCCGCTGCAAGCAGAATTGTTGGGATTCACTTCGGCAGTAAATGCAACGGGCTGTGAAGCATCAAGATTTTTCCAAACATTACCGATGTCAACTGTGGTAATAACCTCGTCGGTGCTGGCGGCTGGAAGATCGATTGAGTAAGGACTGTAAATACGCAGTTCCGTACTCAGATCTTTTATTTCAAGATTCGTGTCGGAGCCTGCCTTACCCCACTCATAACCGCCTACGGAAACAATTGTATCATCGCTGATAAAGTAGCCATTATTCGTTTTAAGTACGATATTATAGGAATAATGGTGTCCTGCTTCAAACTGTGTAATCTGCTTGTCTGCTGCAAGAGACGCCATTTTACTCGAATCAGAATACCAATACCGTCCTGTACCTGTCCAAACACTGCCTTCTGTTTTTTGTTCTATTTCCCTCCAATACTCATAGGCAACAGAACATTCTCCCTCTGTCACCGACGCTACAGCCTGCGGTGCATCGCCAGCTTTATAGTTTGGTGCAGTGTAGGTGACACTAATTTTGTCAATGTAATTGACTCCTGCCGCAAACGCAGTTATCGGCACAATCGTAAGTACCATGCAAAGCACAAGTAGAATGCTTAGCAGTTTTCTGTTACGCTTTTTTTGACTGTTCATAAAAAATTCCTCCTTATGGATTAATGTGATTTTGATCTTCTCAGCAAAGCATTTGCCAGCACCGTTTCGTTTTCCAAATATTGAGATATTCTATCAGCAACGGCGGTTATGGCTCGCTGTATTCCTTCTGCGGATAAGCCTGTACATGGGCGCACCATTGTGACAAGCAGTTGTGTTCCATCCGTCTGTTCGCTTACGGAAATGGAAAAGACGCTTTTGTTTCCGTATACTGGTATTTCAGAAACGATACTTGACGAATCCGTTTTTTCATATCGGACGCCGTCCTGTTCCAGTACCTCGTATATGGCAACGATGACATACTGTCGGACATACGGGAGCGTCCTTTGGGTGGTGTTCACGATTCGGCCTCCTTTCCAAGTTGTGCTTTACCTGTTTATATTTATAAATTATAGATGGCATAGGTTCTAAAATATATAAGGGAAGTCCGCCAATCTGCTGAAAATGGGGTGGCGGAAGTCCGCCAATCTAAAAATTGGGGGCAAAAAGCTGTTTTTCACTACGAAAAGAGCATAAAAAAACCGCCTTCCATTTTCAGGAAAGCGGCAAAGCAAACACTGGGTTCAAAAATTATTTATTGTAAAGATTGAGTAGTCCGACACGGGATTTTACACCGGTCTTTTCGTAGATAGCGGAAATATACCGTTCCAAAGTCCGTCTGGAAACATACAGGCTTTCAGCGATTGCCTGAACGCTGTCCTCTGTATTGACAAGACAGCCGAACACCTCAGTTTCTCTTTCCGTGAAAGAAAACACTTCTGAGAATTTTCGCAGCTTTTCTTTCTCGCTGACAGCATCAGTTGCATCTGTAATAAGCTGTTCCATAAATGCTTTCTTTTGAAAGGTATATGCTGCCGCCACGATACTGACTGCTACAAACAAAAACAGCACAAGAACAACGACGGCAATACTGCTGTCGGAGGACAGCAGGGTTAAAACGAGATTGGCAATGACAGCGGCGGTGATATTATTGACCGCACGTCCCATGCCTGCCCACAGCGCAGGTGTTCTCATATGACGTGCAAGCTCCATAAAGCCGGAAGTAAAAAACACGGCAAAAAAGCCTGCCGATAGATAAAATACGATCAGTCCTACCAAAAATGGTCCGGCGAATTTAAGTACAACGATACATATGGTTGACAGTATCATTATGCAGTACATGATAAGCCCCATATATTTTCTGTTTTTTATGTCAAATACAAATCCTGCTGTCAAACCACTTAACGCAAGCAGGATTCTCGGCCATTGTCCGATATCCATTGTTCCATTTGCGTGGGCAAGCGTTACCGCATTGTCAAGTGTACTGAAAATGAATGTCATCAGCACTACAAGCAGAATCATAAGAATTCCGACGATTGATCCCTTTGTGTGTTTTCCGGTATTACTTACGCTCTTTTCTTCATCCGGCGGCACATCTGCCTGCTGACCATTGTTTTCACAATAAACACGGTCGTTCTTTATCAGCATCCAAACAAGCAGTAGCAAAAATACCGATAATATGATTGCTTCCGCAATCTCTGAACGAACAAGATTGTTGTTTGCGAACTGGAGCATGATACCCAGCGCATAGGAAATACCCACAGTCCTTGCTAAATACCTGTCCGTTTTCATCATACGCATGGAAACATAAAAAACCGCGCTGCCGGACAAACCAAGAAGCAGAAACAAAACAAGTCCCGCTATGAATGTCGCTGTATAAGCAGTACCCATACAGATGAGAGCTATGCATAAGATAGACGCCAGACTGATGACAGCGGAAATTATAATCTTCAACCGTTTTTTACAAAATCGATGAAACAACGGATACAGCAGAAAGCCTGTTGCACTTACTCCGAGTGCATAATTCTGTGCCAGGACGGTTTTATCCTCTGATACCATGCGGGAAAGTACATCTACATATAAATATTCCGCACCTAAAAATAGAAAGGTGAATAAGCCCATCAAAATAACAGCGTTTATATAAGGAATTCTGTCTTTCTTTTTGAAATCAACGCTTTGCGTGATTTTTGTTAAAACATTACTCATTGAAAAAATCTCCTTTATATGCTGTCATCGCTAAACTCCATGATGTCGTTGGGAGTACAATCCAATGCCCGGCAAATCCTGCCCACAATATCCACGGTTATGTTCTCGCCCTTGTTCATTTTTGAAATGACATAGTTGCTGATTCCCGCCGCTTTTTCAAGGTCTTTCTTTTTCATATCCTTGTCAATGAGCAGTTTCCATAATTTTTTATAGCTTACTGTCATATCGATTCCCCTCGTTTCTGAAATCATTCTTGTAATAGCAACGGCAACTGGCAGAAAAAAACAGCCAACGCATTTAAATTTAATTCAGTATATCATATATTATCGAAAAACACAAGGGGTTATAAAGCGATAGCTTTATTTTTCGTCATTTTGGGTTGACTCTGATTTGCATATTCTCCTTTCTGCCGTAATCACTTTTCAAGTGGGAAGTTCACTGCACCCGGCATGATGAAAAGTGCCACCTGCCACCAAAAGGCCGCAGTTGCCCCTCGGTGTAGGTGGTATTTTTTTGCCCCTTATTTTCCCCGAAGCATATAAAGCAGGCTACTCTTGCCGCCTTTTTCACGGTATCGCTGCTGGGTTTCAAGAAGTCCGGACTTTCTCAAATCCTGCAGCGCCCTGCGGACAGTAGACTGCGACAGCTTCAGTTCGCTTGCTATGGTAGGGATCGCAGGCCAGCATTCGCCGTCCTTATTCGCCCTGTCGGAAAGATAAATATACGCAGACACCGCACGGTGAGGCAGTTCGGAGCGATACAAAAAATCAAGCCTGCCCATCGGATTTCACCTTCTGTTCCTGTATTGTAACCGGCTGCTGATTTCTGCGGTTTCTCGGAGCAGTCTGCAGAGCAGTTCCACCGCTTCGCCGTTTTTCCTTGTCCTGCTGTCTTGCCGGTCTTGGCTCGTTCTTCTCCTCGATGTGCTAACAAATCGGAATTTTTTGTGATTTTTTCGTTGGAACCTATTGACAAACCAGAAAATGTGAATATAATGATGTTATCAGGATTGCTAACGGGCTAACAAGCAAACCTGCAAACATCATTGTTTCACCATGTGATTAATGAGAGTCGCCCGAATTATTTATTTTTATTTTTAATGGCTTTTATTGCCGAATTTATTTATTGAAATTTTTAAGGGCTAATGTAAAAGAAAAGGTGAAGATTATGAACACACAGCAGTATTTGAATTTCGGAGATTTTCTCCAAAAGAAACGCACGGAGAGGCAAATCACCCTTCGTAAGATGGCGGAAATGATAGGTATAACAGCGCCATATCTGACAGATATCGAAAAGGACCGTCGTAACCCTCCCGAAATGGAGAAATTGGAAACGATCTCTAACATTCTCATTTTAAGCGACGAAGAGAAAACCACTATGTTTGACCTTGCCGGAAAGCGCAGAAATTCGGTAGCGCCTGATCTGCCGGATTATATCATGAAGAGAGACTATGTATCAGCTGCTCTTCGTACTGCACGCGATTTAGATGCAGGCGAGGAAGACTGGCATAAATTCGTTGAGGAGCTGAAGCAGCGAAAGGGGTAATTTATACAGATGTACACACCTACCGTAAAGGTGAAAAAAAGCGGAGTTCCTGTCGTAAGTAAGAAGGAACTTGACGCCATCGGCGAGAGATTTGTTGCAGATTTTCAACCTAATGTTCTGAAAAATCCTGAACTGGTGGATATTGATGGCTTTGCAGAACTTTATCTGGGCATGACTCCCGACTATCAGTATCTGTCCCATAACGGCATCTATTTAGGGATGACTGTATTTAACGATACCAATAAGGTCATCGTTTTTGATCCCACATCCCAGCGTGCTGAGTATATCAGTGCAAAAGCCCGCACCATGATTATAGACAAGCAGTTACTTGAAGAAAACCAACAGCACAGATACCGTTTTACCGTCGGTCATGAGGCAAGTCACGATATTCTGCACACCGCTTATTTCGCTTATGACCCTTGTCAAATTTCCATGTTTGATGATTACGAACCTATGATACAGTGCCGCTTAGATACTCCCAGCGGAAATAAGAAAAACACCACAGAGTGGAATGACTGCGACTGGATGGAGTGGCAGGCTAATACCCTCTCTTCTGCTATCCTTATGCCCAAATGTGCGGTAGAGTTGATTGCAAACCGATACAGAGAACACAAAGATCTAAAAAATCCGATTCATCGTTGTATACTCGTTGCACATATTTCTAACGCATTTGATGTATCTATCGCAGCCGCAACCATACGCTTAAAAGATCTCGGATATATTGATAAAAACGATACAACCGATTATTCCATTGGCACAACCCTTATGGATTTTGCCTCGGTAGTCGCTGCTGTATAAATTCTCTGTCAATAATAGCGGGTTTTCCGCCCGCTGTTATTTTTTATCCACAGTGTTAATAACAATGCTAACACGCTAACAAACGGAGGTGTTGCCTATTAGCACGACAAGGAAGGAGGTTCTCCATGGAGGAGATACGAGACTGTAAAGGCAGACTTGCCTGCAAAGGTAATGCTGCCACGGGTTTTGTTGAAGCAATATATAAAGGACAAAAGACCCGAACTACGCTCCCTGTTGGTGAAACATTCACCATAGAGCGCGAAGGTGTTGTAACAAAAGTCATTCGAATCAGCACCACAGCTTTCAAGATTGAAAGCTACGCTTGTGCGGCGTAACGCACATAATTAGTGAAATAGAATCCGCAGAGCTGCACGACGGCCGGGATACACAGTTTCTCATTTGAGGATCAGTGCGTCCCAGCCGTCTTTTTGTTTTGCGGAACGTGAGTAGCTTCTGCGGCTTCGATTTCAAAACCTTATTTAACTATGAAATCGAAATGAAAAGGAGCTACTTTTATGAAAATCAAATACGCATTTTTAGATGGAGCAACCACAGAGGTCGAGGTTTCCGAGGAAATCGGTACTGTGATCATCGACAGCCGAAAAGCGGAACACGCCCAGGACGAGCGTCAAAGGTATCACTGTCCGTATTCCTATGACGCCATCGACTATGAGGGCGAAGAATATTCCACCGATGAGACTCCGGAAACAGAGCATATCCGCTCGGAGAGGGACTCCCGTCTATATGCGGCGCTTGCCTCCTTGACCGAAACCCAGCGCAGACGGTTACTCATGCTTGCGGATGGTCTTTCCATGAGGGAGATTGCTCGCCGTGAATAAGCGGATATCAAAACCGTGCGTGAGTCAATCGAAGGGGCAAGAAAGAAATTTCAAAAGAATTTCTGAAAGCACCCCCTCAAAACACCCCGCTTTTCTGCGTATAGCGAGAGGGATACAAAATCTGCCCTTTCAGAAAGGCGGTAAGCAATGAGACACAATTTGAGTATCAGCGTCTCAAAGGAACCCAAGGGCGGCGGGGTTGTTGCCTGCAAATGCATCACTCTCCGTGAAAAACTCTTGACCAGGCTTATGGGTTCCAAGCAGAAAGTGATGGTTCTTATCCCCGGCAGCACCGTGGACACCGTTTCCATCACCGAGGTCAAGGAAGGAGGACTGCACTATGAGCAAAATTAAGCTGCTCCTGGATGTGGTCGAGGATATGCGTTCTCTGGCAGACAGTATCCAGGCTGTCGCAGATGCAATGACGCAGAGCGAAGCACAGCCGGATACAGCACCGAAGGCCGCAGAAACTCCGGTGCCCAAGACAAAAGCCGAGACGAAAATCACAATCGAAGAGGTTCGTGCGGTTCTCATTCCTCTTTCTCAAGACGGTTACGGCGAACAGATTCGTGCGATTTTCAAAAGGTACGGTGCGGAAAAGCTGTCGGGTGTTGCTGAATCAGACTATGCGGCAGTGATTCAAGATGCGGAGGAACTAAAAAATGCCACCTAACAATCATGCAATTCTCTCTGCTTCCTCTTCCCACAGGTGGCTGAACTGCAACCCCTCTGCTCGTCTTGAGCAGGAATTTGCAGACCGAGAGAGTGAAGCCGCCGCAGAAGGCACAGCGGCTCATGCACTGGCAGAACACAAACTCCGCAAGGCTCTGAAGATGCGTTCCAAGAAGCCAATCAGCCGCTTCGACTGTGACGAAATGGATACGTATACCGACGCCTATGTTCAGTTTGTGCTGGAGGCTCTTTCGGAAGCAAAGCAAAACTGCTCCGATCCTACGGTGCTGATCGAGCAGAAGCTGGATTTTTCCTGCTATGTGCCGGACGGTTTCGGTACGGGCGACTGCATCATTGCGGCAGACAAGCTGCTGCACATCATCGACTTCAAATACGGTCAGGGCGTTCTTGTCAACGCAGAAGAAAATCCGCAGATGATGCTGTATGCTCTCGGCGCTCTCCGGCTGTTTGACTCCCTCTACGATATCGAAGCGGTGTCCATGAGCATCTTCCAGCCAAGGCGTGAAAATGTCAGCACATGGAGCATCAGCGTTAAGGCGCTGAACGAATGGGCGGAAAACACACTCATTCCCAAAGCACTGCTGGCCTTCAGCGGCGAGGGAGAATATCATCCCGGCGCATGGTGCCAGTTCTGCAAGGCGGCGGTCAAGTGCCGTGCCAGGGCAGAAGAAAAATTACAGCTTGCCAAGTATGAGTTTGCACAGCCGCCGCTCCTTACGGATGCGGATATTGAGGATATCCTCGGCAGGCTGGATGACCTCACCAAGTGGGCGAACGAAATCATGGCGTATGCGCAGGACGCCGCTGTCAATCACGGGAAGCAGTGGCACGGGTATAAGCTCGTGGAAAGCCGCACCAACCGCAGGTACACCGATGAGGATGCCGTGATCAAGGCTGCGAAATCCGCCGGATACCATGACATTTTCAAACACAGCCTTATTCCCATCACAGAGATGGAAAAACTCATGGGCAAAAAGACCTTTGCCGAGGTTTTGGGTGCTTTCGTTGAAAAGCCCCAGGGCAAACCGACTCTTGTTCCGGCATCCGACAAGCGTCCGGCTATTACATTCACGGGTGCAGAAAATGACTTTACTGAATTTAAAGGAGATTAAAAATTATGGCTAACAAGACTAATTCCACCAAAGTTGTGACCGGCATCGTCCGTCTTTCCTACGCAAATGTGTGGGAGCCTGCTTCCATCAACGGCTCTAACCCCAAGTACAGCGTTTCGCTCATCATCCCCAAGTCAGATACCAAAACTATCGCAGACATCAACGCTGCTGTAGACGCCGCTATCAAGGACGGCGCAGCGAAATTCGGCGGCAAAATACCCAATAAGGCAGCTCTCAAGCTCCCTCTCCGTGACGGAGATACCGAGCGTGATGACGAAGCGTACAAGGATTCTTATTTCGTCAACGCCAACAGCACCACCGCTCCTCAGATCGTTGACCGCTCTGTGAATCCCATCCTTGACCGTGCGGAAGTCTACTCCGGATGCTATGCCCGTGTATCCATCAACTTCTATGCCTTCAACTCCAACGGTAATCGCGGCATCGCCTGCGGTTTGGGCAACATCCAGAAGGTTCGTGACGGCGAACCTCTCGGCGGTAAATCATCGGCGGCTGACGATTTCAGCACCGACCTTGATGATGATTTCTTGGCATAAGGAGGGCTGACCGATGACTGAATATCAGGAACTTATGCTTTCCGTCTGCTTCGGCGGTATGGTCGGACTGATGATCGTAAATCTCATCGCCGCGCTCGGACTCTGTATCAGCGAATGGAAAGACAAATGCCGCAGGCGCAAGCTGGATAAGGAACTGGCTGAAAAACTGAAGGAAACAAACAGCGCGAAGTAATGCCGCAGGGCGGCAGAGAGCAATTTCTCTGCCGTCCATTACTTCATCGAAAGGACGACCTATGAAGAACTTATCTATCGACATTGAAACCTATTCCCCGGAGCCGCTTGCCAAGTGCGGCGTGTACCGTTACAGCAGCCACCCGGATTTTGAAGTTTTGCTGTTCGGATATTCGGCAGACGGCGGTCCCGTTCATGTAGTGGATTTCACTGCCGGTGAGAAACTGCCGGACGATGTCCTGTCCGCTCTTACAGACACATCTGTCACCAAGTGGGCGTTCAATGCGCAGTTTGAGCGTGTGTGCCTGTCGAGGTATCTCGGATTTCCTGTCGGGCAGTATCTCGACCCCGCATCTTGGAAATGCACCATGGTGTGGTCGGCAACACTGGGACTTCCGCTCTCTCTGGAAGGCGCCGGTGCAGTATTAGGACTTGAAAAGCAGAAGCTCAAAGAAGGCAAAGACCTTATTCGCTACTTCTGCACGCCTGCCAAAAGCCGAGATGGGCGCTTCATCCGTCATTCCCCCTCGGACGCTCCCGAAAGGTGGGAGCAATTCAAAGCATACAATCTGCGGGACGTAGAAACGGAAATGTCTATTCAGCAGAAGCTGTCAAAATTCCCGGTTTCCGAATCGGAGTGGGTCAACTACCACCTCGATCAGGAGATCAATGACCGCGGCATTATGCTGGATATGATGATGGTCAGGCAGGCAATCCGTTGTAATGAGCAGTATAAAAAGACGCACATGGAACAGGCACGGGAATTAACAGGGCTTGAAAATCCCAACTCCCCGGCGCAGCTGAAAGCGTGGCTTTCTGAAAAAGGCATTAAAGCCGACTCCCTTTCCAAAGCGGCAGTAGCTGAACTTTTAGAACATTATATGGGTCCCCGACAAGTCGGTAGACTTGTTGGGGAAAGGAGGAGCAGCGAAATGACTGAGCTTTCGGCTTTAGGCGGAAGCGAAGGATATGCAGCTTGCGACGACGCCGGTGAGGTGGAACTGGCGCTCTCGCTTCGTCAGGAGCTTGCCAAGAGCAGCGTTAAGAAATACACCGCTATGGAAACTGTGGTGTGCAGTGACAACCGAGCCAGAGGTCTGATTCAGTTTTACGGAGCCAACCGAACCGGAAGATATGCCGGACGGCTCGTGCAGGTGCAAAATCTGCCGCAGAATCATCTGCCGGATCTGGAAGCGGCACGAGGGCTTGTCCGTGACGGTCAGTTTGATACGGTTGAACTATTCTATGAGTCCGTGCCAGTGGTTTTATCGGAGCTTATCAGAACAGCCTTTATGTTGTGGTCAAGCTTTTTTGTAACACTTTGTTCGATAAATATCTACCTGTAACG
>OGPS01000768.1_pt1 | contig 27886 bp, 29 predicted proteins | sample 1552931 | NCBI WGS metagenome assembly OGPS01 (sample SAMEA2580252, study PRJEB22360) | human gut metagenome | biome: human gut; feature: human-associated habitat; material: faeces | place: Denmark | collected 2008/2010 | reverse complement strand
CGCTCTGCATTCAAGATAAACCTATTATCTGCTTTTTGCGCAGGGTTGTCAATGTGGAACCCCCGCACATGCGGGGAAAAGTCACTCACCTGTGAGCGGATAGATTTCCGCTTGGGATCACCCCCGCGTAGGCGGGGAAAAGTCCAGCTTGTCGAGTGCATCCTTGCACGGGCCGGGATCACCCCCGCGTGGGCGGGGAAAAGTTGATGGGCCGCCCGCGCAGGTCGGTCGGGGCAGGATCACCCCCGCACAGGCGGGGAGAAGTCCGTACTTTTTGTACGGCAAAAAGGATTATAAGGATCACCCCCGCATAGGCGGGGAAAAGGCGGAACTGACCGCAGCGGTGATCTCTGCCATGGGTTCACCCCCGCGCAGGCGGGGAAAAGGCTACCGGGAGTTTGGCATCGACATCTCGGATAGGATCACCCCCGCGCAGGCGGGGAAAAGCGTTGCACCGCGTCAAAAACGATCTGCGCTATGGGATCACCCCCGCGTGGGCGGGGAAAAGTACAGTCGTCCTTCCTACTCCCGGATATCTATGGGATCACCCCCGCGTGGGCGGGGAAAAGGGAACCAGGCGTTCTCATGGTATGGCAGTTCCAGGATCACCCCCGCGTGGGCGGGGAAAAGATTCTGGAACCGTCCATGGGTGTGGGCAACTTCGGATCACCCCCGCATGGGCGGGGAAAAGATGTTCGTCAGGTAGGTGCTGTATGCGGCAGAGGGATCACCCCCGCGTGGGCGGGGAAAAGACCGAGAACATAACGCCGAGCATCTATGAACAGGGATCACCCCCGCGTAGGCGGGGAAAAGTTCCACAGCGCAGCCGAGATCGATGAAAAAATGGGATCACCCCCGCACAGGCGGGGAAAAGTTATCGTTAACCTTATACTGACCAAAGGGCACAGGATCACCCCCGCACAGGCGGGGAAAGGTCAGGAATGAAAGGAATGAAATCATGGAAGTTAGGATCACCCCCGCGCAGGCGGGGAAAAGATAAGGCAGAGCATCTGGTACAGGACCACATAGGGATCACCCCCGCACAGGCGGGGAAAAGATGTTACCTCTGCGCAAGCACAAAGTCAAGTTGGGATCACCCCCGCGTGGGCGGGGAAAAGGCAAAGATTACGCCACGGCTGAAACGATGCAGGGGATCACCCCCGCATGGGCGGGGAAAAGCTGGCTGTCGCTTGACAGCTGTTTGCTGTGGTGGGATCACCCCCGCATGGGCGGGGAAAAGTTGCCCAGAAAGTTCACAAAGGCGGCAAATCCAGGATCACCCCCGCATGGGCGGGGAAAAGTAAATCTCTCTATTCTGGAGGGCGCGGACACCGGGATCACCCCCGCATGGGCGGGGAAAAGCATGCAGGCCGCTTTAAGAAGCTCGTCGGCTGGGGATCACCCCCGCATGGGCGGGGAAAAGTGCAAGCCTGCCCAGAGGACAGCCCCGCATCAGGGATCACCCCCGCATGGGCGGGGAAAAGGCAGCCACGCCGCCCCAGTAGTCGGGACAGGCGGGGGCACCCCCGCATGGGCGGGGAAAAGCCACCCACGGACAGCGCCCCGCCACCGGGCGCAGGATCACCCCCGCATGGGCGGGGAAAAGCTGCTGGTGCGCCGGTCGGTCGGCTGGCGGTGGGGATCACCCCCGCATGGGCGGGGAAAAGATCCACTCCACCACATGGTGGATGGTGCCGCCATAATCACCCCCGCATGGGCGGGGAAAAGATGCCGTTCGCGTTGGTAACTGCGCCGGAATCGGGATCACCCCCGCATGGGCGGGGAAAAGTTGACAGTTTGCACAGGAAATATTACAAAATGGGGATCACCCCCGCATGGGCGGGGAAAAGCTGATGCCGCCCCGCATGGGTTTCTGGTTCAAGGGATCACCCCCGCATGGGCGGGGAAAAGTCGAAGACATGAAAAAAGCAGGTCTAAATCCAAGGATCACCCCCGCATGGGCGGGGAAAAGCCAGGCTGATTGTGCCGGTCATGGTGCGCGTGGGGATCACCCCCGCATGGGCGGGGAAAAGAAGGCAAGCGCACCAGCAGTGTGCTGACCACCAGGATCACCCCCGCATGGGCGGGGAAAAGCAGTATGGCTGTTTTTTACAGCATAGATTACAAGGATCACCCCCGCATGGGCGGGGAAAAGTTCCCATTTGGCACAGGTCAAGCAGCCGGTCAAGGATCACCCCCGCATGGGCGGGGAAAAGTCCGGGCGTACTGCATGGCGAAGGACTGGATTGGGATCACCCCCGCATGGGCGGGGAAAAGGCGGTCTGCCGCCAAATTGAGAAATGGTGCGTAGGATCACCCCCGCATGGGCGGGGAAAAGCTCCAATTCTGACGCGAATGCGCCGCAGGTCGGGGATCACCCCCGCATGGGCGGGGAAAAGACTAAAAAGATCCCATAGAAGCGGCATTTTTATCAGCGGGCCGATCCCGTTTCATTCAGTTTTGCATAGACCTGCTGGATCAGGCGGCAGTCGGGCAGGGCGCGATGGGTCTCCTGCTGGGCAACCTCAAAATGCCGGGCCAGCGTGAGCAGCTTATAGTTCATCACCCCCGACACCTTACGGCGGGCAAGGGGCAAAACATCGATGCTGCGGTTGGTAAGCAGGGGTCTGTCATTCCGAATGCAGGCCGCACGCAAGAAATCGAGGTCAAATTTCAGGTGATAGCCCACCAGCGTATCTTTGCCCACGAATGCGAGAAACGCCTCCAGCGCGGCCAGCGGCTCCATACCGCCGCTCCGCTCCTCCGGCGTGATGCCGGTGAGCTTTGCCACCACATCCGGCAGAGGTTCTGTGCCCCGGACAAGGGCCGAAAATTCTTCGGCAGGCTGACCATCCCGCACACGGAGAGCGCCGTATTCCACAATGGCATCTGAGGCGGCGTTCAGACCGGTGGTTTCAAGGTCGATCACGGTGTAGCTTTCTTCCTTGGCAGGGGCGGCGGCTTTCTTCCGGGCCATCTTCTGAGCCATCTGGCGTTTGGCCGCGTTGCTGAATCCCGGTTTGAGATCAGCCGCCGGGGCCTGCGTCCGGGGCAGCGGGCGGCGCATCAGCTTGATGCCCTCGAAATCAACGGCCTCCCAGCTGGTGTTGTGGGTGCGGAAATCCATCCGCTGTTCGTTGTTGATGTTGAACACCAGCGTTGCCTGCCCATTTTTCAGGTTTTCGCAGACGCGATCCCAGATGGCATCCCGCACACGGCTGCTCACATTGCCCACATACACGCCGGTGTTGATCTCGCACAGCCACTTGGACAGGTCACCCCGCAGGCTGGGCGGACAGTTTGTCATAGTCAGGACAACGATGGCTCCTCACCTTCTTCCGCATCGAAGTAGTTTACGCCGTTGGCAACGGTGCCGATCTTGCTGTCCCAGAGATAGACCGCTTCCGGTTCCGCCGCCTGCTCCTCTTCGTTCAGGAGCAGCCAGCGGACATCGTGCACCATCCGCTCCAGAATATGATGTTCCACCATGGCATCCCGCACACGGCGGCGCATAACGGAGGGCAGATCCTGCGGAGCCTGCGCCGCCACCTCGAAGGCCAGCGGGATGACCACCTCGGCTTTGTACAGGTCGGCGATATCGTACACAAAAGAGCCCTCGTGCTTGACGTGGACAAATCCCAGTCCCGGCGCACAGCCCAGCGCAGTGATGACCGCAAAGGCCAGGCCGTACAGGCAGGCCGTGCCCGCCGAAAGTGCCTGATTGACGAGGTCTCCTGCAGAAAAATCATTGGGGTCATACACCCGGCCATTCCATTTGACACCGGTGGCCTTTGCGGCCTTGCGGTATGCCGTGCGCACCCGGCTGCCCTCCCGGCCCCGGAGCTGCTGGGTGGTCAGGCGGGAAACATCCTCATCCGGGAAACGGAGCTGGTACATTTTGCGCACCACTTCCAGATGCTCCCGCTGGTTGGAAAAGCGCTCAGCCTGCCGTTCCAGCAGGCGGGAGTGCTCACTCAGGGCACGGCCATGGGCGTAGAACCGCACGCCATGCTCCCCCACCCAGACCGCTGCCACACCGGTATCCCCCATCAGCTCCATGGCACGGTGGGTCACACGGGTGCCGGGCCCCAGCAGCAGGACAGAGATGCCCGCTGCCGGAACCTGAACGATGCCCTTTTCATCCGTTACGGTAATGGCTCCATTGTCCCGGCCAAGGGTGCAGTGTTCCAGATACAGAAAGGTCATCCGGTCCCGAAGCTGCGGCAGCGCCTGCCGTTCGGGCCGCGCAATGCCCGGCATCTCAGCCATGGTCTCCTCCCCTGTGGATGATGGTCATCAGGCCAAGGCCATAGGCCTTGCCCCGGCCAACGCCCTCGCACAGCAGGGCCTTGAAGGCCTCTGGGTCCGTTACCTGCAGAATGCCCTCGTAGGTCACAGCCAGCAGGGTAACAGGCCGGGTGCCGTTTTTCTTGAAGTGATAGGTCTGCTTCCGGGTCACTGCGAAGGACCCCTCCGAGACGGCAAAGCCGTGCTTTGCGGCCTGTGCCCACAGCCATTCCTCCTGCTCTACCTCGAGATAGCAGGGTTTCAGGGTTCCTCGGGCCGTATGGTCGGCAGAGTCTTTTTTGCTGCGGGTGGGGTTGGCGGTCAGGCGGAACTGCCAGCAGCTGCCCGCTGTCACCCGTTCCAGCAGCGGGTCATAGGGCCGGGTCTCCGGGGGCGCACCGGTGCCGAACTGCGCACACAGGGCGGTCAGATCCGGCCGTTCCTCACTGAGCAGGAGCAGGTACAGTTTTTCTCCCAGCTGATCCAGCCGCCACAGCCTGCGGCGGCGCGCACCGGGAAAAGCGTTTTCCACCGCACCATGGAATTTCTGGGGCGAGATCAGCGCCACCATGGTCTCACGGCGGGTCGGGTCAAGTTCTGCGCGGGATAGATACATGATTTCTCACCTCAATTCTGCCATTGCGTCATGTTCGGTCGCGCCGGGCATTTCCGGCGGGTTTGTGTTCCACTCCCGCACTGGGCGGAAGCCGTACTGCCGGTGGATGGGACTGAACGACACCGCCAGATCACGCCGGGGCACGGCAGCAGCATCCGCCGGGTCCGCGTCTGCCACGATGCGCAAGGGGGCCCCATTCCTCTGTTTCACCAGCAGCGGTTCTGCCCGCAGGGTATCCAGCAGTTTCCCGGCCCGGATGCCAAGGCAGAGCGGCAGGGTGGGCGGGCAGGAACGCCGCCCCAGATACAGCGGGTAGACCGGATATTTCAGGGCCGTTTCCAGCTCCTGTAACAGGGCAGTGTCCTCGCTTTCCAGCCCCACCAGAAAGACCGCATCCTGCAGGTAATGGCGGTAGGTCACATAGGGAGCCTTGCCTTTTTTTCGATCCTCTTCCCGGTTGGCGGTGTGGAAATCCACCAGCAGGCTGCCCTCCCGGTCAGCACGGACGGCAAAGTGCAGGCCGTTCAGCCGGGCAAGACCTGCGGCATCGTCCCGGCGCAGGCCCAGAGCCGCCGCCAACAGGCCAATGACACCGCTTTTGGTGGGTTCCCGGTTCGTTTTGCGGGTCTCAAATTTGGAATCCGCACCCCACGATTGCAGGGGCGCGGCCAGCCGAAGCAACAGCGTTGCCATGGTCACACCTCATTTCCGGGCAGCTTCTCCTTTACGGCACGTTCCAGCGCGGTGAGCATCTGGTTCAGGGGCATGGCCGGGGCCAGCTCGTCCAGCCCGATGCCCACAGCAAAGCTCTGGGCCGGAGCATCCGCATAGCAGGCATACACCTGCTGCGCGTATTGCTTCAGCGCCGTCTTGGAGGGTTCCGCATAGCCCTCTGGGCTCTTGCGCACCGGCTTTTCAAAGGCACCGCAGAGGTTCACAGGCTGATCCTCCCGCAGGGTGACATAGACAACATCCGGCAGGGTGCGGTTGGCAAAGCTGTTCTGCTTTCCGGTGGGCATGGAGCGGATGAAGGCTTCGCCGAACACCCGGACAGCCTGGGCTGCCTTTTCAGCCCCCAGCAGGTGCACCAGTTCCACCATGTTGACGGTGGCATAGCGATACAGGGTGGAAGAGTTGTACTCCACCGTGCCCAGATGGCCCGCACCTGCCGAATCCTCCGGGGCACAGTCATCCACAGCGGTGAAGTAATCAAACTCGTTCTGCACGGCATGGGTGGAGATGCTGTGGGCCACCTGAGCGGCGGCATCGTAATTCAGGGAAGGCGCATCTGCCACCATTCTTCCGAACAACGCCATATCTACCGAAGGAGCCGTCCCCAGTGCATCTTTATACTGCTTCGGGTCATTGCAATCTGCAATCGCCAATTCAGCCAATGCTTTGGCCTGGGCCTCGCTCAAAAAGAACAATGTCTTAAGTTTGTCCTCTCCGCTCTTCTCGTCCACCTTAAACCCTGTGTTTTTGACTACTTTCTTTGCCAGTTTAGCTGCGTCCGCATCCGGTGCAAGCAGTTTGATCTGCTTTTCCACCACATCTGCAATCTTTTTGGTTCGGCTGCCGATATCTTCAGCATTCAGCATGTACTCATCTTTGAACATCTCTCGGATCGCGTGCTTCCACGCCTGAGAGGATACCCGGGCGCGGGTGGCACCGCCATAGACAGCCGTCTTGGGGCTGCCGGTATCGTCGCGGTTCACACAGCTGGGCGGCACCGTTTGCAGCACATGAAAATCAACATACAGACGCTTGGTATCCATTTCAATTCTCCTTTTCTTCGGTTTCAGGTGTGTCGGCATTCATCTGGTAGAGGTCCCGGCCCCACTGCAGGCGGACATTGGCTGCCTGATCCGGGAGCTGGAACCGGTACAGCTCCACAGCCAGCCGGGGGTAATCCAGTTTCAGCTTCGGTTCGTTTCCCCGGAACAGCTGCACCATCCCCCGGAGGTAGTGGGACACCTCGGGCATAGAATCCGCTGTGGCCAGTGCGTTGAACCGGCGCAGGACGCTGCTCTCGGTCCAGTCCTGCGCGGCAGCTGCGGAATTCTGGGCCAGCAGGCGCACCGCCCTGCCCAGCGTGCAGCCCTTTTCATTCATGGAAATGTTCTCTTCTCCCTGCTGGTGCAGGGCGTAAAGAGTCAGGGCAAGGTAGACCGCCCACTCGGCTTCCGATGGTTCCCGGCACTCTCCTGCCGCCGTTTCCCTGCCCCAGAGCTCTTTGGGCAGTTCCTGCAGGAAGCTGCCCCACAGCGCCGGCAGGTCGCCGGGCTGATGCCCAACGCCCCGGCGCAGCTCTGCCAGCCGGGCACGCCGCTGGGGTTTGGGCAGGCTCCACAGCCCGCTCAGCTGTCCGGCCACATAATCATGGATCGCATCCGTTATCATGCTGTTCCTCCTTCTTTCTTCGGGTAGAGCTTCCGCAGATTGTACAGGAAGCTATTGTAGGCCTTGGGGGCCGTATACAGAACGGTTTTCTTTTCGTCCTTTTTACCGCCTGTTTTCACCTCGACCCTATGGCCCACAAAGGCGGCATTTCCGGCCCGCTCCACCATCTGGCGGCCTAGCTCTGCGGCCAGTTTGCGGGCTTTCTCCTGCCATTCATCGGCTTTTTCGTCCAGCTTGTCCGTTTCGGGGTCAATGCTCTGCAGCCAAAGCCGGAACGGCTGGTCGATGGTAAAGTAGAACTGGGTGCGGGCGGATTCCGCGGTCGTATCGTTCTTATCTCCCGCCGCAAGGGAGAGCTCCCAGGCAAGGCGGCCGACGCATTGCGCGGCCTGCTCGCAGTTTTCCACCTCATCCTCTACTCGAGATTGCCATGCACGGCCCAATTCATTTAGCAAAGCCAGTTCCATAGAAAGCTGATCCGTATAACAGTCTGTCATGGAGTTGCTCATCTTGCCATATTCCACACCAAGCGCACATATCTGCAAATGCTCTTTTCTGCTCAGTATCTTCTCGTTTTGCAGTAAGGTATTCCACCAGATCACTCCGGGAACATGGCTATCGATTCCAGTCAGAGCCGAAAACTCTCGCCAAAGTTGTTTGCTCATACTATGCACACGCGGGTAATAGTATCGTGGGTTATTTTTGCTCTCTTCTTTTTTATTCCAGAGCGTCATCGGTTCGGCAAATGCATTCGTTGAATCAAAGAAATCTCCACCAAGCACAGTACAACCTGTCACCCAGCCTTCCTGACGCTTCAGCAAAATTCTTCGGTATTGCATCGTCATCAGTCCAGCAAAGTTATCCGGGCAGGGTACTTCTGTGCGTTCCTCTGTCCGGGCTGCATCCAGCTCCCAACAGGGAGCATCCTCTTCCCAGAGCTTTCCACCGTCCCGCAAGAACATCAGATTTCGCATCAGAGTATCAAACAGGTTTGCACCTTTTACATAGACAACGCCCAGTCTGCCCAGCCAGCCCGGCCCCATAGAAGGCAGCGTTCTATCCTTTGCCTTTTTCTTTGCCGCAGTATCGTCGTAATTATTCAAAAAAACAAGCCATCTTGCCGCCTGTGGATAGGTCAGCCGCTCTTTCGCTTCGCCTGAATAGGCAGAAAACAAGCTGTCCTTATTTTCGCTTTCAAAGATTTCACCGTTCAATTTTTTGGCCCGGAATGGGCTTCCGATCTTCGCTTCCGGCACCTGCCAGAAGGGGCGTTCCGGGTGGAAAAGCCAGAAGCGGTCCCGCCACTGCTCCAGATAGGCCCGGATGGGCGCTTCCGGAAAATGCCCCAGCCGGTACAGCTCCTCCCAGCGGATCAGGGCATCGTCCGTTTCCTCAAAGGGGGCCGGCGTACCGTTTCCATCCACCCGGGAAAACACCGTGTGCAGAACCGCCAGCAGCAACCGCAGCATGGCGGCATCTTGGGTGGGCAGTTCTCCGGCCAGGTCACGGTATTCGTGGGCGTGCAGCAGGGCATCCGGCAGAGAGACTTCCTGCACGGTATAGTCCTGCCCGCGCACCCGCATCCAGCGTTCCTCCAGCAAATTATACTCAATTTGCTTCATTCTCTTCCTCCTTCCGGTAGGTCAGACCGTTTTCACGGTCGTATTGCAGCACCTGCCCGGCAAGCTGTGCGGTCAGGTGGTCATCCAGCAGTAAGATCAGTTCTCCCCGCAGCAACGGCGACTGCTGCCACAGCCCGAACACGTCCCGGTTCCGGGCTTCCAGTGCGTCGATGGTCTGTTCCACCGACCACCGTTTGCTGAAATATCCGGGCAGGCGCAGCTTCTGCCGTGCAATTTGAAGCGCCATCTCCGGCTGAGGCGGCTCGTCCGTGGGCACGCTGGCACCGGGATGCCCCGTTTCATCGGGCAGGAAGCAGACATTTCCCGCCGCATCCCGCATCAAGACCAGCACGTCAATGGAAGGGTCTCCGTCACGCACCGCCGCGCGGGCACCGTTGTCACTGACCGCACCCACATCATCCATCCAATTGTCCAGCGTATTCCGGGAAGGGCGCTTTCTGTGCTCTTCCGGCGGCAGGATGGTAAAGGTCTCTGCCTTGCTCATTTTGATTTGTTGGGCCTTTTCGTACTCTGCCCGGGCCGCAGTGCTCTGTGGGCTGGCGGGCAAAGGGTCGGGCTCCCAGCCATAGACATCCTGCACCAGCGGGGCAATGTCATGGGGCAGGGTGATGGCGGTGGGCAGGAACTTGCGGGTGCGCCAGAGCAGCCATTCCCCGTAAACCGCCTTGCTGCCCTCGTCGAAGTCCTCCGTCCCAGTGTCCAGCACGGCACAGCGGGCCTGCGCCACCGGCCGGGGACGAGCCCGCCCCTCGTGGCGGTGCAGTCGTCCGATACGCTGTAAAAGCAGATCCATGGGGCAGAGCTCTGTGACCAGAAGATCCAGATCGATATCAAGGGATTGCTCGAGCACCTGCGTGCCCACCACAATGAGCTTATCCCGCTGTTCCGGGTTGGAGTGCTTGCCGATGCGCTTCATCAGCGCCTCTTCTTTGGCGGCACGGTCGGGCATAAGGAACTGAGCGTGGAATACCACCACCTCAAACTCCGGCAGTTCTGCCCGCAGACGGGCCGCAATGGCCTGCGCTTTTTTCACGGTATTGACGATCACGCCCGCACAGCCGCCCTCCCGCAAGGCACTGCGCAGAGTGTCAGTCAGCTGTTCCTCGGTCAGCGGGAATGTCTCCACTCTGCGTGGTTCGGTTTCCAGTGGGATAGTCGTCTGCTCCACCTGTTTGCCGTCCGTCCAGGTCAGCAGCGGATAGCCCCGGCAGGTCTGCCATAAGCCGTCCGGGGCGGTTCTTCCATTCAGGTAGGCCCTGACCAGCTCGACCCGGCGCTTGGCGGGCAGGGTAGCCGAAAGCAGGATCACCGGTACTTTGTACCGGCCCAGCCAGGTCAGCGCCCGGTCAAGATAGCAGTTCATGTAAGCGTCATAGGCGTGGCACTCGTCAATGACCACCACCTTGCCCGCAAGGCCAAGGTGGCGCAGCATCACATGTTTTTGCTGTAACGCCGCCATCAGCAGCTGATCCACCGTGCCGATGACAAAATCAGCCAACAGCCCCTGCTTATTGCCCCGGAACCACTGATGCACCATCACCCGGCTCTCCGGGTCAGCATCGGGGTCTGCTTCCAGATCTTCCTCCACCCGCACCGTGTCCTGCTGCAACCGGAGGTAGGCCTCGTTCAGTTCGGCCATGCCGTGGGCCAGCTTGATGGAGTGCTCCAACCCATCCGGCTGCTTTTCGGCCCACGCCAGCAGCCGCCCAAAGATGCCGTTGGCGGTGGCCTGGGTGGGCAGACCAAAGAAGATGCCGCCCTCGCCGCCGTGCTTGGCTAAAATCTCTGCCGCGCCCAGCGCGGCCTCCGTCTTGCCCACGCCCATCTGTGCTTCCAGAATGAACATCCCCGGTTCCTGGGCCTGGCTGACGGCTTCCAGCATGGCCCGCTGGACTTCGTTGGGCGGAAAGCCGAACCGTTCCGCAAACGCCCCCGGTTCCGTCACATCTGACTGCACCTCCCACGGAGAGGTCAGGTCCAGCGCTTCCCACGCCCGATTGACACGGGCAGGATACAGGGTATCGCTGCCCACCTCTTCCACAGGGATGAGCGGAAAATACCGGGTATTGCTGGCGACCCAGTCCGCCATGATGAGTAGGCCGGCCAGCAAGATCTCAGCCGGGATGGTCAACTGCGGCAGCTCGTCCACGCTGGAAAAGCCGCTTTCCTGCAAGGCGTAGTCAAACAGTTCCCGCCAGCAGCTCTCCCAGAATTTCTGTTCCCCCTCGGGCCAATAGTTGGATTCCCAGCTGCCTTCTTCTTCCTCATCGCCCAGCTGGTCAAATACGTCCTTCCCGGTTTGTGGCTTGCCATGGTGCGCGCCTGCTACCGATGCAAGCCCGTTGGGGCATTTCAGCCACCGCAAGATGGCCTCACTCGCCAACGCGTGACGTGAATACTTGCGGTTCTGCTCCCGGTAACTGAGCGTTGTATATTTCTCCAGGCACTGTCTGGGCTCCGGCAGTTGTGCCATGATAGGACCCTGGAAATTTGTGGAAGCCTTTCCAAGATCATGGACCAACCCCAGAAAGCAGGCGGTCTGTGTCAGCAGGTCCTCGTCCAGCTCGATATGCTGACGGACGCTTTCCGGCAGCCACCTCTGCACCAGATATACCATAATACCCGCCGTATCCCTCAGGTGCATCCAGAGCGGCAGCCAGAAGCCGCTGTTCACCGGGTCTGTCTTGCCCGCAAACAGCCGCACTTCGTAGGGAACACCTCGTTGTTTCATCCTGTTCCACCTCCACTGCAGTCAGGAAAATCGCATTTTCCGCACCATCGGAGCTTCTCTGAGGATAGAATAGCACACAGAAAGTCCTATAAAGCGGACTTTTGCTGCTTTTTTCATGGGTTTTTTCAGTTTTTTGATGTCTGCCGTTTTCCGGCTGTTACCCCCGCAAGGCGGGGAAAGTGTTGCTCCCTATCAAGCATTCGGAGCACATCCGCTGATGCAGATCACAGAGGTATTACATATCATGCATTGTTCTAAATCTCTGTACACCAATATTACACCTTTTTTCCCAACTTTACAAGCGGATCCTTCCGATTCAGCAAATGACACAAAAACCGCCCCGGCTTCCTGTTACGGAAACCGGGGCGGTTCGATTGCGTTACTTGTGCTTTTTCAAGCGCTCATGCAAAACCTTGCGGGGATTCTTGATCGCAGCCTGAGCGGGTGCCAAAATTACAGAGCGTTCGGAGTAACGGTGATACGCTATTTGTGAATTTCCAGTGTGTTTTACTCCATCTCCGCAATGATCTTCTCCAAATTTTCTTCCTGCAAATAGAATTCCGGCAGCTTTGCCTTATCATACCGCATATAAGGAATGTCTTTCGTTCGCTGTTCCAATAAATTGGTGAAGAACCGCTCCCAGCTGAAAAATTCGCTGCTCTCAATGAAATCTGCCGGATGTTGCAGGATTTCAAGAACGTCCGGCTGTCCGAGCAAATCCGCTTTCAGAAGCAGCCATTCCAGCGATTCCGGCAGGTACAAACTGAATTTTGCGCTATCCTCCTGCATCAGGCGATAAATGTCGTTCATCTGCGGGCCAAACGCCGCACCATCCGCAATTACCAGAACCTTCTCGGATTTCATCGGGAAGATCATTTGTTTGATGTTATCTTTTCCTGCCGCAGAGATACAGACAACGCCGTATTTCTCGCCGACTTTTGTAAACAGCTGATACCCGGAGTTGGCATCTTCTGTCAGTAATTTTTCGACATCTCCAAGCTGCACATTGCTGGCAGAGAGCGAATCGTAAATCGGATATGCTTTATTGTAAGTCCGCTTAAATCGGCTGGTCGTCTTTTTCAGTTCCAGAATTGCATTTACACTGTACGGCAGGGTGCTCAAATCTTCTCTTGTCACAAGCACATAGTAGTTGTCCGTTCTCTGAATCGCACGGGCAAAATCAAGACTTGAAACAAAAGTACTGCCTTCATCCACAAACACAATGGTGTCCTGAATGTCTTTCAGTTGAGCTTCCCAGAGTGCACCGGACAGGACTCTGCACATTTTGTCACAGACAATCGTAACACCGCTTTTTCTTCCATAGTTTTCATAGGCACTCAGCATCTCAACCAGCGTTGTCTTGCCTGTGGCACTGTCGCCGCGCAGAATTGTGATGTTGCGTTCCAGTTCTATGGTAAAAACGATTCGTTTGCTCCGGACTTCGATTTTATGTTTACCCTTCATCGTATAGCCTCACACGAACTTGAATGCAACCGGCATCAGTTCTTCCATGCTGTGTACCACGTCACCTGTATTCAAAACTTTTACGGCCACCGGGAATTTTTTCTTTCCAAAATCCATCAGATGGCGCAGGTTGATCGTCAGGTCTTTTTTCTTAGCTAATTTGAGGATAAAGGGTGCGCAGTTGTCACCGCAAGTTGAAGCATTGAAAACCTTTTCCGAGTCATTTGCCATGAGCAGCAGAGTTTTCGTGCCGCCAGACAGGTTCTCCGGCGGAATCACACCCAAAACCGGGCTTTCGATTGCATGAGGCCCCAAAACATTGGATTTGTCAATCTTTTTGATAACGTCTTTTGCAAAATCAGAAGTTAGCCATTCATCCTCATAAGTGTAGTTAAAATAAACCGCTGTGTTGTAGACAGCCTCCGGCATATCTCCAAAGTAGATGTTCAGCATCGTATCACCTCGCAGATGTGAGTCACTTGCTATTATTGTACCTTCTTTCCGCTCACAAAACAAGACGCAAAAGGCACTTAGCCTCTGTAGTAGGAGGCCAAGTGCCTTTGCATCGTTCAGGTTTTATTTTCGATGGAAATGTGTTCATTCTGTTCTTCTTATTCAACGAACACCACACCTAATTATAATAAAGTGTCTTTTCAGGTTATACGCTCTACTTCAAATAGGTCGCTCCTGTATGTACCGGCATCCACGACCGAAACCTTGCAATTCAGCCATTTCAATTTCTTTTCAATGCTGAGTTGGATTCTATCCATGTTCATTTTCTTGGTTCGAGTACCAGATTGGAAGTCACCCTCCAGCAGCAGAATAACAAAAACGGTCTTGTTGCGCTGTGCAACTTTCTCATTTTCCAATGCCTTTGCATACGGAATCAGTTCTTCCTGCTGGAATGGACGATTTTCACCGAAGGTCTGTGCACCAAGCAGACAGGAGATTGTCATAGCCACCTTATGTGCTACTTCATTATCAAAACTTTCTCTGCCTTCTGTATCGACTGACGTTGGCGAAGTGGCTACCTTTGTATTATCTATTGCTATTCTCCAACCGTTTTCTGCTTCATTGCCAAGGCAATCCTTTACCTCAAGCAACATCAAAAAATCGTCCGTATCACAGATGAAGTCCACGCCTTTTGCGCCTGACAGCTTATTGAACCGTTTCCGATAAAATTCGGTATCATCAAATTTGATGGCCTTTTCTCCCGGAAACGTAAATTGCAGTTCTCCTTCAGTTAGTACCATAAATCAAATCCTGTTCCCGATTATACAGCTCATCAAACTCTTCCATAATCGAATTATGGTCAAGGTCGGTCAGTTCTTTCCCTGTCTCCATAGCAATTTTTCCATCCTCGTCACGGTACAGCGAGATAAACTGCACATTGACAGGCTTACCTTGCGGATATTTTGCCATCAGATTAAAGCTCTGCATAGTAAAATAATCATGGGTCGTAACAAAAACCTGAACTCCTGCACGAGCCAATGCTCCCAATGCCTGTGCAACAGGCTCCACCATCTTCGGATTCATATTGGTTTCAGGCTCATCCCAGAACAGAATCGAGCCCTTGCTAAGACTGCCGGACTGAATCAGGTAAACAATCGTTGCAAGCTTTTTATAGCCCTCGGAAAGCAGGCCCATTTCAAAAGAACCTTCGCCCTCCACGTTCAGGTAGAACTTCTTGTCTTTCTGAACGACTTTGCCTTTCATACTTTCCTCAAATTTTGAGAGGACTTCGTTCTGCTCGCTGGTATATGCGCCCTTTTTCAGCGGCTTATCCAGCAATTTGGTGAGGTCATAGTACATTTCTTCAAAGTCAATATGATACTCCTCATACAGACTCTGGAAATGTTCTGTTGCCGAAATCATTTCCTTGGGTGGCAGATAGACAGGTTCAAACGGCTTATCTTTTTCCTCTGCCTGAATGGACACATCGGCATGGTTTTCCTTTCGGCTTCCGAACGACACATTGATTACATCGCCCTCAGCCATGCAGACCTTCATCTGTGTCGTCTTCGATGCGCCACGCTTGCGACTTGCCATGCGGCCAATTTTCCCCTCATCGGGGCGGAAAACGCCAACCATCTTATTGACGATCATATCTTCCTGCTGCGGCAGTGTACATTTGGGAAAGTCCTTTCGACTGTACGGCTTTACCAGTGCATACAAAGCTTTCAGCAACGTGGTCTTGCCTGTGCTATTATCGCCTAAAATCACATTGATGCCCGAAGACCACTCCACATCAACAGAATCGAAAATCATAAAATTCTCTAAGGCAATGCTCTTGATTTTCATAGGTAAAGTTCCTCTCAGCGTGTGATTTCAGAATTCTCTTCCACTTCATCTCTTATTATAGCTGATTTCTGTCCGAAATAAAAGGATTTTTTAGTAGATGTAGAACATCCAATAAAAAGTCCGCGCAGCCATCGTTGATTCTTCAACTTTGACTGCATCTCTCGTTGTCGGTTGTTCCTTATATTTTCGTTTTTTAGTTGATTCCTAGCTCTTTTAGCAGACGGTCATAATAGGCCGCGTTCTCGGAAGCCTTTTTCGCATCATCAATACGATTCTGCTCAAAAAGCTTCTTCATAAGCGCCATCACTTGTGTTCTTCCTTTAATTCTGCCCTCAGCTTTCCCTTTGTCGATACCACAGTTTTCTATTCTATCCAGCACTTCACACATATCGTGTTGGCCTCCTTTATTCCCACCCTGCACAGGTCTAACCAATCACATCCATGTAAACTTTCCGCTTTACCATTTGCCAGAACCTTCAAACACAGACACACATTGATCTGCACCATATCGGCCTTCCAGATACTGCTTGTCAAAGGCCGCTGTGCTCTTGACGCGAGTATTGTCCTCCTGCCGGAATTCATAAAGCGAATAAATCTCGCTTTCATGATTATCATTCATCGCGGCAAACCAGATTTCATCACGACGGAAAACAGTATTCTTCATTGTAGTCAGGTCGTGAGAACTGAATAGTAGTTGTGCACCCTTCTTATTCAGTTCCGGGTTCTTGAACATCTGAATCACATATCGGAGCAGCTTCGGATGCAACTTGGCATCCAGTTCATCCACAACCACTGTACGGCCTTCCTGCAATGCTACCATCAGAACCGGCAAAGCTGCTATCATTTTCTTGATTCCATCCGACTCCGCTTCAAAGGGAAGCTCATAAACCTTGTCATTGATCGTCCTTTGCGTGAACAGGTGCTTGCTATCCTCATCATAGCGATAGCCAGACAAATCAATGCCCACATCATTTAGTGCATGAATCAGGCTTTCCTTGGTCGTCTCATTCTTGGACACCAGCACAATGTTTTCTGCTCTGGGGTTCGCGTAGCTCTGCGTAATACAGGATTCAAACCAATTTTGCACTTCTGTAATCACAGGGATATTATAGTTAATCGCCAAAAAAGAAAGATACGGCATCTTCGGATTGACATCCAGATTGATGCTCGCCTTACTGATGCTCGCGCCCAATTCAATCTTCTGACCGTCTCGCTCAAAAATCAGGCCCGTCTTCTTGCCGCCAAGAGTGCGCCACAGTAGAGACTCAAAAACAATTTCTTCCTTGAGAGAAATATAATACTGGTACTCCTTCTCGCCTACACGGAAAAACACCTGAAAAATCGTAGGCTCATTTACAGAGTTTTCATCCAGCATAAAAGGAGCCACACTGCTGCCCTGCTGGAAGATCATAGGCTGTCGATTCTTCTCCAGCGCATGGATTGGCTTTACGACAAGGTTAATCAGGCAAAAGAATGCCTGAAGCAGATTTGTCTTACCGCCACCATTAGGGCCGTAGACTGCACTGACCGGAAGCAGGTCTTCCGCTTTCTCCTGCCGAATCAAGGCATCCTGAAACTCCGGAATTGCCATTGCACGGAAATCAAATGTCGTTTCATCCTTATAAGACTTAAAATTCTGAAAAGAAAATTGGCAAAGCATTCTTTCAACTCCTTCCTGTCATTAGCATACCTTATTTTCAATTTTTATTCCAGCATTTTAGAAAATTTCATTCTTATATAAGTTTTATAGAGCGAAACCGAAGAGTAAAAAGTTTTTATTTATACAAAAAACGGAGCTTCCCGCAGCATTTTATCTACGCAAAAGCTCCGCCTCATGGTCGCTTATGATTATCTTTTAGTAGAACTGAATTTCGGCGCCGCTTTCCTCTGCAATCTGAATCACTTCATCCACGCATTGGCCCGCTTCTTCCTCTGTATCGGGGTCGTATGCATAAATATCATTCATGGTATCACCTCGCAGATGTGAGTCATTTGCTATTATTGTACCTTCTTTCCACTCACAAAACAAGACACAAAATGCCCGCTGGCTCTTGATAAAGAAAACCAGACCTGTCTGATCGGACGAAAACCACCCCAAATGTCGAAACTGGATTTATTGCGGTCTGTAATGATTTTTTCATTCGGCATAATGAATTTGAAGGGCGGAGATCGAAAATACGCTGCCTTTGATTAAATCGCCCTATAAGAAATCCTAAAAAGCAGTTTATTATCATTCTATTAGATTTCGATCTATGGATAACAGTGTCATAAATCACCAGATAGAATGCTATGCGTTTTTATAGTAGTTGTTCCTCCTGATCAATTTCTATTTGATTCATAACATCCTGATAAATCACAAAATGAGGTGTTTTTTATGACAATGGCAAAGAAGCTCCCACTTTTAGCACCTTCCATTCATACGTTTGAAGTGAATGGAACGTATACCGATTGCGAAGCGAAACGCACAGTTTTTATGGCAATTCAAAAAATGGTATCCGCTGGAAAATACTATCGGATTCCGTATCATGGCTCCTCGAAAAAAGGCTACTCTTATAAAAGAAATGATGGCGGTTTGACCATCACATTGGCAGATTATCCAGATTTTAAGAAGCGATACATAACGTTATCTGGTGTGAACCTCGCTCGGATTGCAGGTGATCCATCTCGTTTAAGTTTAACAGACTTATCACCAGAAGGTTTGGTCATGCAAGAGCAGGCATTTCTGGATGAATTGGAGCAGCTTGGACTCCTTGAAATTGAGGAGTCTGTTAAATGGAAAATGCATCGGTTGGATATTACACAAGACTTCTATGTGAAATGCGATCCCTCGCTGATGGTAAAAATTATTCGCTATGCAGGAAGCGTTGACCCGTACAGAAAAGGTCGCGCACTACACTATAACCAGCACAATGAGATCCGAAGCTGTAAATTTGAAAAAACGTGGTACGATTTTGCACTCTATGACAAGCATCAGCAGCTCTTGAATTGTGAAAAGGAGAGCTATCCGATTTTTCCAGACGATTTGGAACGCTCAAAAAATCTGGTTCGATATGAAATTCAATTAAAGCGCCCCAGTCTGAAAGAATTTGAGCACGATAAGTTGGAATCGAAATCTTCAAAGTTCCAGTTTGGAAATCATGCGCTGTTTTATTATTTTGATAAAATCAGTGATGATATTCCGCTCTTTCTATATCGGTATGCCGTCGATTATTTTGGCAAGCATTCGTGGTATAACGTTCCAACTGCCCTGAAAGCCGTACAAATGAGCAATCTTGATGACGATACCAAAGAACTTGTCAGTGCGTATATCGAAGCGCAGGATGAGCCGGAACCGACCGATAAGATACATCATAAAAAGAAAATCGCAAAGGCTTTGGAAAAATTAGAGATCAACGACGTGATCATCCCTTGCCGCATCCTGAACGATCGTCAATGCGGCAGGTTTCCTTGTGCGCCCTTATGCACAAGGGTACAAGGTCTTTGATTTGATAAAAACGTTCCGTGCAATGCAACACGAAAATTCACCAGAATCACAAGAATGGAGTTGATTTTCAATGCTAGACAACTATCCTGATGTCCTGAGCTTCCGGCAGGTCATGGAAATTACGCATGTTGGCAGAAATCTACTGCTGCGTCTTCTGAACAGCGGCGAAATTCCCGCATTCAAGATGGGAAAACTTTGGAAGGTTTACAAACAAGACCTGATCCAGTATATGAGCCAATGTCAGTAAGCCGTATCCTTTGTTTGGGGCAAAAAGAATCCCGTTGGACTCCGCAGCAGGAATCCAGCGGGATTCGATTCTATCGATCTTTTAATGTGCTCGTCTCAAATTTCAAAAAGGATTTGACACTCTTGTACTTTTACCAAATCTGTATTTCAGCACCGTTCTCTTCCGCAATTTGGATCACATCATCCACGCACAGGGCTGCTTCTTCCTCTGTAGCGGGGTCGTATGCGTAATATACGTCATAGAGCGCCGGTGCCGGAGCCAGCTCATTGTTATAATCCACCACCTCGTCATAAAATACCATATACTCCGTAAAACTCTCCCACGCGACCTGATTGCTATACTTCATGCTGTACTCATATACGTCCGTATATAATGCGTTCAGCCATGCAGTATCAAAATCACTCCCATAGCTGAGATAGTATTCTTTTACGTTTTCTGGCATTTCTCCGATTTCATAGTGGCTCACGTCCACAGAGATCTCGCCAGAAAGTTCCGAATAGGTATCCATTCCATTCGTGCTAACAACTTTACGGTCTGATCTGGTAGCCGTCTGGGCAGAATTGTCGGAATCTGTGTCCTCTGTGTAGGTTTCGCTCTCAGGTTCTGCCATGCTGACGCTGGAAGATGAATCGGCAAGGGCATCACTCAGCGCATTTTCCAGCTCATCGAGACTGCCCTCCAGCGCATTGCTGCTGGCAATTCCATGATCGTTGCAATAGCTGTTACTGATTTCGGAAAGCGCAGTGTTCTGCATTAACAGATTCATCGTTTCGCCGTCCATGGTCATCCGGTCGATTTCAAAAGAGCCGTCATCATTCAACTTGAAATAGATGCCAACTGTAGCTTTTTCTCCCGTTTGTGTGCTGACGCACTCACCGCTGTAGTGGACAAAAGTCACTCCGTCCTGTTCATAGTTTTCCCACGTTCCGTTTGCAAAGAAATCGTCCAACACCTCACCAACCGTTGCCCCTGCTGGGAAAGTACTCAAATATCCGTCCGAAACTCCTTTGGAGCGGGCATTGTCTGAGTAAAGCACAGGATATAACATATATACTGCAAACGCGACAAACGCCGCCGTAATCGCCAACTCAATCAACAACGGCATCTTATATGCGCCGAACAGCTTCCGGACTGCCGCCTTTTCTTCTTCCACCTGCTCCGCAGAAATTTTTTCAGGGTACAGGATGGCGATCACCTGCGACAGCAGAACGCTGCTGAAAACTGCATACAGATATTCTTTCTTACTGCTTTTGGACGGTTTGGTCAGGATGGTCATTTTCAGACCATCGGCTGTGTTTTTCAGTTGATAAGTACCACGCTTTTTGCTGTAAAAGGTCATGGCATCCGCAGTATCTGTGACCTGTTCAACGTCCGGGTTGGCAAATCCACGGCGGATGCGGTCTACGGCTTCCTCCCAGCTCATTCCTTCCGGCAACGGCAGCTGGCCTCTATCATGCTCCGGGCCGTATACTTTTTTGTAGACATCATCCCGGAAGCCGAAGTAGATTACTGCGGCGATCAGAAGCCCCAAAAGGACGGATACCGCTCCGGCACCGGTTGCAACACCTGTCACAATGCCAACAATAAACCCCAGCAGCAACCAGATCTTTAAGGCATCCAGCGCAATGCTTCTGCGCGCAGATGCAGTAAACAGTGGATGAAAGCCGCTCAAATTTTTAGATTTTCCTTTGGCTTTTTTAGCCTCTGCACTGCCATCATAGATTTCAAATAATTCTTTCATGGTTTTTTCTCCCATCTCAATGGATGCACAGCTTTTTCAGAATCGCCACTGGAATCAAAATCAGTCCCAGCAGCACACCAAGAACGAATCTTGTCAGGAAAATATCCTTCATTGAGCCAATTTGAATTTTGTTTGCGTAGATCGTCTGCCCGACCGCCCAGTAACTCAACACACAATACACGATAAAGACAACCATTTCCATCTTTTTTTCCAACCTTTCTCAAATGTGCCGCCACACAGAATTGAACCCTTGCAACTTGCTGTTTTCGATTCATCCCCTTTTCCATAACGCTCAATGCGCTCGTCTGTAATTCGATTTATCTTGTTAAAATTATACGATTTATAGAATTACATGTCAAGCTATCCGCCCTTAAAATCGTAAGTGACACTACGATTTATCCAAGGAGGTCTATGACATGGAACGCGAGAAGCCAAACTTTGACATTCTGGGAAGGATCGACCGGGAGCGGTTGGCTCGTGGATGGTCTGAATACACCCTTGCCGAGAACTCTGGTCTAACGCAATCCACCTTATCAACGTGGCGCAGACGAAACCTTCAGCCTAATGTGACCTCAATTGAAAAAATATGTCACGGCCTTGGTATCACACTCTCGCAATTTTTTGAAGAGGACACTGCCGTTCACCATTTGACAGAGGAGCAGAAATCCCTTTTGACCATCTGGGATAGACTTTCGCCCTCGCAAAGAATCGCTATTTTGGATTTGATTCGGGCATTTCTGCCTGAATAAAGCAAACCCTTACAAAAAAGAAGGATGCCGGCGACCATTGCGTCACCTGGCATCCTTCTTCATTAGATAAAGGACTTCAGAACTTTTTTCAGTGCTTCACGCTGTTCCGGGGTTATGCGATTCAACAAATTCAAAAATTCCTGTTGTTCCTCCTTTGTAAATTCGCTATGGGGTTCATCTTTTACACATTTTTCGTTTTGCATAACAACTCTTCCTTTTTAAGTTTTCCCTCGTCAGTCAACTCAGCCCGAATCTGCCGCTTATATTTATAATAGGTATTCCGGGCAAGCCCAGTCAATTTCATGCACTCCATGTCATCCAATGTGCCGCCAAAGGTCTTGCAGTGGGTGCGGATGATCTGCTTGGCTTCTCTGGATTTTTTCGTTTCAAAGCCAACACCCTTTTTGCGGCCAACCTGCTTGCCGTTCAGCCGGGCGGTCAAAAGGCCCTCACGGGTGCGCTGGTGCAGATCGGCAACTTCTTTTTCGGACTGCTCAAAGGCCAGCTTGATCTGCTCCTTGGCCAACGCCATCAGATATTCGTTGATGCCCTTCAAGATGAAGTCCACATTTGTCCCTGTCATGGCAATGCTGCCGGACAGGGCTTTTTTGTAGGTCTCGGTGTCGATGTGGTGCTCTTTCAAGAACACCAGCCGGATGCCCTTGTGGTAGAGGTCTTCGTACAGAGCAAAACCCTCTTCTGCATTTCTGGACATCCGGGACACCGAATCGAACACCACCGTATCTCCTGCTTTTAGAACCCGGTAAAGCTTCAGCCACTCCGGGCGAAAGATAGATGTACCGGTGTAGGCTTCCTGCACGATATGGGCAGTCGGGTACTCGGCCTTGATGTTGCGGATCTGACGGTCAATGCTCTGCTTTGCCGTGGAGATGCGGCAATAGCCATAGATGTTCATGCGTCTCCTTTCTGGCTCAAAGATAACGAGCGACATTTTTAAGACTGTGTTTTGCAGCTCGAAATGGCCTGAAAACGGCTGATTTTAATACAAAACAGAATATACGGTATTTTTAATACAGTTTTAGTGGGCATAGGCAGTCATAAAATCAGAAATGGTAGTGCACGGTTTGTGATTGGCGGTGTCCTCGCCATCCAAAGGAGCGTAGTTCCAGTCGGTGTCCTCGTCAATATATCGCCGCCCATCGTCCGGCAGTTCCAGCGGTTCCGCAAGGATGATGGTGCCCCAGTGGTTGACCATCACAAAGGGCGCGATTTCACAAGGGATACCCCGGCATTCATCATCATGCCGGACATCGTAGGCATAGCTTGCCTTCATCATTGCAGACCAGTGTGACCTCTGAACCGGTATCACTCAATGTGATGCATTCGATCAGCCCGCCTACAAAGTTCTGCATGGCTTCAAGGGTGTTGTCCAGTTCGATCTCCTTTGGCAACTCCATTGGCAGGAGCGCAAGGACTTTGATTTTTTGTTCTTCCATTGTGTACCTCCAAATAAAAACAGGACAATCCACATGGACTGCCCTGCAAAAAGTAAAGGGGAGCATCCGAAGATACTCCCCTAAGTGAATAATTATTTTTTCCTTACCATACAGCGCTTCTTGAAGAATGCGATGCCATAGCAGAGAATGTCATCGTAGTCGTCCCGGAAGTCCGCCGCGTACATCCGGTCATTGATCTGCTGAATGGCAGTATCACAGGCATCCGGCAGAGCATCCAGAGTTTTGGCATACTTGGCTTCAAAAATTGCCACGCGACCATTGCGGATGTCCTTTACAATAACATCGCTGCGACCCTCGCCGTGCTCTTTGTTGGATTCCACCACATAGCCAGCACCAGTAAAGATGCCTGCAAGGAAAGCGTGGTAAAAATCCTCCCGGTAGTCGTGGTAGCTGATGGTCATGCGTAGCAGCTTGGTCATTTCTTTTGTCAGAGCTTCGCTGTTTCCGCTCCAGACTGCATCAAACAAAGGGCTGCGGTTCCATGCCTTTGCACTGTCATTAAACCATTTGCTTACAGTGGTTTCAAAAATTTCCCGAATCTCTGAATTGGGAATCATCAGCGCAGAGCAGCCATCCGGCAGAGAATCTGTCAGATCCTTATCCCGCACCTTGGTCAGATAGCCTGTCAGATACAGCACACTCCAAAGATTTTCCTCAGAGGAGTGCAGATAATCGTAGGTCAGGTTTTCTTCAATATGCTGAACAATAGAGCCGCCAGCCATCAGCGTTTCGAGCTTTGTGGTGATATTGTCGCCTGCATAGTCGATGAAAGAACGGATGATGGCGTTATCACTGGTGTTTTTCCAATAGCTTTTCGGCTTCTGTGCTACACCATACTGGAAATCTCGCAGATAACTGATCACGTCCCACGGACAATAAATGTCTGCATCGCCAAAATGATAACCGTCGTACCATGCCTTGATTTCAGCAGACTGCGATTCAAGATCAGCATCTTTCAGCATTTGATCTACATCTGCCTGTGTAAAACCAAAGGATTCGCTCAACCGGGGAGAAAGAATCGTATCCGAAACAAAATTGTTCGTCCCGGTAAAGATGCTTTCTTTTGCAATTTTCAGGCAGCCGGTAATAACAGCAAAGTCAAGCGAAGTATTGTCTTTGAGCGTGGTGCTCATCATAGCCCGCATCACGTCCAGCATCTGCGAATAATATCCGTTGCTGCTGGCTTTTGCAATGGGAACATCATACTCATCCAGAATGACGACCGCCGATTTTTTGAAATGGATTTCCAGCATCCGGGTCAATAGCAAAAAGCAGCTTTTGGTTTCATCTATGGATGCAGTGCGTCCCAGAATTCGCTTAAAGATGCCTTTGTCATCGTCAGAAATAGCATCGTCATCCAAAAGAAACTGATAATCCTGAAACGCAAATGCCAGTTTCATGCACAGCATTCCATAGGCACTTTCAAAGGTCAGACCGTCCGTGTCCTTGAAAGAGAAAAATACCACAGGACACTGGTTCATCCATTTTTTGCAAAGCTCTGTATTTTTGGAGATTGCCAATCCCTCAAACAGTTGCTTGCTGTCTTTGCGGATATCCAGAAAATTTGCGAGAGTGCTCATACCAAGGGATTTTCCGAAGCGACGAGGGCGAGTAATCAATGTTACTTCAGCGATACCTCCGCTAAGAAGTTCAGAAATCAGATTGGTCTTGTCGATATAATAATACCCGCCTTCTCGAATCTTTTCAAAATTCGAGATTCCGACAGGAAACTGCAAATCTTTCATGCAATGCTCCTTTCCGCTCACAGAGGAGAGCTTTCAGAACTCACTACTGTAAGTGTACCATGAAATATAGAATCATACAAGAATCAAGTGACATCGAAATAGAGCAGTTTTATTATGCTACGTTCAATCTGGTTGCCTTATAGCAGTCAGCGCACATTCCCTCATGGGTGGCGGCAAACTCTGCCGCCTGCATGATGGAGCCATCCTTCAGCTTGACCCTCTTGATGGGCTGGTTGCACCGGGCGCAGATGCAGGGCACAGGCGGCTGTTCCTGCTTCTGGCTGGTGGATTTCGGTTTCGGCTGCTTTTGCGGCTCTGATTCCGGCTGCGGTGCAGCATCTTCCGGCAAATCCTCTCCGGCATAAACGTACAGGCCAAGGCCAAACATAGCAAGGTTCTTCACCAAGCACCGCATGATAGCTTTATTCACATCGAACATGGAGGCTGCTTCTACGGTGCGTTCTTCCATGCCGACTTTTTCACGGCGGCGAGTCTGCGGATTGTAGTCCCATTTCGGAGTGGTGTAGGTGTAAGGGGTGGCTTTCATCGCTTTATTTGCGCCATCCAGTACAGGCAGCCACATTTCGTGCGAAACGCCCTCAATCGTGACCGAGGTATACACCATGAAGCCGGTTATGGGGTCATAAACATAGGGTAGGCCGTTGAATTTCTTGACCTCATAGCTGGCAGCGGGATACAGTTTTTTCACCTCTGCCCAGGCATACGCCCAGCTTACATATTTCAGTTCCGTGTTGCCGGACTTTTTGACTTCCAGATGATCTTTGAAGTCGATAGCAAATAATTTTACGAATGGATTTTCCATAAGAATGCCTCCAATTCTGATAAAGAAAAAAGGGCACAACAGCGTCAACTGTTGTGCCCCATGATGTGAAAATTACGGATTGAGCAGAAAATCAATGATGTTTCGATGAATGATTCCGTTTCGGCTTAAATTCGCCAAATCACCACTGATAACATACTTAGGATAGTTGTCGTGCAGCCGCTCAAGATTACCGAACTCCCGTTCTTCATCGGCGGGAGTGATCAGGTAAGCAACCTGAATATAGAGCTTTTCATCTCCACGGTAGCAGATAAAATCAATTTCGGTGTCGTCCAGCTTGCCGACCTGAACTTCATAGCCACGGCTCCGCATTTCCAGATATACGATGTTCTCATACAGCTTGTTGCTGTCAAGTTTTTCGCTTTTCTTGATAACGTTCCGCAGGCCAAGATCGACTGCATAGTACTTTTCTGTGCTGGACAGGAGCGCTTTTCCTTTGATATCATAGCGGCTTGCATTCAGAAGGATAAAGGCTTCCTTGAAATAATCAACGTAGTTCAGTACGGTAGCAGTGGTTGTCTTGATTCCTTCCGAAACCATGCGTCCACTGATATTACGGGCAGAAAACGGATTGCCGATATTGTCCAGCAGGAATGCAAGGACAGTACGTAATGCGGTCTGTTCGCGAATATTGTGGCGCAGCATGATGTCACGGACAATGATAGCCTCGTAAAGATCGTCCAGATAGGTGGTGATTGAATGATCGTCAGGGAGGAAGAAACGCTGCGGAAAACCGCCGTACTTCAAATAGTCTGCGAAGAGCTTTTCATCCGAAGTATAGGTCCCGTTTTCAATGCATTGCTGTTTTGCTTCGGCCAGCGAAAAGGGGAAAACCTGAATCTGGATGTATCGTCCGGAAAGATAGGTTGCCAATTCGCCGGAAAGCAGCTTGGAATTGGAGCCGGTCAGATAAATATCACAATCGAAATCGACACGAAGAGAATTGATTGCAATCTGCCAGCGCTCCACCTCCTGAATCTCATCCAGAAGAATATAGATTTTGCCGGTACAGCCTTCCGCTTTTTCTGCGATGTAGTCGTAAAGCGTTTCTGCAGTACGGGTGTTGCGGAAGCGCATGGACTCAAAATTGGCCTGAATAATGTTCTGTGCGGGAATATTGCGCTGGAGGAGCACGTCCTTGATCTGACCGAGAAGGACTGTTTTTCCACAGCGCCGGATTCCAACCAGAACTTTGATCAGATCCTGATCGATAAAAGGAATGATCTTATCCAAATAACTTTTGCGCAGAACCATCGTGCATCACCTCATATTCTTATCTTAGCATACAATTATTATTGTGTAAACAGTATTGTGCTTTTCTATTAAACAAAAATAGCTGAAACGCGAATTTTGTATTCTTATAGGCGTACAAAAATTATGCTGCATGGATAATGGTAAACCTGCGGCTGCTTACATTCTTGCTGTACCGATTGAAAATATCGGGCTGTTCTTTCTTCAAACGCTGGGAGTCTACCCGTTTACTTTCGGAGGATACCCAGGACACCTTATAGCCCGGTGCTGTGCCATAGGCGGCGTCCTGCATCTCCAACTTCACCTGCTGTTCAATAGAGGCTTTTTCCTGCTCCAGCTGTTCGATCTGATCAGAAAGCTCCTGCCGCTTATCCAACAGGTCGCGGATGGGATTAAGATCGGCAGTTTTGTTTCTATCATCTGCAGAGTACAGCTGATTGATCTGCTGTGTATCCCCCTCGCTTCCGGTAGGTACAGGCGGAATTTCGGGCATCACGTTGTATTTCCAGAAGTGCTCTTCTTTGGCAATGAGGTTGTTCAGAACTTCTTTGTCGGTTGTGATCTTGTGAATCACCAGCTCCTTCCCGAAAATCAGAGCAGCAATGTACCAGCAGTCAAAACCGCTGACAGCCAGATAGTGATTGACCTGAGCCATGTAATGTGTAGGGATTTTGCCATCTGCCCACTTATCCGCAGAGAACGGTGAAACCGTTTTGCATTCCAGTCCTGCTTTCTGCCCGACAATCAAACGGTCAAAGTCCGCCAGAAGCAGTGGATGTTCCTCACTTTGGTAGATGGCATTTGCACGGCGCACCTTCAGACCGGTTGCTTCGGTGAAGCGCTGTGCCACATAATCCTCCAAGTCACGACCCTGCCGCATGGCCTCGTTGTCGATATTTTCAGTGGTA
>OGPS01000756.1_pt1 | contig 28038 bp, 22 predicted proteins | sample 1552931 | NCBI WGS metagenome assembly OGPS01 (sample SAMEA2580252, study PRJEB22360) | human gut metagenome | biome: human gut; feature: human-associated habitat; material: faeces | place: Denmark | collected 2008/2010 | reverse complement strand
GTGCTTTAACATTTTGATGCAATTTTAAGAGAATGAAATAAGTTTAAATCACTTCTATGTTTAGAAATAAAAAGACAAGAATCGTCAGGTAATCTTTCAAGGAGAGTCGTAAGGTATTTAATGCCTTGCGCAGTTCATTGTCGACTCGTGTTGTTGTGATTCCGTTCCTATCCGCTATTTCCTTGTAACTCATACCCTCGAACTTGTTCGCCGTAAGAATCTGACGCCGTAGTTCAGGCATACGGGCAATTTGTTTGCGGCATATCTCCATAATCTCTTCACAGAACAATTCGTTCGGGTTGCAGCATTCGATGGTGTGCGTATAGTAATCCATCACGCACCGCTCCTTCATCAGAATCTTATCATAAACAGCCTTTTTGAGTTCCTTGTTCCGTCGATATTTCAGGCACTCGTTTTTTACCGACTGGTATAAATATGCTTCGAATGTTTTGATTTCAATATACTCACGATGGCGCCATGCAGCCGTAAAAATTTCGTTCACGGCGTCTCGCGCTGCATCTTGATCGCGCAGGTAAGAGTATGCGATTCGACACAATTTCTTTTCGTACCGATGAAAAGATTGTTCGAATGATTCTTGCGTCAATTTCTCCGATACAATTTCCTGCATACTCCTCCTTCTGCTTGTAGAGCAAAGATAGAAAAAAAATATTAAAAAACGAGCAAATGAAATTTTTATATATTTATATAGTAATCAGTATGTTATAAAATTAAGAAAAATTTATAATTTAATAAAAATATTTATTTGCGCGGCAGGGTACGAATTCACTCTGCTCGTGGATATTTAATAATAGAGGGGATTAATAAATTAAAGCCTTAAAAAGATAGTTTGCAAAAGAATCGGTATGATGAATAAGATTGAGATATCAGACACTTTGCTGTTCAAGTTTTTCCTCGGTGAGACCACGAACGATGAAACCGACCGGATTGCCGCCTGGCTGGATGCCAATCCCGAGGAACACCAAAAATACATGAACGAGGTTCATGAAAAGTTCATCATCAGTATTATGACTGAACCGGACTCCGTTCCCGAAGCTGATACCAACCTATGGTATCGAATTACCCACTCAAGGACGATTCGCCAAACCATGGGAATTGCGGCTTCTCTGCTACTCGTTATTGGAGGATGTTATCTATTCTTCACGTCCCAATTGACACAAATGCTCGGGACCCCAACTACAATTGAATCTCCGGCCGGCCAACATGTCCGTTTGACGTTGCATGATGGCACTACCGTTGAGCTTAACTCAAAAAGTAAAATTTCCTATCCAGCGCTTTTCATCGGGAAAGAGCGTCGCGTCCGACTAGAGGGTGAAGCTATGTTTGAGGTTGCGCACGACGCATCGCAACCTTTCATTGTTGAGACCTATGCCTGCGATGTCGAGGTACGTGGTACGCACTTCAACGTGATAGCAGACAAGGATACGCAGGAATTTTCGACTGCATTGTTTGAGGGCAGCGTCGCTGTTCGGAACAAAATAAACGATGAGGAAATTCTGATGGAGCCCAACACGGTCGTCAATCTGCGAAACGGGCACTTGTACCTTGGAGAACTGAATGACCGGGACGACTATCTTTGGACCGATGGCATTATTTCGTTCGGAGGCGACAATTTTGAGCAGATTATTGACAAATTAAGGAGGTATTTCGACGTCGAAATCGAGATTCAAAGAACTAAGTTGCCCGATGTCAGGTACAAACGGCTGAAAATCCGCACCTCGGAAGGCTTGGACCACATCCTTCGCATCCTGCAGCGCTCGTCGGATTTTACCTATGAATACAACGATCTCGAAAATAAGATCATTATCAAATAAGATAGCGTAATTTATTCATTTATGTCAAATGCCAAAATTGAACAGCCTATGAAACTTATATAGAACCAGATTCCTCCAATTTTTTGATTGACATAAAAAACCTGCAGGTGTTGCACCACCCGCAGGCCGCAGTTCAATCAAAATACTAACCGATTTTTACTTGAACCTTAACACACAAAAGTATGAATAAAAAGATTATTCAGCAAATCCGTCTGTCTATTCTTTTGTTCGTTCCGGCCCTGCTGTTCCCTCTATCCTCTCTTCATGCACAGAATGTGCGGGTTACCATTCGGGGAAATGGGGTGAAAATGGAACAGGTCATCAGTGCCATCGAACGTCAGACCCGCTATCTGTTCGGCATCGATGACGATGTGAATACCGATCTCCCGGTCTCGGTCCATGTCGAGAATGAACCCCTGAAAAAAGCCCTCGATGAGATGGTCCGCGGAACGGATATCTCCTATACGGTCGAAGGTACCAATATTCTGTTGTTCCGGCGTGCAAATACCTCGAAAGAGCGTCCCGTGACCGTCACGGGCCGGGTGACCGATGCCAAAGGCCAGCCGGTCATCGGCGCCTCGGTGATCGTGCGGGGCACGACGCTGGGCGTCTCGACGGACGCCGATGGCCGCTTCACGCTGGAGGTTCCCGCTCCGGCGGCCTCGCAGACCCTCGAGGTGAGCTATCTGGGCTATGAGACGGTCTCGGTTCCGGTCGGCTCGCGGACTTCATTTGCCGTAACGCTCCGGGAATCGACCTCGGAGATCGAACAGGTAGTCGTGACGGCCCTCGGCATCAAGCGTCAGGAGAAGGCCCTTTCGTACAATGTCCAACAGGTCGAGGCTTCGGACATCACGCTGGTCAAGGATGCCAACTTCATGAATTCGCTCTCGGGCAAGGTGGCCGGTGTGACCATCAACGCCTCGTCGTCGGGCGTGGGCGGTGCCACGAAGGTGGTGCTGCGCGGTAACAAGTCCATCTCGCAGTCGTCGAACGCCCTGTACGTCATCGACGGTATTCCGATGTACAACTTCGGCGGCGGAGGCGGCACGGAGTTCGATTCGCGCGGTGCTACGGAGTCGATTGCCGACCTGAACCCGGAGGATATCGAGTCAATCTCGGTGTTGACGGGCGCTGCGGCCGCGGCCCTCTACGGTTCCGAGGCGGCGAACGGTGCCGTGATGATTACGACGAAAAAGGGCGAGGCCGGCGCCTTGAAGGTGACCCTTTCGAGCAATACGGAGTTTCTGAACCCCTTCGTGCTGCCGGAGTTCCAGAACCGCTACGGTACGGGTCTGAACGGGCAGCGGAGCGGCTCGAACATCTACAGCTGGGGTGAGCGGCTGAATGCGGCCTCGCGCTACGGCTATACGCCGAACGACTTCTTCGAGACGGGCCATGTCTATACGAACGCCTTCACACTCTCGGGCGGTACGGACAAGAATCAGACCTACTTTTCGGCCGCAGCGGTCAATTCCGACGGAATTATTCCGAACAACGAATACGACCGCTATAACTTCACTTTCCGCAACACGACCTATTTTCTGAAGGACAAGCTCCGGCTGGACGCCTCGGCGAGCTACATCTACCAGCAGGACCAGAACATGACCAACCAGGGCGTCTACTCGAACCCGCTGGTCCCGGCCTACCTCTTCCCGCGGGGCGAGAACTTCGACCTCTACCGCCGTTTCGAACGTTACAACGAGGGTACGAAGCTCATGGAACAGTTCTGGTCGTCGGACATGGAGGGCGGCGACCTCAGGATGCAGAACCCCTACTGGATAGCCTACCGTAACCTGCGCAACACGGACAAGAAGCGCTACATGCTCTCGTTTTCGGCCTCGTATGACATTCTGCCGTGGCTGAACGTTACGGGCCGCGTGCGGATCGACAACATGAACTCGCTCTACACGCAGAAGCTCTACGCTTCGTCGAACACCACGATTACGGACGGCGGCAAGAACGGCCACTATACCGAGGCGCGGACCTACGATTCGCAGACCTACGGCGACGTGATGGTCAACGTAAACAAGACGTTCGGCGACGACTGATCGCTGCAGGCCAACCTCGGCGCCTCAATCAACAACGTCAAGAGCGACGAGCTCTCGTACCGCGGTCCGATCCAGGAGAACGGTCTTCCGAATGTCTTCAACGTCTTCGACCTGGATGATACGAAGAAGCGTGCCGAGAAGACGGGCTGGCACGACCAGACGCAGTCGCTCTTCGCCTCGGTGGAGGTGGGGTGGAAGCAGATGCTCTATTTGACCGTCACGGGCCGTAACGACTGGGCCTCTCAGATCGCCGGCTCGTCGTCCTCGTCGTTCTTTTACCCGTCGGTCGGATTGTCGTGGGTTCCCACGTCGCTGTGGGATACGGGCGATGCCCTGAGCTACCTGAAGATCCGCGGCTCGATCGCCTCGGTGGGTATGCCCTTTCCGCGCTACCTGACCATCCCGACCTACGAGTACGACGCCACGAACCGGGTCTGGAAGGACAAGACGCACTATCCGATCGGGGACCTGAAGCCCGAGCGGACGACGACCTACGAGGTGGGTGTGGACGCGCGGTTATGGCGCCATATCAACCTTTCGGCATCGTGGTACCAGGCCGATACGAAGAACCAGACCTTCGACCCCTCGCTGCCGCCTTCCTCCTCCTATACGACGATTTACCTGCAGACGGGCCACGTCCGCAATACGGGCGTCGAGCTCTCGGCGGGGTATGACAACACGTGGCGGGATTTCCGCTGGGCGACGAACTTTACCTATTCGTGGAACCGCAACGAAATCATCGAACTGGCGGCCAATGCCGTGAATCCCATCACGGGGGAACCGCTGAATCTCGAGAAACTCGACATCAAGGGTCTTGGTAAGGCGAAGTACATCCTCAAGGAGGGCGGCACGCTGGGTGACCTCTACACGACCTCGAACCTGCGCTTCAACGACAACGGCTACGTCGAGGTGGACAAGAGCGGCAACCTGCTGCTGACGGACGAGGGGGATGACATCTACTTGGGTTCGGTCTTCCCGGACCACACGCTGGCGTGGCGCAACGACTTTTCGTGGAAGGGAGTGAATCTCGGCGTGTTGTTTACGGGACGCATCGGCGGCATCTGCTACTCGGCGACGCAGGCCAACCTCGACCTGTACGGCGTTTCGGAGGCTTCGGCCGCGGCGCGTGACGCCGGGGGCGTGTGGATCAACGGCCGCGAGATGGTCGATGCACAGAAGTGGTACCAGGCCATCGGTTCGCAGTCGGGCCTGCCGCAGTACTACACCTATTCGGCGACGAACTTCCGGCTGCAGGAGCTTTCGCTGGGCTACACGCTGCCGTCGAAGTGGTTCCGCGACCGGATGCGGATGACCGTCTCGTTCGTGGGGCGCAACCTCTGGATGATCTACTGCAAGGCTCCGTTCGATTCCGAGGCCGTGGCCTCGACGGGGCTGAACTACCAGGGCATCGACTACTTCATGATGCCGTCGCTCAGGAGCCTCGGCTTCAGTGTCAAATTCCAATTCTAAACGACTACGGGCATGAAAAAGATAACGACAACAACGGGCCGGCTGCTTCTGGCGGCCGCACTGCTGGCACTGGCCTCCTGTACGGGTGATTTCGAGGATATCAACCGCAACCCGAACCAGGTGACCGAGGAGCAGATGGAGGCCCTGAACTATAAGACGGGTACGAAGGTCCGCACGCTGCAGAGTCTGGTGATTCCCGTCGAGGAGCACATGTACCAGTTCAACGAGTCGCTGACGGGCGGGCCGTTCGCGGGCTATATCGGCGCCACGGTGGACACGTGGCAGACGAAGTTCGAGACCTACAACCCCTCGGCCGACTGGCGCAAGTGGCCCTTCGCCAATGTCATCACCGAGACCTACACCCCCTACAAGGGGATTGTCGGCGGTACGGACGACGAGGTGGCCATCGCCTTTGCGCGGCTGCTGCGCGTGGCAATCATGCAGCGGGTGACGGACTCCTACGGTCCGATTCCCTACTCGAAGCTCGAGAGCAACGAATCGGTCTACGTGGAGTATGACTCGCAGGAGGCGGTCTATACGAAGATGTTCGAGGAGCTGGACGAGGCCATCGCGACGCTGGGCCGCAACACGACCCTCTCGTCCGATGCGTGGAGCCGCTACGACGGGGTCTACTACGGCAACATCGCGCAATGGTTGAAGTATGCCAACTCGCTGAAGCTTCGCATGGCGATGCGCCTGACGGAGGTGAAGCCCGAGCTGGCGCAGGCGAAGGCCGCCGAAGCGATTGCCGGGGGCGTCATCACGTCGAACGCCGATAACGCGGCGATGCACGCCGCGGAGAACCGCACGACGCTGATTTACAACGACTGGGGTGACCATCGCGTCGGGGCCGACATCCTCTGCTACATGACGGGCTACAACGACCCGCGTGTGGAGAAGATGTTCCTGCCGAACGACGTGGGCAACTACGTCGGCATCCGCATCGGTATCGACGTGGCGGGCAAGGCGACGGCCATGACCAAGTATTCCAACCTGATCGTCGAGTCGACGACCCCCTACCTGTGGTTCAACGCCGCGGAGGCGACGTTCCTGCGTGCCGAATACGAGCTGCGCTGGGGGTCGGAGGAGACGGCCCGCGAGCTCTACGAGGAGGCCATCCGCCTCTCGTTCGAGGAGCGGGGCGCGAGCGGCGCCGACGCCTATGTGGCCGATGCCGCGAGCCGTCCGGCCGCCTATACCGATCCGCTGGGCATGTACAGCGCCGCGGCGCAGAGCACGATCACGATCGCGTGGGCGCCCGGAGCTGACAACTTCGAGGAAAACCTCGAGCGCATCATCACGCAGAAGTGGATCGCTATCTTCCCGCTGGGCGTGGAGGCGTGGTCCGAGCACCGCCGCACGGGTTACCCGCGGCTGATGCCGGTCGTGGCCGACAAGTCGGGCGGCGGGGTCGATGTGGCGCAGGGGGCCCGACGGCTTCCCTATCCCGTGGAGGAGTATCAGCAGAACAATGCGAACCTGCAGGCGGCGATCCAGCAGCTCGATGCCGAGCAGACGAACGGCAACCGCACGGGCGACCAGATGGGTACGCGCGTATGGTGGGACTGCAAACCCTATAACAACTGACCAACATGAAACAGACAAGAACATACCGGATGATCCTCCCGCTCGTGGTGTTGCTGCTCGGGGCCTCGTGCAGCGACTGGACCGAGACGGAGGCCATAGAAAACACGGTCTACAAACCGTGGGAGCAGGACCCGGCGCTGTGGGCCGACTATACGGCGGCGCTGCGGGCCTACAAGCAGTCGGAACACTACCTGTCGTATGCGCGGCTCCACAATTCGCCCGCGCAGGCCGCGAGCGAGCAGGACTTCATGCGCTGCCTGCCCGATTCGCTCGACATCGTGACACTGACCAACGCCGACAACTTCTCGGCCTACGACGCCGAGGACATGGCGGTGATGCGCGAAAAGGGGACGAAAGTGCTCTATCAGGTGGACTATGCGGCCCGCAAGGCGGAGTTTGCCGACGCCGCGGCCCTCGCGTCGTACCTCGACGGGGTGATCGCCTCCGTCGCGGCGAACGGTCTGGACGGCTACTCGTTCACCGCCGACCCGCTCGACGCCGCGGCAACGGCCTCGATCGTCGCGACGCTCTCGGCCGCCAAAACGGACGGCCAGCTGCTCGTCTTCGAGGGCAACCCGCTCTCGGTGGCTGCCGCCGACCGTGATAAGCTCGACTATGTGGTCCTCGATACCGAAAAGGTCGAAAACACCACCGACGTACGGCTGCAGGTCCTCAATGCCACGGGCTATGCGGGCATTCCGGCGAACCGGCTGCTGCTGGCCGCCGAGATCGACGCGCCGCTGCAGGACGCCGACCGCACGGAGTATGCCGCCGTGGCGCTGATGGCGCGCTGCGTGGTGGAGTACGGGCCGCTGGCGGGCTTTGCGGCCTACAACATCGCCGGGGACTACTACCATGCGGACCGGAACTACAGCACGATCCGCGAGGCGATCCAGACGTTGAACCCCTCAAAATAAGAGAGTCATGAAACGATATATCATAACGCTTTTTGTGCTGCTCGGGGCGTTGACGGCCTGTGAGCGGTACGATGCCGACGACCACAAGTTCGGCAACGTGGTCTACCTGAATGTCTCGCAGACGAGCCCCGTGCAGCTTGCGACGTTCAGCAACAACCGCGCGACGTACGACTGCACGCTGCAGGCGGCGCTGACCTATCCGGCGGGGCAGGACGTGCAGGTCTCGCTTGAGGTCGACCCGTCGCTTGTGGCGGCGTACAACGCCCGCTACGGCACCTCATGGCCGATGCTCGACGCGAAATACTACGCCCTTTCGTCCGAAACCGCGACGATTGCTGCGGGACGCACCGTCTCGGAGGTCGTGACGCTGCAGCTCAAGGAGCTCATGGGCGAGGGCGAGGAGCAGACGGGTGCCCTGCCGCTTGATGAGACCTATCTGGTGCCGGTGCGCATCAGCGGTGCGTCAATCGACGTGCTGGGTGGTTCGGATGTGGCCTGGTACGTGGTGAAGCGCTCCTCGGCCATTACCGTGGCGGCGCAGCTCGGCGCGGGCAACTGGATCAACTTCCCGACCCTCGACAAGTACGGCGAGAACAGCAAGGCGTGGAACGGCCTTACGGCCATGACCTATGAGGCGCTGATCTATATTGACCAGTTCGCCACCTCGACCGTTACCTCCGACGGAAACACCAATAAAGTAAGTATTTCTTCGGTAATGGGTGTCGAGCAGTACCTCTTGCTGCGCATCGGCGACACGAACTTCGAGCGCCAGCAGTTGCAGTTCGACGGTTCCGGAGGTGGTTCGAATTTCGGTAAATTCCCGTCGAGTGATGCCACGAAATGTCTCTCTACGGGACGCTGGTACCATGTGGCCTGCACCTACGACCAGACGACGCAGACCGTGCGCGTCTATGTCGACGGCAAGATCCAGAGCGAGGAGACCGGCGTCGGAATTGCCATTCCAAGCAAGAAGAACCAAATCAATCTGGCGATGCGTGCCCTCTACGACCTGTGGAATACCACGCCCGACGATCAGAAATCGCAGTACGAGACCGAGGACACGGGCTATAATTCGCTGGGCGACGCCTACCAGTTCTTTATCGGCAAATCCTATGACGAATACCGCCCGCTGAACGGCAAGATTGCCGAGGCGCGCGTCTGGTCCGTGGCACGGACGCCCGAGCAGATTTGGGAGAACATGTACGACATCGAGAACCCGGCCGACGACCCGACCCTCTTGGGCTACTGGAAGTTCAACGAGGGGGCCGGCAATACCGTCAAGGACTACTCAATGTACGGCAACGACGGCGTGGCCGAAACCGATATCGTATGGCCTACGGGCATCGAAATTCCGAAAATCAACGAAACGGAGGAGTAAACCATGAAAACGAATCACAAGATCTTCAAAACAATAGGAATGACGCTCTTCACAGCGGCCGTTCTCGCAGGCTTTACAGCCTGCGAGACGGATCCCGTGGAGCAAAATGGTGGCAAACTACCCGACAAAGATGTCATTGAAACAACTTTCGGCAAATTGCGAAGCAATGCCACGGCTGGGAATACTATTGATATGCTTTTGACCGCAGGCAAGGGATTTGTAACACGCGATTTTTACTACCAACAAACGAAACCTGCCGCTACAGGTACGACTATAACACTCCGCATCGACGAGTCGCTTGTCGAAGGGTTTAATACAGCAAATGAGACAGAATGCGAACTGCTACCAAAAACGAACTATGATTTTCCGGACGGACAGACTTTGGAACTGGAAGCAAATGATCAACGAACCGTCTCCAAACGAATCCGCATTTTGTCAGAAGGCCTGACTGCCGGAGAATATGTATTACCGGTGACCGTAACACCCGAAGGAACAACCGATGAAAACCAAACGCTCTATTATATACTGACTATTCGTGATCCTCAACCCGGAGATTATGATTTGCACGATGGCTCAGATCTTTTCTTTGTATTCTACATCAACACGAAGGATTACCAGCCACTTTTGGTACAGGATTACCTTATGGAGAAAAAACTTGCGCGAGGATCGACGGTTGCATGGTATGGCACGGTTGGAAATATCATCAATCTGCGCACAGTAACTATCAAATTCGATGAAACGTCCGGACGCGCCAAACTGGATCTTGGGAACGATATGACGTATGTTTTGAGCCATGCGTCGAAATATATCTGGCCGTTACAGGAAACTGGCCGAAAGGTTTGCATCAGTCTGGAAGGCGGCAACACGGGCCTCGGTTTCTGCAACCTGACGGACGCACAGATTGCCGATTTCGTAGCACAAGTCAAGACGGTGGTCGAAACCTACAACCTTGACGGCATCAACCTGTGGGACCGCAATTCGGGTTACGGAACGGTGGAGGGAATGCCGGAAATGAACACGACTTCCTATCCGAAACTCGTCAAGGCAATGCGCGAAGCCCTTGGCACGGACAAGTTGCTGACGCTGACCGTCTACGAGGAGCCGACCGAAACCTTCTGGGATACGGAAGCAACGGGCGGAATCTCCGTAGGCGACTACCTCGATTATGCCTGGTCGGGTTATAACAAAAATACGGAAGCGGTGCAACTACTTGACCCGTGGCATCCCGATGAGAGCTATGTCTCGGCCTATACCCAGAAACCGATTGCCGGGCTCGATCCATCGAAATTTGGATGTGTTAATTTCCCGATTTATCCGCAATCTCAAACAGAAGAAGAAAGTATGATGAAAGATCCTACTTTTATGATTGATTGGGTTATGAATGGACAACAACCCAACAATATTATTGTGTTTGATGACTTAAGGACCAGTTTGCAGGATAACTATGAGACAGCGTGGGATGTAACCTTTGCAACATGTTGTACTTATGTAGATGATGAAAACAGATATATTTTGGGATCAAGAAGTGGTTATACATATAGATTGGATACAAATCAACTCTCCTATTTGCCATCAGAAGATAAATCTGGATATGGGAAATGGGTGAAAGACTGGTAAATTGAAATATTAGGTCAACAGAAACAAGCTTCCCTACTCTCTCACTATTCACCGATGTGTGAAACAAAAAATTAACCTAAAAACTTAATGCGTTATGAAAAAGACTTTGAAACTTATGGCTACTCTGTTTGTAGGAGCAATGTTTATGGGTGCCTGCCAACAGGCAGAAGAGCCTGCTGTTGAGCAGGGGCAACCCGATGCTGTTGTAACCCGAGCCTACGGGGACAAGACTCCCAAAATTGCCATCTATGTGGAGACGAACGATGTAAACCCGCTCAATGCAGGTGATTATGTTCTCCCCAATGGAAAAGCATATGCAGATATTGTGGAATTCTTCGCCGCAAACATTCGTTGGCAGGAAGGTGTTGATGATGATGGCAATGAAATTCGTGATCCGGTTCTTTATCTTAATGACAAAATGACCAATTTGCTCGAAAATGGAGGCGCTGCAACTTATGTAGCAGGCCTTCAGGCCAAAGGCATCAAGGTCGTATTGACTATTTTGGGAGACCATACAGGAATCGGTTTCTGCAATCTGGACTCTCTTCAGAGCGCTCGATTTGCCAAGATTCTGGCTCATGCAGTAAGCAAATATGGTTTGGATGGTATCGGATTTGATGATGAATATGCAGATTACGATACTGAATTGATTCAGGGATCATATGGCCGTCTTATTAAGAATCTACATGCAGAAATGCCTGCTAATAAGCTTATTACCTTATTCCAATATGGACACATAGGCTCTTCGCAGATTGGCGCTGATGCAGGGGTATTGTTAGACTATGTATATTCTGATTTCTCATATTATAATGCAACTATCTCTGTTTCTGGTGTAGAAAAAACTCAGTACGCTCCTCAAGCCTCCAATTTAGGAAGCTACAAATCACCTTCTGAGATTATAACGTATGGTGATTATGCATACACTGCTGCAGAAAATGGCTATGGCGCTATCATGCACTTCAATTTGCGGACAAAGTCCGAAAGGAATCAGACTAATTTGTTCAGTTCAATAGCAGATGGAGCCTGGGGCGAAATTTCTGTTGACATTGCAAGCACTCCTTCCAACGCTGCAGATCGTCCACAAGACTGGACGTTCGTCCCCAGTGGCCATTACCTCACTATGGCAGATGTGAATGCCCAATAACACCTCGAGGGAATCTGTTTCTGTTGTCCGGAATCGGGAAATCAAAATTCGGCGCGGGTATTCTTCCTTGTGGAGAGTACCCGTTTTTAATCTCTAATCACTATGAATAATAATACTTTATGCGTGCTGCTCCGTTTTGTAGCACTGCTTGGAATTGTAAACTTCATGGCATCATGTACTTCTCCAAAATTGGATAATGAATCCAAACCAATGAAATCCAGCTCACTAACCCGCAGTAATTCCGGGCTCGCTCCCGTCATGCAGGTCTATGTTGAAACCAATGATGTCAATCCCTTGAATGCCGGAGACTACTACTATATGGACGGTACGCCGGTTGTCAATATCGTAGAATTTTTTGCTTCAAACATCCATCGTCGAACCGTAAATCATGTTACGGAACCTACTCTTTGGTTGAATCCTGAACTAACCCGCCTATTGGAACCAGATCCCGAACAACCGGATTCTACAGGTTACCATAAATATGTAAAAGGGCTACAAGACAAGGGAATAAAAGTCTTATTGTCGGTGATAGGGAACTGGCAAGGGATCGGGCTGTGCAATATGAATGACATGCAGACGACGCAATTCGCAGCTATTCTAGCTCATGTCGTTGAAAAATACGGCCTTGATGGGATCGGATTCAGTGATTCATATGCCAACTATGGCTGTAATAGTGAAAGTCCGAATGTTAATTTGACTTCATATAGCCAAATTATCACCAAACTGCATAGCCTGATGTCTGATGATAAACTGATTACCGTATACTATTGGGGCAATATTGGCAATGTAAGCAGTGATGCCTGGGCGTGTGTTGATTATGCTTATACACCGGGATGGAGTGGCTCGTATTCATCCTATATTCCTGATCCGTTGACGATGAACCATTGGGCTCCAATATCACTATATCTTGGATCATTATATACAAATTCATATTATATTATATTGGGAGATTCTGTATTCAATGCTTGTGAGAACAGTGCCGCAGCAATTTGCAGTTTTAATCTCCGTACCAGGAATGATCGAGATCCATTCCGAATTTTTGAAACAATAGGGACCGAATTGGCTTATTACAAAGATATAGAGCCTAACGATGAAGGGGAATATATCTAACTAGATAATGGAAATCGTCCCCAAGACTGGGATTTTATTCCTGGGGGACTTACCATTACATACGAAAATGCCGTAAATGCACAATAATAATAAAAAAGAAAAGTTGTCAGCTTCTGTTGTCCGAAATCGGGAAATTTTATCGGCTAATAATGGATTTTGCTGACAACTTTTCTTATGGTGAAAGAACGTTGTAAAAATAAAAAATATTTTATCACACCATGGCCTATTCTTATTTAGACCCATATTGTGTTCTAAAATGGCGACACCTTCAGATCATTGCGCAATGTAAGCGTAATTTATTCATTGTTAACTATAACCTGTAGGTGCCGCCAACGACCTGTTGCTGTCAAACAGGTCGTTTTTCTTTGCGCTATTTTTTATGATAAGGTATCTATAAAAAAGAGGCGCGGTGTCAACTCCTTAATACAGGCCTTGGGAACCTTAATCTGGAAGTCGTCCTACGCCCCAGCCAGCCCTGCTCATAACGAGCAGGACATAACCGAGACTGACAACTATTATACCCAGATTAAACAACCTCTTGCGAGGCTCCCAAAGTTTGTATTAAGGTATAGAGTTGTTTACTCTATTATGTCATTATCTAATCGGACAAGCCGAGTTTCTTTTATGCAAAGATAACATTTATTTTCATATTCCTTTTTGCAAAGATATAAAATCCTTTGGATTTCCCCTTTATGGGGGAACTAAAAAGATTGAAAAAATTTTTCTTTTGTAAAAAAATAGAGGTCTGAAACGTACAAATCCCATATTGGTAGAGGCCATTGCTCGTCGGATGCGCGAAATTCGTGAGCAAAATGGACATACCCAGGAGTTTTTGGCTCACAATACGCATTTGAAAATTTGGGATTATGAAAGTATGCAGAAATCTCCGTCTCTGGAATCCATTGCACGTTTCTGCACCTTTTACGCCTTGTCTCTCAGTGATTTCTTTGCTCCAATAACTTTCCCGCAAGATTCCAAGTGACAGTATACTCAAAAAAGTTTCGTGGCGATTTGGCTGTAAGTAAATAATCGCTACCTTTGTCGCATTCGGTTAGTATAAATTTCCAGCAAGTATTCTGACTCGGCAGGCGTAATCTGTCGTAATCTCTTTGTGTACATGTGTTCATTAGGAAAAAATGAGCAGGTGTAGTTTGTGTTATTGCCATATGTACCTGCTGTCAAGAAACATATATGGATATTTTAATCAAAACCCCATTTATTCAGACATTATTGAAAACAACCCAGCACAACGTTCCCGAACGGGATCAACTGGAAAACATATTTCAGGATTTTGCACTTGTTGTTGCGTCGGTATGCGATAGGGCAGATAAAAAAAATGCACTTCGCATATTGAATTATACACAAATAGAGGTGCAAGCTATCTGTAAACAGATGGAAGCAACAGGTATGCCCGAATATATGATGACCTATGCTATTAAAGCAGAACAGTTGATTAAGGCAGAAAACAAAATTTTATACTGGAATTTCAAATATCCCGAACAATTTGTCTCCTGTGACGACGTTGTTTCTTCACCTCTCTATTGGTCGAAAAAGTATCCGGCAATCTGTCTTGCCGAGTTATTATGCGGAATCAATCTTTTGGGCCCCAATCCCATTGTGTTAGCGGACGGCTCGGAGGCATCGTTTAATCAAATCGTTATTGTTTTTGAGAAGATGTTAAATGTTAAATTGGGTAATCCGCAAGATATTAAGCGAAGGGTTTTGAACCGAAAAATTCACATAACCCGATTTACAGACGCCCTTCGATTTGCCTTGCGGAATTATGAAGAAAATAATCGTTCATAATCAGCAAGATAGAAATAAAAAGAATACATATGTCTGTCCATATGTATTCTTTTTTATTTTGGAAATACTGAATTTTGTCTCAGAACTAAACCAAAGTAGTTATGCCGGTACAAGAGGTAAAAGACCTTGGACACGAGTTGATTAAGCTGATTGAGGAGATGCGCCATTCTCATCTAAATATCCAGCACACATACGATTGCTTTGCAGAACGTATTCAGCAAATATCCAAACAGGAAGAGTGTTCTAGGCTGGACTCGTTGCAGCTGTTGGCCCGGATTCGCGAGACTTTGGTTCAACTGCTGGAAAACTACAACGATTCGGCCTCTCTGCAATACATGTTAATCCGCTCATCACTCACTTTAGTGGACTTCGAGAAGCAGATGATCTACCTGCAGCTAAAGTACCCGGGAATCCGGGAGATTGCCACGCAACGGCGTCACTCGCCGCTGAAAATCTCAAAGCGATTCACCAATTCCGACCTGATGGAGGTGATCGCCGCCTTGTCGGCCGTGGGGTTCTTCTGCCGGCAGGACGACTCTCCGGCCACCTTCATGCAGATTACGCGCGAGTTTGAGACGCTCTGCAATACGAGTTTCAAGAATCCGGACAACTGCCGCTGGGCCGTTCTGAACCGTAAGAACCGACTGACCCACTTCCTCGATACGCTGCGGGGTACGCTGGTCGAGTTAAGCCAAAAGTAAACCTTTTTCTTCCCGGATGGTCGTTCGACCGTTCGGGATTTTTGCGATCTGTTTTTATTGGTCAGATAAAGAAACTTGCGGTCTCGTATCTAAAACTGTGCGCATGCAATATGATTGCCCGTGCAAGTTGATGTGCTGAATGATAAAGCGTGGAATCAAAAAAATTGGCCAACCTTATTGTTTGTACCGTTAATTTTATATATTTGCATTAACTATAATTTTATTTGCTTTTAATCGTATATTTAAGATATAATTTTAATTATACTTTTATTTATATATGAACGATTATTATGGATATGCTATTCCGGAACTGATCCGGTTGCTCGGTTCTCGGTTTCGGGAATACCGAATGCGGGCGGACATGACTCAGAAGGAGGTGTCCGAGCAGTCGGGCATATCCGTTACGACCATTCATAAGTTCGAAAACGGGGTGGCCGCGAACCTCTCCCTGGGGACCCTGTTGCAGTTGCTGAAGGCCATCGGGCAGATCGACCAGATCGATAACCTGCTGCCCGAGTTGCCGGAGTCTCCCTATTTGTATGTGCATGAAAAGAAGATCCAGCGGATCCGACATAAAAAACAGAAGCTATGAAGGAACCCTTGAAAATCATACTTTGGGGCGAGGAAATAGGCCGCTTGGTGTGGGATAGCAGAACCCATAACACCTACTTCACCTATCATCCGGATTTTCTGAAAAAAGAGCTGGATATAGCGCCTCTGACAGCTCCCAAAGCGGGAGCTAAGGGGCATATGCCGTTTTGGGGTGACAAGGATCGGAAGTACCGGAGCCTGCCTCCGTTTCTTTCGGACTCGCTGCCCGATGACTGGGGAAACCAGTTGTTTGAGAGATGGCGTATAGAACATAAACTTTCCAATGCGGAGATCACGCCACTTGAAAAATTGTCGTTTATCGGAAAACGCGGAATGGGTGCTTTGGAATTTGTTCCTTGTGTCCCGCTTGCTTCGGACGAAGAGCGGATCGACATCCAGTCGTTGATTGATTTGGCCGGTCGTATTTTCAGAGAACGCGAACATGTGCAGATCCTACCCGAAGAGTCCTTGACCGAACAGGCGCTCATCGTGGTCGGCACCTCGGCTGGCGGTCGTCAACCTAAAGCCGTGTTGGCCATCAACCGAAAGACCGGGGAGATCCGTTCCGGACAAGTAGCTGGATTAACGGATTATGATTACTGTATCCTGAAATTCGGGGATCCGTCCCGCTCTTCGGCCGAACTCGAAATGGTATATTATGCCATGTGCCGGATGGCCGGTATTCAGATGATGGAATCCCGCTTGTTTGAGGTAGAGGGACATCAGCATTTTCTCACCAAGCGGTTCGATCGCCGGGATGACGAAAAACTGCATACGCAGACACTGGCGGCACTGTGCCCCGGCATTGAAAGCTACGAAGGCCTTTTGGAGGTTTGTCGCAAGCTGCGTTTGCCCGAAGGGGCGAGTGAAGAGATTTTCCGCCGAATGGTTTTCAACATCCTGGCAAATAATACGGACGACCACGACCGAAACTTTTCATTTCTGATGGACAAAACCGGTTGCTGGCAACTGGCTCCGGCCTATGACATGACCTTCATTTTTAATCAGGGTGGTTTCCAGCCTCAAGAGGAGCGGTGCCTTATGGTACGGGGGAAACGCATGGAAATATCCAAGGAGGACATCCTGTCTTTTGCTCGAGACAACGGGATCCGTCGGGCTGAAGTCATTATCAATCAAGTGTCCGAAGCATTATTGTCGTTCCGGGAACTGGCTATGCAATATGGGGTGAAGGAAGAATGGGCTAACCGTGTGGGAGGGTTCCTCTCTGCACAACTGACGGCGTGGGGATACATCAGGACAGGCGCAAGTGGATCGTCGGAATCGAATTCCGACCTGATGGAACTTGCAGGGCATGCTGTTTCCCATGCGAGACTTGAACAAGCCTATCGTGGCAATTATCATCTTCTGGCGACCATCGACGGCAAAGCGCACAAATACGTTTTTCGGATGGGTACGCCGGAATATGCATCAATCGCTCGAAAAGGGGGTGTCAACCTCTCGAAAGAGGATCTTCGGGAGTTGGTCACAAGGTTTCTGATTCCCAAAATAAATTGATCCTGAAAGAGCTTTGGAAAGCCAAATAATGTAAAAGATGTTTCAGATATTCACCTGAAACATCTTTTTTACCGGCCATCCGCGGCCTGGGAAGGTCCGCTGGAACAGACCGTCTCATTCCTTCGTTATCTTGCCGTCCTTAAACCGACAAGTATGCAGCAGGAGGATGATTTGCGGGCATTGGAGAAGATCGTCCAGTTTGCCCGGGCCCTGGGAATCGTGTTTCTGGGGCTGAACAGTTACTGGTTCTGTTACGACTGGTTCGCGCACCATGCGCTGACCACTCCCGTCGTGGACCGAATCTTCTGGAACCTTCAACAGTCGACCGGGCTCTTCACCTGGTCATCCATCACGAAACTCTGCGCCCTCTTCTTTCTGGTGCTGGGGTGCTACGGCACACGCAGCGTTCGGGACGGGAAACCCTCGAAGCGGCAAATCCTCCTTCTGGCGCTGGCCGGTTTCTTCCTGCTCTTCGGCAACGATCCGCTGCGGAGCCTTCCCGCGGGGCTGGAGTTTCGTTTCTGGAGCTATGTGCTGACCCTGCTGGGCGGCTACCTTGCACTGCTGACCGCCGGGGTGTGGGTCCGCCGCCTGCTGCATACGACCCTTGCCCGCGATCCCTTCAATGAGGACAACGAGAGCTTCGAACAGGAGGCGCGTCTGCTCGAAAACGAATACTCGGTCAACCTTCCGACCCGCTACTACTACCGGGGAGAGTGGCGGCCGGGGATGATTAACGTCATCAACCCCTTCCGGGCGACGATGGTGCTGGGGACCCCCGGCTCGGGCAAGTCCTACGCCGTGGTGAACAGCTACATCCGCCAGCAGATCGAGAAGGGCTTCGCCATGTATATCTACGACTTCAAGTTCGACGACCTGTCGCTGCTGGCCTACAACCACCTGTTGCGCCATCTGGATGCCTACCCGACGCGGCCGCGCTTCTGCGTCATCAACTTCGACGATCCCCGCCGCTCGAACCGCTGCAATCCCATCGCCCCGGAGTTCATGACCGACATTTCGGACGCCTACGAGTCGGCCTATACCATCATGCTGAACCTGAACAAGACGTGGATCCAGAAGCAGGGCGACTTCTTCGTCGATTCGCCAATCATCCTGCTGGCGGCAATCATCTGGTACCTGAAAATCTACGGCGGAGGCCGCTGCTGCACCTTCCCGCACGCCGTGGAGTTTCTGAACCAACCCTACGAGAAGATCTTCCCGGTGCTGACCTCCTATCCCGAACTCGAAAACTACCTCTCGCCCTTCATGGACGCCTGGCGGGGCAATGCGCAGGACCAGCTGCAGGGGCAGATTGCCTCGGCGAAGATTCCCCTCTCGCGGATGATCTCGCCACAGCTCTACTGGGTGATGACGGGCAACGACTTCTCGCTGGACATCAACAATCCGGCCTCGCCCAAGATCCTCTGTGTAGGGAACAACCCCGACCGGCAGAATATCTATTCGGCGGCCCTGGGGCTCTATAATTCGCGTATCGTGCGGTTAATCAACAAGAAGGGACGGCTGAAATCCTCGATTATCATCGACGAGCTTCCGACAATCTACTTCCGGGGGCTGGACAACCTCATCGCCACGGCCCGTTCGAACCGTGTGGCCGTCTGCCTGGGCTTTCAGGACTTCTCGCAGTTGGAGCGCGACTACGGCGACAAGGAGGCGAAGGTAATCTTCAACACCGTGGGCAACATCTTCTCGGGGCAGGTGGTGGGCGACACGGCCCGCACGCTCTCCGACCGTTTCGGCAAGATCGTCCAGCTGCGCGAGTCGCAGTCCGTCTCGAACGAGAACATTACCCATTCGACCAACACGCAGCTCGACGCACTGATTCCGCCGTCGAAGATTTCGAACCTCACGCAGGGGATGTTCGTTGGTTCGGTGGCCGACAACGTGGACCAGCCCCTGCCCCAAAAGATTTTCCATGCCCGCATTGAGCTGGACAGTGCGGCAATCCAGGCCGAGGAGCGGCGCTTCGTCCCCATCCCGCAGATCTCCTCGTTCCTCGACGAGGAGGGCACGGACCGCATGGAAGAGATCATCCGCGAGAACTACTACCGCATCAAGGAGGAGGTGGTCCAGATCGTCGAGCGGGAGATCCGCCGCATCGAGAGCGACCCCGACCTTGCGGGGCTTCTGCCGAAGAAAAAGAAGTAAACCGCCGTGCGGAAAACCCACGGCTGACGGCCATGCACGGCCTGTGCAGGACGATTGGAAGCGACGGACATTCAGCTCTTTATATTCGCGGCATCAACCTTTTGTTTCACTTAAAACAGTTGCATTATGCCCGAAGAGAATCTGAATCAACCGATCAACCAGGCCCCGGAGCAGGCCGATCCTACCTACAAAGAGACGCTGCTGCTCTACAACGAACAGAACGGCGCCGTAGAGGCCGTCTCGGAGCTCAAGCAGGAGGGCCGCCAGTACAAGGCTATCACCACCTCACCGCTCACGGCCAACAAGCCGGCCTTCTTCGACCTGCGGAACAGCTCGGCCGTGGGCGCCTTCATCAAGGGGTTCCTCTCGCAGGAGAATGCCCGGCCGTTCCATTTTCTGAAGGTCGCGGCGGACAAGGCCAGCGAGGTGGCGCAGTCGCTGCTGCGGCTGGCCGACAACCCGAAGGACCCCGAGGGGCTGAAGGCCTTGAACGACCACCGCGTTACCTCGTACCAGCTCGAACGGGTCAAGTTCGACACGCAGGATTTGCACCTGCAGGAGCTGAAGGAGATGGGCGTCGTTGTTACGCCGAAGGAGCTGGAGGCGATGAAGCTGGGCCTTCCCACGACGGAGCTCCACAACATCAGTCTGAAGGTCGGCGACTTGTCCGTTGCCGGAGAGTTCGCCCTGCGTCCCTTCCGCGATCTGAACGGCGACGTACAGGTCGGGCTCGAAAGCGCCCTGGCCCGCCCCGAGTTCGAACGCGAGGAGTTTCGGATGATGTTCACGGCCAGCGACAAAGAGCAGATGCTGTCGGGGAAGACCCCGGACCGCCTCTACGAGATGCCCAACCCGCATACGGGCGAAAAGGAGTGGTGCTACGTGACGCTGAACCCGGCGACCAACCGCTTCGTGACGGTCCCCCGGCGCGAAGTCCCCGAATTGCGCTTCTTCAACGGCGTGCGGCTGACCGATGCCCAGCAGGAGAATCTCGCCTCGGGAAGCCGTGTGCAGGTCGAGGGGTGCACGATGCGCAACGGCGACATCACCTATTCGGGGAAGGTTGGCTTTGATGCCCTGACGCGCGAATATCGGATGACGGACTACCGTTACAGCAAACCCTACATTCCCGAATCGCTTTCGAAACAACTGGACGAGCGGCAACTCGCCGCCGTGAAGAGCCCCGAAGGTCTCGACTGCTCGAAGGAGAAGGCCCGCCCGATTCTCGGGCGCAACGGCAAGCCGCTCTCGTGCATCATCCGGCTCAACCCCCGGACCAACGGCGTGGACTACGACTTCACGAACCTGCGCCGTCAGGAGCAGCAGGCCTCCCAGACAAAACAGTCGGAGCAGAAACAGCCCTCGAAGCAGGAACCGGCGCCCGAGACGCCGAGCCGGGGTCGGAAACGCTAATGCCGCACGACGATGGAACGACCCGATCAAACGTGGTTCAGCGAGCGCCTCCGGCAGTTTCTCGAGGAGCGGCACCCTTCGCAGCCCCGTTACCGACGGATGATCGAGCGGCGCAGCCGGTTGGCCTTCGAGGGTTACAGCCAAAGCCTCGAAGCCGGTGTTCCGGTCGACCAGGCGATCCGTGTTGCCGACCGGATCCTGTTCCGGGGGCTGCTCTTCTCGCCCTACGACACGGTCCATCTGATCCTCGAGACCGACTACCCGGCTATTCCCCAAAGCCAGCGTCAGACGGTGGCGCTGAAGCTGACCCGGATCTGTTCACCGATCTTCGAGCGTACCCCATTGGGGGACGACTTTGCCCAGCGACCCGAGTTCCGGCTGCTCAAGGAGCGGCTCCGACGGGCTATACGCCGGTGGATTGACGAGAACGGAGTGCCGGGCTACCAGAGCTCTGAACGCCCGGCTCCTCTTGCGAAACACTTCAAATAACCATCTTTCAATCACCTTCCAAATCTTACAACCATGAAAAACCGAATTTTTGCGATGGCGGCTCTCGCCGCTGCGCTGTTTGCTTCGTGCAACAAGGAAACCGAAATGATGAACCCCGCTCCGGAGGCTCGCCCCGATGGCGCCTCGGTAACGATCACCCTCTCTTCGGGCGATGATGTGCAGACCCGCACCTTCTTCGATGCCACGGCTACGGCCGAGGCGTGGGAGAAGAGCCTCTCGTCGCTCTCTGTCTTCACGTTCAGCGCCTCGGGAGATCTGCTCCTGCGACGCGATTTCACGGCTTCGGAACTCGCCTCGAAATCGGCGACCTTCTCGCTCCCAAAGTCCGCGGCCGGAACAGAATGCTCGTTCTACGCCATTGCGAACTACGACGCCTCGTCGGCCAAAACCAAGTCGGCACTTACGGCTCTTGTGGAGCAGTCGGCCGGAGACTATAACGGCACCTTTGCGGATGTCTCGACCCAGGCGCTGCGCTCGGGCGGCTTCGTGATGTCGGGCTCGACGACCAAGACCGTCGGTGCGGTGAACACCTCGACGCAGGTGGGTATCTCGCTCAAACGCACGGTGGCAAAGGTTGCACTGCAGACCACGATCGCCCCGGAGTTTTCGGAGAAGTATCCCGGCTCGATCACGATCAATTCGGTGAAGCTCTCGCGTGCCGCTTCGCAGTCGCTCATCGTGGCCGGCGAGCCCTCGACGGGTGCCATGAGCTACACCCATACCCAGACCCCGGGAACGGCCTCGTCGAAGTACAACAGCCTCTTCTACCTCTATGAAACGGGGACGCTCGATGCCGGAAGCCGCGTGCTGCTGGAGATCAACGCGACCTACGATGGCGACGGCAGCAGCTCGACGAGCGATGACCGCTCGGATGTAACCTATTCGGTCGAGCTGACGGGCAAGGCCGCGGGTCAGATCCTCCGCAACGGCTACTATCGGGTTGCCGCGAATATTACGGGTCTTGTGGGTCAGGATTGCCAGGTGTCGGTAACGGTTGCCGACTGGGAGACTCCCGTCACGCAGTCGGTGGATCTGGGCGCCTAATCCCTGTGTTGCGGGTCCCGCCTTGCCCTGAAGGGTCGGACGGGACCCTTTTTCTAACTTTTCAAACACAGACTGTTATGAAACGAATCCAGCAACTGCTGTTCTTTTTGACAGCAACCCTTGTGACTTTAACCAGTTGCCACAAGGATTCGACGGAAGAGTACTTTGCGCCTCGCAGCGTTATGGTAGAAATAGCCGTACGCCCCGATGCGATGATCGGTTTGACCCGTTCGACGGACGAGATGGCAATCCGCGATGTCAATCTCTATCTGTATGCCAAGAAGGGCGCTATGGTTTTGCATCGCTATTTTGTCTCCCGGCAGTTTAGCTTCGAATGTCCGCCCGGAGATTATATGCTATATCTTATTGCGAATGCCCGTGAAGATCTGGGCGAGCTGGATGAAACACAGCTTGAAGATTATGCGATTCACTGGCAAGGCTCATACGAAGAGCTTCCGATGACGACATGCCAGGAACTTTCCATCACGACAGGTTCCGGTACAACGCAGAGCTTGTCAATTGAAGTAACACGCCAGGTGGCCAAGGTTGCCTGCAATATAGCCGTGGCGTCTGCCGTCCGGGATATTCACCTTGAATCGGTCCAATTTTGCAACCTCCCGCAGCAGGCCCATCCCTTTAGTGGCGGCTCTCCATCGGATCGAGCGGAGAATTATGCCAAAGGACCGTTGACGGAACTCTCCGAAGCGGAGGCTGCGACCTGCACGCTAACCGGTTACATGCTTGAAAATCGGCAGGGCGAGGTCCCCTCTATTTCCGATCAACGGGAGAAAAATCCGGATCATGCGCCGCGATACGCCACGTTCCTGATGATTCGCGCAACGCGCAACGGCAAGGTATTGGCCTATCGCGTCTATTTGGGCGAGAACAATACGACGAATTTCGATGTTCGCCCCAATACATTCCATACGTTGCATATTACGATACTCGGGGACAATGAGGTGGATACCCGGGTGAACAGCTATACGGTATCGGTTCACGACGATATCGAAGAGGAGGGTTTTGGCGGATATTGCTGTCAGGACTCCCAGAGAGAGTTGATTGTGACGGTGGACGGAGCAAATAACGATCTGCTTCTCGAATGCGAAGTTGCGGTAGAGGAGGGTGATGCCGATGCTCTTTACGTCGACCGCGAGCAGGTTGGGGATTCTCAAACGCTGCAATTGTATCGTCCCAATGGCAGCAATAACTATGGAATCGACTATGCTCCGCAAGTTTACGATGCTTCGAACAATCGGCTGACCTATACCGTTACGGTGCGTGACGAGTATGATTTTCAGCAGATATTTCGTTTTACGCACCGTTATGCCAACATGCTTGGAGTCTATACCAGTACGACGACTATGCCCGATGGCAACGGCAAAGGATTGGTCACGGCCGACGGGGAGTTGTATTCACAACCTTTTACGGGAGCTTCGGAAAACCTGTTGGTCCTTTGCGACGGAGATGGGTGTATGCTTCGGGCGACGGCTGTGGCAGGATACAAATTCGCTGGCTGGTATTCCGATCCGGCTTTTACGAAACGCCTCTCGTCAGCTGCCGAGTACCATTATGTTCCGACGACCCATAGGGGTTCTATTTTTGCCCGATTCCAAATTGATGGTCACACACCGTTGGATGGTAATGGGACTGCCAACTGCTACATTGCGCGAGCACTCAATACGGGATATTCATTCAATGCCCGTGTAAAGGGCAATGGCAAATCTACAACGGGAATTACCGCCTCTGCGCTTAACGGTACGACCGCCCGGGTGATTTGGGAGAGCGGCACAGGATTCGGGAGCGTTGTCCGCTATGCGATATATGATCATGGGCGGATCTATTTTTCGACCGGTACGACTCATGGCAATGCCGTCATCGGCCTCTTTGACGACCGGGATCGGTGCATCTGGTCGTGGCATATCTGGGCTGTGGATTATGAACCGTTCCATACGGCCCAGACCTACTCGACGGGAGCCGTCTTCATGGACCGCAACCTCGGTGCGGAGTCTACCGCGACATCCGATGTCGTAAGCAAGGGCCTCTATTTCCAGTGGGGACGCAAAGACCCTTTCATCTACCCCAAAGAAAACCGGAAGTCCGATAATAAAACACCCGCCACGACATGGAATCTTCAGGGATATGAATTTGAGGTCCACAGTCACTATACGGGGAATTATCCGCTGAGCGACTATTCGATTGCCTGGAGTCTGGAACATCCGACATCGTTTATCGGTTCTGCTCCGAACCCTGCCGGCAGCAATCCGGTTTATTTCTCTACCTGGCTGGTTGATTACAGCCCCTATCTGTGGGGTTATCCTTCCGGAAAAAAGACCATTTACGATCCCTGTCCTCCGGGGTGGAAAGTTCCTGCGTCCAGTGCATGGGACAAGACCGTGTTCAAGAAGGCGTCGGGTATTACCTCCTGGGGATGGTATATGTATTATAACGGTACGGCAACCTCATTCTATCCCTTCAATGGCTATTTGGAGGACTCGTCGGGAACTCTCCAGTATTATGTGCCGGCATCATGGACCCGGATGTGGACCAGTGACCCGAGCTCATCGGGAGCGCAAACAGCCAAGTCTGTAGATGTTCTTGACAGCGGTGTCGTACAGATAGCCACCGGAAACTCTCAAACACACGGTCATGGAGTCCGCTGTGTCAAGGAGTAAACGGATAAAATGGACAAATTCATGAAACCCAAACGTATCATACCGATTCTAATGGTGCTGCTTATGGCCTTGTGGGGTTCGCCCCACAAGGCTGCGGCACAGATCTTCGCCGTGCGGGCCAATGCCTTGGCGGCTTGTACGGCGACGCTGAACCTCGGCGTCGAGGTGGCCCTGACGGACCGCTGGTCGCTGGAGGGAGCGCTGTTCTGGAACCCCCTGCGCACGGAGGATCTTGCCACCTCGTTTCGTGCGGCGCAGCTCGGCGCCCGCTACTGGTTTTACGAAACGCAGGTTGGCCCCTTTGTGGGTGCGCAGCTCTCGCATGTCAATTACCTCGTCGGCCGCCGCACACGGCGCTATGACGGACGTGCATGGGGTGCGGGTCTCTCCTGCGGCTATTCGTGGATGCTCTCCAAACGGTGGAGCGTGGCCGTAGAGGGGGGCCTCGGGCTCTTCCATACGAAGGACACCCGGCGAGACCCCACGGTCTCGGACTGGGACGACGAATATATCTACCACTCGCGACGCTGGACCTTGGCCCCTTCCCGCCTGGAGGTGTCGTTTGCCTATCTTTTTTAGCCATGAGAAAGCAACGAATGATTCTGGGCGGCGTGCTCGCCGCCGCGATGTGTGCCGCGACGGGCTGTTCGGTGGCCACACGCCTGGAGCGTCAGCGCGCCGCGGCGCATCTCTCGCAACTTACCCGCGCGGAGCATCAGGCCCAACGGCAGGACTACCGGCCGCAGGTCGTGCGGCTCCAGCGCGACAGCAATACCTTCTTTCTGGCTCCGGTCGATACGCTGCCCGACGGTGAGCGGGTCATGTCGCTGCAGATCGAGCAGGTAACGGTCGTGGCGAAGGTCCGCTCGGTTCCCGAACGCAACGGGCGTGTGCACCTCGACTTTGTGGTTATGCTTCCGAAGCAGCTGCTGGGCAGCAGCCGCAGCGTGGTCATCACGCCTCTGCTGCACAAACCCGATGGAACCGTTCCGCTGGAGGATCTGGTGATCCGCGGGGGCCGCTTCTCGCTGTTGCAGGAGCGCGACTACTGGCAGTATGAGACCTATGTGCGGCGCTTCCGACCCGATACGCTGGGGCGGGAGGCGGCCTTCCAGCGCTTCGTGAAGTTTCCCTACCCGGAGGATGCCCGGCTCGATTCGCTGGTCGAGAGCCGCAGCACGATCACTTACTACTACTCGCAGGAGGTTCCGACGGACGAGACCTCGAAGAAGATGCTCATCACGCTCACGGGGAAGGTGCAGGCCGTGGATGACAGCGCCTACCGGCTGCCGCCCTCGGATACGCTGGCCTACCTCGTCTCGTCGATGCTCTCCTTTGTCGATACGATGCCGCGCTACCGCATCCGCGTCATAGACAAGTACGTTACGGTGGAGGATCGCAACTACATCCGCTTCTTTGTGGGCGACACCCGGGTGGTGGATACGCTGGGCGACAACGGCCGCGAGCTGGAGAAGATCTCGCGCTTGATGCACCGGATCATCGAGCAGGAGGAGTTCTACGTCGATACGATCACCCTCACGGCCTCCTCCTCGCCGGAGGGGCGCTACGCCTTCAACGAGCGCCTCTCGCGGGGGCGTGCCGAGGCGCTGAAACGCTACCTGGTGCGGCACTACGGCCGGGGCATCGACACGCTGCTGACCGTGCGGTGGGTTGCCGAGGCGTGGCCCGAGCTGATGAACCGCATCCGCACGGATCCAGCGCTGACGAACCGCGAGGCGATGCTGGAGCTCCTCTCCGCGGAGCGGAATCCGGACCGAAGAGAGCGGCTGTTGCGCGAACGCTTTCCCCGGGAGTACGCCTACCTGAAGGAGGTGATCTACCCGCAGCTCCGCACCGTGGACTTCCGCTACAACCTCCGCCGCAAGGGGATGGTCAAGGATACGATCCACACCACGGAGCTTGACACGACCTATGCCCGCGGTGTAGAGTTGCTGCAAAGGCGTCAGTATGCCCGGGCGCTCTATATTCTCAACGACTATAACGACCGCAATACGGTGGTGGCGCACCTCTCGATGGACCACAACGAGCGGGCGCTGGAGCTGCTCTCGACGATGCCGACGGATGCCGTGACGGAGTACCTGCGGGCTATTGCCTGCTCACGGCTGGGGCGCAAGGCCGAAGGGCGCGAACACTTCATCGAAGCCTGCCTCCGGGATGAACGCATGGAGTATAGGGGGAATCTGGACCCCGAAATTTCGGAACTGTTAAAGGACTAAACACATGAAACGCAAACGCATAATAACGATTCTGACCTATGTTCTTCTGGCCGCAGCCTGGGGCGCGATCTTCGTCTCGCTCTTCACGGCCTGCAACGTCTATGAGGATACGACGGTCGAGATCATCCGATGTCCCGAAATCCGGGACACGATTCAACTCCCGGAGTGGGAACCTATGGAATAAACAAAGGCTGCGATTGAGTTCGCAGCCTTTGTTTTTAAGGGGACTTCTATAAATTAAATCCCTGATTATAAGTTGCATAAGCGGATAAAATGC
>OGPS01000748.1_pt1 | contig 28205 bp, 31 predicted proteins | sample 1552931 | NCBI WGS metagenome assembly OGPS01 (sample SAMEA2580252, study PRJEB22360) | human gut metagenome | biome: human gut; feature: human-associated habitat; material: faeces | place: Denmark | collected 2008/2010 | reverse complement strand
TTATATCTCCGCCATTTTTTCGGCAGACAGTTGATAGCAAAAGCATTTTGCCATTGGAACATATTGCGCTGTAGCCGCATGGGATATGGTCCTCGGGGGTGATGTCTTTGTTAAAAACAGGCACGCCATTTTCAATGCGGTATCTGTATACCTTGCCGCCTGAAAGCGAGCCTGTGTCGCAGGCATAAGCACCCATGCCACCGTAGAATACTTCTCCGCTTGAAGCAAGAGTGATGTATATATATATGCTGTCGCTGGTGATACGCTGTGGCACGAAGCCATAATAGGAGGAGTTTTCGTACTTCATAGGGTCGGGGGCGGTGAGGGGAACGAAGCTTTTCAAGCCGTCTGTGGAGCAATACAGAGTGTGACCTCTTGTTACACCGTCAGGGGAGTTTGCTTCACCTGAACAGCCTGCTATAAAAAGTTTGCCCTCACTGTCTGTCCATATAAGAGAGATGTTTTTCTCACCAAACAGGTCTATGCTTTGCCAGCTTTCGCCCATATCCTCAGAATAGATAATTCCTGCGGTCTGAGAGCCGAAATACAGCCTGCCGTTTTTGTAAATAAGTCTGTCGCCTGTGGCTCTGCCAACTTCGTTTCCGTGAACGCTACATGGGATAGGCTTTTGTGTGATATTTTCACCCTTATCAGAAGATATGCAGATATAATTTGAGCGTTTATCTCCGCAGGTGAAAAACAGCTTATTTGGGTCGTTTTCATCAAGGGCTATTGCAAGGGGATAGGTCTGTGCAGGGTCGTCTGCGGTAACTTTGTCTGCCAGATACGCCCAAGTTTGTTTATCAAAGTCATAGCGGTAGATACCGCCTATGTCAGTGCGGATATACAGCGTTCTGCTGTCGGTGGGGTGAAAAGTGATACCTGTCACAAAGCCGCCTCCGCCTATTTTCAGATTGCCATATTCATACTGTATCGGCGAAAGAAGTTTCATATATTTCTCCGTTACCATTCGATAGTAGAAACGTCAACAGGGTCTTTGTTTATCTCAACTTTGTCTACCTTGCTGTTTTTGACGGTTATAACTCTGTCAGCCATTGGTGCGATAGCGGAGTTGTGGGTTATGACTATAACTGTCACACCGTCATTTCGGCAGGTATCCTGCAAAAGTCTGAGGATATTTTTACCTGTGTTGTAATCAAGAGCGCCCGTTGGTTCGTCGCAAAGAAGAAGCTTAGGATTTTTCGCCAATGCTCGTGCGATAGAAACACGCTGCTGCTCGCCGCCTGAAAGTTGGGAGGGAAAGTTGTTCATTCTGTCCTCAAGTCCCACTTTTTTCAGCACTTCTTTAGGCTTTGAGGCATGTGCGCATATCTGTGTGGCAAGCTCTACATTTTCCTTGGCAGTAAGATTATTCACAAGGTTATAGAATTGAAAAACAAAGCCTATGTCATATCTGCGGTATGTTGTGAGCTGCTTTTTATTAAAAGTGGCAATGTCCTTGCCGTCAACAAGGATCTTGCCCTCGTCGCAGGTATCCATGCCGCCGAGCATATTAAGTATAGTAGTTTTTCCTGCACCGCTTGCGCCTACTATAACAGCAAATTCGCCTTTTTCTATCTCAAATGAAACACCGTCTGCGGCATTTATGGTTATCTCGCCCATTTTGTATCTTTTATAAACGTTCTCGAATTTTACAAAGCTCATAGTCTGCACCCCCATATTGTCTTTACGTTATTGTATCACAATAATATGAACATTTCAAGGGCTTTTGCTACTTGAAATGGTGGAAGTGATATGTTATAATTGTATCTGAAATAGGCGTGGGCCTCACATTTTGACAAGGAGAGATATAAATGGAATTTCAGAAGCTTATTGAAAGCAGAAGAAGCATAAGAAAATATGACGGCAGTAAAAAGGTAACAAAAGAGCAGATAGAAACGCTCATAGCTGCCGCAACAGAAGCACCATCGTGGAAAAACTCTGAAACTGCAAGGTATTACTGTGTTCTCAGCGACGAGATGACAAAGAGGGTAAGAGAGGAGTGCTTGCCTGGATTTAACAGAGAAAGGTCCGAAAATGCAGCGCTTCTTGTAACGACTTTTGTACACACAAGAGCAGGTTTTGACAAAGAGGGTGATCCTGATAATGAAGTCGGCAATGGCTGGGGCTTTTACGATCTTGGTCTGCACAATGAGATACTTCTTCTCAAAGCGGCTGAGCTTGGCTTAGGCTCGCTTGTAATGGGCATCAGGGACGGAGAAAAGCTCCGTGAGGTGCTTGAAATACCTGAAAGCGAGATCGTAGTATCGGTTATAGCCGTTGGTTATCCTGCAGAAGCCCCGGCTAGACCTAAAAGGAGAGCTGTTGATGATATTGCAAAGTTCTTTTAATATGGGAGTTATGCAGTTTTTTAGCTTTTATTTGTGATATTGACCTTCCTGCGCTTTAGTTTGGTCGTCAGACCTTTCCTTACAGCATGGGGAGGTTTTTTTTGCATAAAAATAAGGCGTTAGAACAAAATCTAACGCCTTACTGATATTCTTTTGAACACGAAGTCTTATCGTTGTTCACATTACAAGACTTGTGAAGTGGTTTAAAACCTTACTTCATAGCCTCTTCAACTGCAACTGCGCAAGCAACTGTAGCACCAACCATTGGGTTGTTGCCCATGCCTATTGCTTGAATTTTATCGTATCTAATCATATTTAATTATATCCCACAAACCACCATTCTATGCGGTTTAAAGCGATTGGTCTACATATATTGTATCTAATTGTATTTTATTATATCCAGTCGTATTTGCAAATTACGTGGACAAAATGTGGACAACCATTTTTGTCGCGAGGTCATTTTTTATATCAGCGTTTTATTAGTAAGAGGTCAGCCTATGTAAGAAAATGGGTTTAAATATATTGATGACTTGTTAATATCTTTATGTACGCAACAAATTATTTTCGACATTTTTGAGGTCGATTTCGGTACTATATAAAGTAGTATATTCATCAAGACATTAGGAAACGTTTTGTATTATTGCACAAATTTAACTTATTGTCTTTATTACATTTGCATATAACTATTTTATAAGACTTTCTCTTATAATTTTCTAATAAAATCTTTATTTTAAATATTATTGGTATTTTCTTCATCAACTAAAAATTTCTTATTATCTGAAAGCGAATAATGTTTTGCACCTGAATAAAGTATTTTTCTGTATACAGCTAACTCTTCATCTGTCATATTTCTTTGTTCTCCTACAGTGTTTGTAAGTATATCAATATAAGCTATCGACTTAGAATTTTCTTTTTCCATATCATTTCCTCTTCTTATGTTTCAATTCTCGTATTTGCTTTTTCATTTCGGCTACATCATGTTTCAATATCTCCACATTCTGTTTCATTAACATCATTTCTATATCTTGTTTCATAGTTTCTTTTCTATCTTCCCTACAAGGTTTATACCCATATTCGTTTTCCCAAATACGAGGGTCAATATTAGGCTCACAAGGGATTCCATGCATTAGCTTATAAACATCTTCTTCAATGCCCATTGTATACAATTCTCCTTTATAAATATCTATTTTTCATCTTTCTTATAAAGTTATTCTGAATATATTTCTTATAGGGTACTAGAAATTAATCTAGTACCCCAAAATTATTTTTGAACCAATGTCAGAAGTGGGTAAATACCAAACTCAGCATTGGCTGGTCTTGCGTGAATTGTTCTTTTATCAATATCATAATATCCGTAATAATTCATACCCGAATATGACGATAGCCACATTCCAGAGGTAGTATCATAACCCAAGCCTGTTAAAGCTGTAGTAATTGGCTTATTTGCAAAGTATGGCAACTGTGACTCCATGCCTGAATTATCATAGCAACCTGATGTAACATAATGTCCGAAAATCTCAGGCTCACTCGGTAATCTAAGCGAATAGGATGTATAGCTATCACTATAGCCATAGTTTTCCACACTTCTTCCACTACCATTAAAATAAGTGTAACTTGTGGCTGATTTGTTAATCATAAGTGGTAATGGGTCTGAAAACTCAGCAAGATTATTTCCAAAAATATTTTTAAAATGCGCAGTATAAACAGGCATAACCTTTTGCTGAATGAATGTTTTAGAGTATGCGTGAATGTCACCTAAACCTGTAGCGTTATCAATGACATTTGTTCCTATTGGTGAACCAAAAGGCATAAATGTATATGACCGTTTTCCGCTTGAAGCTTTTGTAGTCCTAAGAAAATCTACGGCTACACATACAAAATAAGTATCATACTCTACCGTTTTTGTACTTTCTTCACCATTAACGATACAAGGAACATTTTCAATAGTTCCTTTTAATCTCAGTTCTGTACCAAGACCTACTTCGTAAATATCGCCACGATTTATTTGACCGAGAAGCCCATTTATATTATCTGGATCATTACAATTCCATGTTCCACCTGCGGTATGAGCATTACGATTTAATTTCTCCATGCGAACACAACTTCCACTCAAAATAGATATTTCATCTGTGTTTCTTTTAACCGAGGCGGTCAAATTTTCTATTTGACTTGTAATATCTGCCGTACCGTCATTGTTCATAAGCTCCGTTTGGTTTGCTAGTGAACTAAGTTTGTTATCAGTTTTGTTATATATGCTTACGCTCATTTAGTCTTTCCACCACCCTCGTTGTCCTCGCTTTCATACTTTTCCCCAGTGATTTCCTCATACTGTTCAGCCGTAATTTTCCCTCTGTCAGCAAAGTCTTTGACCTGCTCAGCCGTGTACAACCCTAAGTCGTACAAACGTTTGACTTTTCTATACATTGTCGTCACTCTCCTCGATTAGTGTGTCGGTCATTAGTGCTGTGTATAGCACCTGTGCTTCTAGCTCGTCCACCTTTGTGGCTTTTTTCGGCTGAAAATCATCAGGGGTCAGCCCCATGCTCTCAACCATAGATTTTTCTAAATCCGTCATGTTGTACCTCCTATCTCTGACAGCTTCACGATATATTCTTCTTCCGACGGCACTGGTATGCGATAGCTGTCGTTGCTGTTTTTGAACGTGATTGAACCTCCTGCTTCGACTGTTAGATTTCGCAGGAAATCATCTGCTAGCAGGTCAGAAATATCGGTGACGATAGGGGTTTCCAATTCGTAATATAACATAACACCCTGCATTGCCTTTTTAAATGCGGTGGCATCAGGGTAGGCTGTATCTTTGACCTGAATCTGTGAAACTACGGTAACTCCGTCTACTGTGATTGTTTTATCGACAAATACATTGGAACTTCTCGCAACTGTCCTATATTTACTGCACAATACATTATAAACGGTTGTTCCAAATGCACCTAAATATTTAAAATTGAAATGTTTCACAGATCCATAGAAATGATTTCCAACACTGGAAGTCGTATTAATTTTCCAATCCAGCGTTCCCAAATCAACGCTTTGTACGCACTGAACGTATCGTTTATTTTCATAATCAATGTAATTTCGTGCCGTTCCTGCCGACCAGCCGTAGCCAGGCAGTGCCTTGATTGCTTCGGGTATCTGGTAAACGTTGCGGTGGAAGGGGGCATAGGTTGTAGGGGTGTCGCCTAGTTCGATCTGGATATCTCTAACTATCACATCTCCAGTGCCTTGTCCATATGTCATCGATAGTGTATCCTTTTGTGTTTTTGGCGTAAATGTCAATCTTGCGATACCAGTAGTATTTGCAGGAACTCGCTCGCCTTTTGCATAGGAACTTTCAATTCGAGTGCCGTTTATTCTAGCTAACCAAAAAAAGCTAGTTGGTTGAGATGAAACAGTAGCCTTAAGAGTGGCAATGAGTGTTTTACCTATATAGTTTCCGATAGGAATGTTTATTCCGGCGAAGTCACTTGAATTATTCAAATAACTGCCATCAGACTGTTTATATGCTGCGTAATAGTCATCTGCATTTAGCAAATTTTTTCCCTGCTCCACAACGCTCTCCGTCCCAGCACTGACTATTTCACCAGCGTTATACTGGTAATAATCATTGGGGAACATGGCTTCAAATTCTTCCACGCTTGTGGGTTCGTTACCTATACCAAACATTTGGGTTAAATCAAAAATTTCATAATTACTGAACGGCGATGTGTCTAATTTCTGATTACCATCAGCATCAGTCAAAATGCGAAATACTCCAAAATCACCGCCATCACCATGCTCACCTAACGGGCTTGTAGCCCATGATATTTTTCCACTACCAGCAGCTACGTCCTTAACTATCTGCCTATTGGTCTCCCCCGTATAATGAGCATCTCTGAAATATAGATATACCTTTGTATTTTCTGAAACGCTATAGTCTACTCGAAGTAAGTATTTATGCGATTTAAAAATCGGTTTGCAATTAAGTGTGCTTCCGCTAACATAGTCAAATTTTTTATACATTTGATTAAATACCAAATTCTTACCACCTATAGACTTGATTGACGTCATCCTACCCCCTGTAGGAATAGTCTTAGAATACGCTGAGCTACTATCAGTTTCAAACTTATGCGTGATACCCTGTCCTATGTCATACAGAGCATCTACCCTACGTTTCATTTCCTTATCTGTTAATTTTATACTAGCTATATCCGCTGTATTCTCGGCGATTTTCCCAACAGCTGTAGTGTAGTCCTCTGGCAGACTATCAGCTATGGATTGTGCTGTCTGTGCGGCTGTTTCTGCGGCTTTGCGGTCTGTGGCAACCTGTGCGGCTATCTTTTCCATTTCCGCTTTATCGTATAAAATCACCGTTTTATCATCAGTGATATATACGATTGTTCCGTCTTTTATAGTGGATTTATCAACGGCTTCCCATTCGGCTTTTGTGCCAATCCACTTTTCGCTTTCAATCTGATTGCCTAATTCAGTGACAGACTTTTTAGCATTAGCCGCCATACCTCTAGCAATAATATCTGTAGCCATAAATCCACCTCCTTAATATGTTATAGTTCCCCAAATTTTGTTTACACCCTTGACATTTTTAACAGTTACACTATAATAACCACTAACATCTCCTGCATAAACATTTTCCGTTGTAATCGTATCAACTGTTGAGAAGTCACTTAAATCAACCATCATAAGCACTTCCTCTGCACCATTCTGAGTCAGTTTTCCTACAACCTGAAAACTACCAGTTCCCGAAGCCTGTACTTTAAAATCAGCGCCAATGCCAACTTTCAGCTCAAAAGCTTTTCCGTTTTCATACAGGTTTCCGTTTGTAGCACAATACGCCATAGTTCATCTTCCTTTCGTATAACTAAAATATAACAAGGGCGAAGCTGTGTTGCCTCACCCTTTAAAAACAAAAACAATTAGTATTACTTAATAGCGCTTGCAAGCTTCTTGATAAACTTCTCACCTGCAATGCTAGTCTGCTTATAGCCCCACTTTTTCAGCAAAGCATTAACAGCCTTTTCAGTGCCGTCACCAAAAATACCGTTCTCGTCAAGTGTGACGTTGTGAAGTTTTCTTGCCTTAGCTATGATGAGCATTTCTTTCAGAGCAAGAACACCACTGGTCTTATCACCCTTTTTATAGCCAGACTTTTCAAGTATCGAAAGTTCATTGTTTTTTTGCTTTTTAAAACCATTAAGACCCTTTTTCTTTATAATTGCGGTAAAATCTTTATAGGCATAATTGCAATCGCAGTTTCCATTTACACCTGAAACCGAGCCTTTACTTGTGTACTGCCACATACCATAGCTACCACCGTATGAAGGCTTTGACTTGTCAAATTCAGCAAGCCATACACAATATTTGTTTTTACAATCACTAGGAACTTTACTGTTAAGAAAAGCAGCATAACTATAAAGCATTACATAATAATTTTTCTTTTCACAATAACCGCAAAAAGCATTAATTATACTACCTATAGTAGAAGCCGATAAATCGCACTGTGTACTATCTTCTATATCAAAAGCAATAGGCATTTCAAAAGTTTTACCCTTGATTGCTTCAAGAAACACCTTGGCTTCTAATTCGGCATCTGCTGATGTTAGAGCATATGAATACCAATAAGCACCAACTTTAAGCCCTGCTGATTTTGCCTTTTTGTAATTGGTTTCAAAACATTCGTCTTTCTGACCGATATATTTGCCGTAGCCCGCGTTTATCATAACAAAGTCATATCCTGCCTTTTTTACTTTGTTAAAATCTACATTAGTACCCTGCCAATGAGAAACATCTATACCTTTTATTGTTGTTGCCATATGTATACTTCCTTTCCAATTAATCTTCTTTTACGGGCAGTTTGTTCAATTCGTCCACACAGTTATGTACAAAACTATTGCCACCAATAGACGAATAGCTTTCGTATAGTCTTGCGAGATTTTCTTTTTCGTACAGTGAAATACTATTTTCTTTCATTCTTGAATTATAAATCGCTAAAATAGAATTTCTCAGCGTGGCCTGCAAAGCCAAACTTTGTTTTTGTAACTCAGTTTCCATGCTTTGGTTCTGTTCTACCTGTCTTTCCACTAATGCTGTTAATTTATCTATTTTTTTATTTAGATTATCTTTGCCACTTGTTTTTGAAATCCACTCTACAAATCTATTCCTGATTGGTTTAACAATAATTGTTATCAGTGCCAAAATGGTTGTAATACTTCCACAGTAGGTAGCAATTTCCTTAACCGTGCTCATAATTACTCACCGCCATTCTTAACCTCGTCAATAAAATCTGTGAGTGATTTATAATTCATATCCTTAACAGCACTTTCAAGCAAGATGACAAGCTCTACATCGGAAATCTTAATACCCTTTTCTTCAAGCAGGGCAAGCATGGTTTCTTTAGCCTTTTCAAGCTTTTCTGTGCCGTGAACATCTTTATAAATCTGTTCTATGTACTTAACCGTTGTAGCCGCCACATCTTTCTTAATGCTGTCATTTGCGATTTTTGTATACTTCGATTTTACAAAACCGACAATAGCCGTCATAACCGCTGTTAAAATTACAGGCAAATACTCTGTAATCATCTGAGTAATAATCTCTTTCATAACTTTTCCTCCAATAATAAAAGAGGGTTGTTAGCCCTCTTTCTATTTAAGTATTATTTTTATATGTGTTTCATCAATACGTTTGATAACCCTATAACCACTATCTGACTTGGTTGCCACGCCATTCACACTAGCCGTACAATATCCGTTGATCTTGCACGTTCCGTCATCTTGAACTACTAACTGTCCTAACAAGCCAACTTTGCCATACTCTTTTCTTGCCCCACGAGGGATATATTCAAGCGTATCATTATAGTTTTCGTTCAATATAAGATTGTGTGACTCATCATAAATCAACCGTCCATAAACATCTGTTTTATACTTATCATGCCAATCTAACTCAGCAGAGTTACCAACAATAGACGGATTGGCTGATATGACACCGAGTATATAATCGTCTTTATTTGCCAGTTTGATTTTATTACCATTAAGCGTAACGAATAATCCGATCCTATCCTGATTGTCAACATTTCCGTCAAGCCATTCAAAATATTCGGCATAGTCCGCACCAATGGTTTTGTATGCACCGCCAGCATAAACATTGCCTGAAAAGTCCACTTGCATTGCAGAATTTTCAAGTGCAGAACCATTTCCTATATTAAATAGTATATCAGCATTTTCCGAGCTTTTATAAGTTTGTTTTGCATTGACACCTATAACAGTTTGGTTATCCGCTGTGACACAATTATGTAAACCTGCAACGAAACAATTATCATAATTAATAATTTTGTTATCAGATCCAAACACGGCATTATATTTTGCCATTTGGTCTTTAGTTTTGTCACCCTTAACAATATTCAATGTGCCAACTACAATACTATCAGCTACACCCTCTAGCATATTATTCATACCACTAACATATGTCTCACGAGAATTGGAAACAGTATTTTTTGCACCACTACAATCAACCGCCATACTATATTCAGACGTATTCCACATACCACTGACGTGATTAGAAAATCCACCAACGCTAGTATTATTAAAGCCTGTTAAGGAATTTAAACTGCTATTTCCACGAGCATAGGGTAACATATGTAACATACTGTTAGTTTTCATTTCTGAAAAATCAATATAATTATTGCTGTCATAACTATATTCGTAACAATGGTTTGCTTGACCTTCAAGATGGTTGTAATCGCCATGGGCAATATTTTCAAGATAAATAGTAATCTGTTCTGTTCCATCAGGGGCTATAGTATAAAAATAAGAACTGCCATAATAATTAAACTTTTCTGAGATGTGTCTACTACCACCACTATCAACGTATTCAACAAATCGTCCTACGCTAGAATTTTGACTTCCTAGAGGTATAGGTTTGCCATTCCTAATAGCAATGTAGCCAGCGTTTATACCACCACCACGGAAGTAGATCCACACGCTGTCTCCCATGCTTAAAATCTCACCTGATTTATTCAGAAAAGATTTTTCAGCACCATTATACTCTAATAGCGAAACAATGGCTGTACAATTTGTAGAGTCGTAGCTTTTAACTGTTCCATAGGTATAACCAAGTGTTTTTTTATTATCTTGACTTTCCTTAATCAGCTTATTCATTTTAGACATTCTGTACACCGCCTTTACGAATAATCAGCTAAAACCATTTTGCAGTTACCCACATAATTAACGCCATTCATTGTGAATTTTACAACAGTTCCGTCAGCAGGAAACACACTGTCTTGTCCCATATAAACATAGAATATTCCGTCAGTTTTAGCAGCGTATTGCCCCTCAACTGTGCTATTCAATGGTATATTAAAATCAACTTGTGGTACAAGGTTCGTACCGCCATTGTGCAAACTTTGACTAAACATATTATATAAGCTTGCCATTTTACTTCCTTGATGTCCTGAATTTGAAGTAGGGGTAAAGAAACCTGTAATTTCTGTATTGTCAGATAGTTTTCTCATTTTTGCAATAGCCCCACCTAATACATAGTCATTATCTCCACTTTTAAACAAAATCAACATTCCCCGACTTGTAGTATACAACATGACACTATCAAACTTGTTATAGGCGAAGCTGACATAATCAGCATATGGTGACGTTTTAGTAGAGTCATATTCACCACATCCAACCCAGTAGCGCGACTTTGCAGGGTCAAACATTATTCTAAAGTACGTTGTATCATCAATCCAAAATGTCAAAGTGTTATAATCGGTGGACTCACTATCAGGATAATTTGTTTCAATTTTACTCCATGTCCATTTGTCTTCAAAAAATGTTTTAAGGTCTGAGAACACGGTTTCTGATGAAGTTTGATTTGGCGCACAAGTATAAGTATTTATCATTAATTATCACCGTCCAATTCTGCATTACCGCTTATTCCAATAGCTCCACGAGCGTTAGTATTTGTTTCGTTCATATCAACAAATTTGATATTATGCTCTATGCAATATTTAACAATAGGTAAACACCTACTATCTGTTACATCTGTTATTCCGTTGCCATAACCAAACATTATACCAACAGTTACATTGTCAAATGCACTTAAATCATTTATAGACGTATCGGTATATTTTCCTAAACTTTCATCATATTCGCTATGAAAAATAACTTGATCTATACTTGTGCTCTTAATGGCATTTTGATTAATCGTAAACAAACTTTCGGGAAACGAAATACTTGTCATAGAACTCTGTTGAAATGCGTTGCTCATTATTTCTGTAGTTCCATTTGCCACAACAACATTACTGCCGTACCACGAGGATGCAGGAGCACGGCAAAACTTATTATCTTGATATAAACAATTATTGACTACCCGAAAATGAGTATTGGCACTATTAACATTAAAGGTGTTTAACAGAGGACAATTATTAAAGCCTGTAAAACTCTCCAATGACTTACCTATAGAAACGGTTGTCAGTGACGGACAATTATTTACACCGGACACAGAGATGGCAGTATTAGGAATATAAAACGTTGTTATCGCATTACCATTAAGTCCACCTATCTCAGTTACCTTTCCGTCACTCATAAATGACAAACTTTTAAGCTTTGGGCAATTATTAAACCCATTTACCTTCTCACAAGAACTTTCAATTCTTAAAGTTGTCAGGTTGGACATATTATTACAACCCTCAACGTCAACTACATAACCTGTAGCCGCCGATATTAAAGAAGATAAGTTATTCATGCAGTTCTCAGGTACAACTTTTAAGCTCACACTATTTGTCATTGGTAATTTTGTCATATTAGGCATATTGCAGAACGATCCGCTTTCAAGCGTAATACCATTGCTGTCGGTCACATTACCATAAATTACAACATTAATCGTATTACCACTATAGCCATTAAAAGCGTTTTTAGGTATTTTGGTAGTACAATTATCCGATTGAAAGTCCAAACTCAGATTTATGTTTGCCGATGTATTACTTGCGAAACCATCAGTATCGTTAATGTTAGTAGATCGCCCGATTTGTATACTTTGAAGCCCAGATAAATCTCCATCAATACCTTTGCCCATAAGATAGAATCTTCCCTGCACTGTCGCAGGATAAATAACTAAACTTGTTGTTTCTTTATTTACATACACTACGCATTTATTTGTAGTTGACGCTTTGAGGTTTAAGCTTCCAAAAACATGACTTCCTTTTAGTATCTCATTTCGCTTTATTTCTTCGATACCTGTTTGCCCATCAACTGAAACCATTGGGACGAAAGTCAAGGTGTAAGGTAATTCCAAACCATTAACAAATGTGCTATTAGCAAGAAACGATTCGGGGTGTGAAATATCACAATATGCTGTAGGAAATGCAATATTGGTAAGTTTTTTACAGCCTGACAACACACCCTCACTGGTCGAAATGTTTGCAAGATTAGCAGGGAAAACAAAGTCTGTTATATTCTCGAATCCGTTTCCCATAGGTGAAGTGAGGTAGGTAGCTTTTACTTTGGAACAATCTATCTTTGTAGTTGTTTCTTTATCAAAAGCATTGTCAAAGTTGGTTAAATCATCGCTATCAGACACAACGGTTGTATCGTGTATACCTGAAGAATAATTCTTTTTAAATGTTGAAATTGCGTTTGTATTACGTCTAACTACTTCATTGTCGTCATAACGTATTAAACAACGTGACGGTGACATAGATTGAAATTCTACCGTACTATCTGTCGGCAATGTATTGGTAACTGTAACTTCATTTCCTGCTATCCATTGAGCTGTCAATGTTGTGTTGTTATTTGGTATAGTATACACGTCGCCATAATTGTATTTATTGCCTTGACTATCCGTCCATGCGAACAATTTATTCTCGTTATACATATCCCCACCTTGTAAAACGATTTGTTTATTAGGGGCTTGGTTAATGCTCTTATAAGTGATAGTATTGCCGCCTTTGTCCTTGCCACCATTCGTGTCATAAGATATTGCCACTGTATCGCTTAAAGTTTCACAGTAAATCGAAATACAGTCCGTATCAAATGGTAGCCATTGCAGATTAGTGGCTTCAATAGTCATCTCTCCATTGCTAAGAGGAATGGTTAATGATTGAATAAGAAAAAGTTGCTTTTTAAATTTGTAATATTCGTTTGTAAGTTCAATTGTGTTGTCAACGTCAAGATGGGGGAGACTCGGATAATTAAAACTTACCGAAGTTCCCATACAGGTATTCTGTAACAGTATATACTCCGCCTGCATTCTACATTTTTCTTCACCACTATCCAGCGTTGTATCGCCAAGACTTATATAATAAGTACCGCCATCTAATCCCTTATATCCTACCGAGGTTATACAAACTGGGGACTGTGGGTTTTCATTTTTTGCTGTATAGGAATATATCTCGCCGTTAGTGTTATCCGTAGTAACTGTTACAATGTTTACACCGTCATAATTATATTGAACATCAATGTCGGTTTCAGCTATATCAACTTCACCCAGATTACTTTGTGGCGATAGATGCCTATACCAAGAGGGAAGATTATAGTTAAATACCCTTTCCATTCTAAGCCTGCCGTTGACATCGTAATAGATATTAGCACCATACATTTCGGCTAACTTATCGAATATTTCACCAAGGTACCCGCCCTCGTCAACCACGATATCGTCATATAATTCTGCATCATAAAAGATTGGATCAATTAAAGGTTCAACGGGGTCAAGCGGAATGTTATTGCCTAAATCTAACATCAAAGTATCTCGAATAAGGTCGGCAATTTTTGTTCCTTTTTTAGAATTTGTAACACTAGCTTGATATTCTACTAAACACATTCTTGCATTTAATTCGCCATTTAGAAAACCATATTTATCAATACCCTCGATTGCTATTGCTTTGCCATGCGCTGTTGCCGATTTTGTAATGAATACGCCTTGTGGAAACCAATATATATCATTTGAAACAACTACGCCTATAAAAAGCTTAAACTTCCTATTGTACCAAAACCAACTGTCTACCTGTGGTAAATATTTTTCATCGCGGTCTATGATAGTAAAAGAGCAAGACCTGCGACAGCCTTGCTCCTTATTAATTGATATTGAACCAACCTCGGCAGAGGAAAGGTCGTTTGTAATTTGTCCAATCGCACCCTCATAGTGTGATAGAATTTCTACCTTGAATTTTAATTTACGCATTGGATTCTGTAATTCGGTCAAATACGCTTCATCTATTTTATTATAGTAATCCATCGTATCAACCTCCTTATCTTGTTATTATAACGTCATTTATATCTTCAACTTCAACCCAATTATATTTAATTGTAGTTAAGTCATACACCGAGCTTTCATCATACGATCTCGACGGATTGTCTGAAATATTCACAATCCATACATCACCCTTATCGGACTTTAGCATGAAATCATTTTTACCTGTAATGAATTTTGTCCAAGATTTAACGCTATCAATTGTATCAACTATTTCGTCCTCGGGGCATGCCAATGTTAAGTGATTTGCCGTAAATTCGCCGCTTTCATAGTTTGTTACAGTTCGTGTAGTCTTAGGTTTTACGCCCGTGCCCGTATGAACAGTAAGTCCAATATTTGATATTATATCATTGTTGTTAATGCCCGCAATAAAATGCCAAGTTTCATTAATTGAATAGAGCTTTTTATTATAACAATCACCAGCGGTCTTTAGCGAGTAAATCGACCATCCAATCCAATCAGTAGACACCTCTGGCGTAATATATGCCTCATAGTTTGCATAACAAATATAATAAATATATGATTGCTGATTGCCAACTGTTACATCAAAAAATGAATTGCCAGTAGCAGTTCCAATGAAAACATATTCGTCATCGTTGACATTTTGTCTAAAGATTTTTGCCACTCCGAGTGATTTTGAAGTTTTCCACGTCAGCATAGCTGTGTGATTATCAAAGATTTTAAAATCAAATTCTGAAACGATCCCGTCTATACTTTCAGCAGGGAAGTCTTTCTGCTGAGTATATCTGTACATTTTATCATCGAGAGTCATGATTTCACTTACAGCTCTAAAAGAGCTTCCAAAGCAATTTGCATAAAATGAGTATTTGAGTTCAAAATCATATATCTCGTCGCTCTCGTCAATAAGTCGTTCATTACCATTGTAAATAGTATATCGTGAACCTTTTATCAAATCACGAGCCGAATAATTAAGACCAGCTACACCCGTATCAATATCGTATGATACGATTAATGCACTTGTTCCATTGTAAACATGCCCAGTGCCTTCCGAGGGCGAGCTTTCAATCATTATGTATTTGCCCACTATTTTATCAGCAATACCTGACTCGATAGTCACATAGTTGTATGCCGACGTTTCGAGAATTTTGCCGTCATGAATTGCGCCAGTCGTTCCCATAAGTTGATAAAGGTAATACTTGTAATACTTTAGCCCGACATGGTTTGGATGTATATAACTTGTCTTACACTCAATTGGATTTGCTGTTTTAGAAGAGATTGATACAGTAAAATCGCACTGTGGATCTTCGCGGCATTTAACATAATGCGGCTTATCCATAAAGTAATTTGTAAAAATCCTAAACACAGTTCCTCTTGCGGGGGCTGTCGTAAAACCAGACTTTAATCTTACGTTACCAGTTTTATAATCGTAGGTTTCTATCAGTCGTCTTTCTTCTCCAATCTCGATATAGGCGCCGCCGACTAAATACACTGAGCCGTCGGAACGCTCATAATAGTACGCACTCTTGAGATTTGCAATTTCCTTGTTAATCATAAAACTTGATGTAGTACCCGAAGATTGGATTTTACCACGGCAGAAGTACATATCATACAATCCAACACCGTCACCATACTGTGTGTCGTCGGCAATGGTCGTTGGGTCTGTTTGGAACAGCGTATACTGATACATATAATCGTGACCATTCTTTGCTATGTCATTAAAAACCAATTCATTTACGGCAACTTTATCGCCATTGTAAAATGTATTGATATCGCCGCCTTTAGGAAAATAAGAATAGTTCTGTTCCCCAGTTCTTATGTTTGTATAGGTACACAACGCCCAACGCATTGCAGAACCCGCCGTGCAATTAAACTGGTAGCTAAAACGTGGCGCACGGTCATATTCGCCGTTCTTGCCTTTGTGTTTATCTATTTTTACGACCTCGTCATCTGGAAAAACCAGTGTAGGTGTCATTATCATTCATTTCACCACCCTTTATAATAAATAAGAGCCGCCAAGGTCTGACGGCTCGTTTTGTACTATCTGTTTCTGCCTATCATGCGGTCACGGTCTGCTTGCTTCAAATAGTCATTCATTTGTTGTAAGAATGTCGTGCCGTCGGTAGTATGAATTTCGCCAATTCTAAATGTAATTGTGGTATCGCCATTAGTGGTATCATTTGTTGTGAACATTGCCCCAGCCGCCTGCGTACCGCTTACAAGATTGTCGCCTATGGTCTTGCCAACAACGCTTGCAACATTACGAGTATTGTGTACAATGTCATAGAGCTTCTTAGCATCCGAAGAATTAAAGATTACCTCAGACTTATATGGTGTTCCATGTAGCATAGCCGTTCCTGTGTAGCTATTGACTCCACCCGTGGCATACTGCTTCACCTTAAATTTTGAGCGTATCTCCTTTTGCAGTTCTGCGAGCTTGGTTACGCTGATATTACTCAAACCGCCGAGCATTGAAACTTTTTCACTTATCATTTGCCCCGCAAACTTATACATGGCTTTGTCGGCTTCTTCCTTGGTGGTGTATGCCCCAAGAATTGCGCTATCTTTTTCAACCGCATATACACCACTACCAGATAAAGCTTTCTTTATAGAGGTGCCTTCGTATTGCGCCAAGTCGTCTGATAGCTGAATATAGTCGGCTTTAAATTCACGCAAAGCATCAAGTCGCTCTTGGTATGTACTCTTTTCATTAAGTGTTTTGAGTTTAAGTTCTTCAAAGTATTTAACGTCTTGGTCAGATAAATCGGAAACGAATGTATCAAATTGTTTGAGATACTTCTCCCACTCATCTGCTTCTTTCGCATATTGGTCAATGCGGTTTTGAATAATCTCTTTCTCTTTTTGAACATTATCTTTGAGTTTAGTTTGATAACCGCTATAATCAGTTTGATATTTGTTAAGAATACCGATATCCTGATTGTGAAGTTTACCCTGCCAATCTATACCTAAAATTTGTTGCGCAATCATTTCATTTTGATTGTTGGTATAGGCGCTCATAGCATCGCTCCATGCTTGCTTATACTTTTCAAATGCCTCAATTTGATCGGTATAAGGTTGCATAGCAGCCTCTTTCTCTTTTTCAAGATTGTCAATAGCTATTTCGTTTTGTAGCGAATCAAGTTCCTGTTGTGCCTTTTCAACCTCGTCGGAGTTGGTTTCTAAATGCCAGCCACTTGCTTCGCTATAGATAGCAACCTTTTTCTTTTTTGCATTAGCTAAAGCGTCCTGCTTTTCCTGCAACTCAATAGCCCTATCACGTTCGTCATTTTCCTCTTTGAGCTTATCAATGAGGTCGTCGTAATATGACTCTACATCGTCACGAGAATCCTCAAGACTACTGATTTCTTTTTCAATATAATCAATAGCAGTATCACCAGCGGTCTGATACTTGTCAATGATATCATTTAAAGTATCTTCCTCTTCTTGAAGCGTATCGAGGTATTCCTGTTCTTTGTCTTTCTTATCATTTATCTTATCAATTATTGCTTGTACTTGATTCTTCTCGGCGGTCAGTAAACCGTCTGAAGTAAGATTTGAAAGGCTAACATCTTTCATTTTGTAGAGGACTTTGATAAGATTATTTACAGATTTCTGGTCGGCGTCACTCAAACCTTTAAGTTGAGAAAGTTGCTTAATCAAGTCGTTCGGAGCAATACCCATTGCCTCTTTAATTTTCTTACCGAGTTCTTCAAAGCCGCCATTTGTATCGTCAAGGTATGGGAGAAACTCCGCATAACTTTTAACGAGTTCCCAACCGCTACTACCAACTTCAAAAGTACCGTCTTGAATTTCCTTATACGCAGAAGCAAGGGCGGTAATTTTGCTTTGAACGTTATCGACATCCTCAGAATAGTCGGTAAGGCTAAATGTGGTTTTTGCATTTAAGAGGTCGAGAACATCTTGCCATGAATTTATTTCCTCAAGGTTGGTATCCATTAAGGTGTCGATGTTATCTGGGGTTAGATTGCCCAAAAGATTTTCGATAATTCCCTGGTTGTCACGTCTACCCACTAGTGGTGGCACACGCTTTGCAACACGAGTGGCAATATTCTTAATCTTGTTTGTAAGCTCGTCCTCTATCTCGTCGTCGTTTGTCTTAAATGAGAAACCAAGCATAACTTTGATATCATCGATTGAAAGCCCTTGGTTTTTAGCAAAGTCAGAGTCGGCAATTTTAGAAAGCAATTTGTCACGTTGCTTTGTATATTCTTGAACAGATTGTGTAGTATCAAGATTCAACAAAGCGTCCAATGTGATTGACAGCGGTTCGGCGTTGGCATCGAGTGAGTTGTTTAAGGTTTTGCAGAAGCTTATGATTTTGCTTCGTTCTTCAACAATCTGATCTTCAAAGCTCTTGTGGTTGTCACTCACGTCTAATGCAAAATTATTAATATAACTTGATATAATACCCTTTTCGCCACTTGATAATTCATCATAAAAATCAAGAGTGCTTGGAATAAGCTGTAACGTCGAGTTAAGGGACTTGGTATATTCCTCAAGGTTTTGCTTATACAAATTATATTGGTCTATATTTTCGTTTATGAATTTAACATACTCATTGTAGTCGTGTGTTAGTTGTTCTGACTTGCCACCCTCACTTATCAATTTGTTTATTTGTTTTTGTATTTCTGCTAAATTATTAGCCGAATATTCAAAATCTGACATATTTAAGTTAGTTGACAATGCACCAAATTGTTCGTTTAATTCAACGTTATTAGAACTTTTTATATATTCATCTATAGTACCGGTTAATGTTTCGCGCCAATGTTGAAAGTCATTTTCAATGCTATGAATACCATTCATATTGACATTTTCGTCGGTAAAAGAACCAATTAGTCCGTTGGCTAATTTCTGCAAGTTTTTATCAGAGGTGATGTCGCTTGCGTTTAACTTTTGCTGTTCCTTTAGCAAAGAAATCGTATCTTTAATGGCGTTGTTTTTATTTATGATGGCGTTACCTTCATCGTCGTATCCCTGAATTAACTTAGGATTGATTTCAGCAAGCTCATTTGATATCTCTTTATATCTGGAATATTCGTCGTTAGTCAATGAAAGATTATTGCCGAAATTATCAACACCCTTGGAAAGCTTATCAAATTCTTTGGATATACCTTCGACCGAATTAAGATTGCCGTTTATTTCATCAGCCTTATTCTCATAAGCTGTCTTTAATTCTTCGGCTTCCTCTTTCATTCTCTTTGCACGATTTTCAAAATAGTCAATAGCGGAGAAAATTGCGTATGTCGCTAGTGTAACTAATCCGTTTGCTATGATGGTTTTAATATTCCTGAAAACCCCAGAAACAATGCCACCGCTTTTCCCAAGCTTATTAACCTGTACATTGAGGTCTTTGCTATATTGTACAAATCCTTTTGTACTCATAGAGGCGTCGTCAACGCTTGAGGCATAACCTTTGAGAACTGTCTTACTTTCATTTAAGGGGTCGTTAAAGTATTCCTCGGCACTCATACCGCCGGCTTTTACTTTTTCTATAAAATCGGTAAGCTGAGATTCTGCCTCATCTGTCGAAAGTACGATCGAATTGTTTTTACCATTTGTTATACCGTTCTGAATTGCCGTTGGCAAGGTTTTTATTGTTTTGAGTATCGGTGAAAAAAACATTGACACAACGGTATAAATGTGGTATAATTAACCTGTGAATCTTTATGAAGTTTTTTGGGGGTATAGATATGAAAACGAAATTATTAAAGCACAAAAAGGTTATAATTGTTATCGGTATTATCATTGTAATTTTTGTACTGTTTAACATTTTTAAACCACAAATAGCTAAAGTTGTATTAAATGACGACGAACAACATATACTTGCTCTTGTTCAAAAAGTTGAAAGTTGTGCCAAGGGTAGCTCAATTGGTGATGATTTCAGTGCATATAAGAAAATAGACCCTTACGAAAATAATAAGTTTATATGTTATTCAGCAGTATATGAGATTGATGACGGTCTTATGGTCAGCTGTTCCTTAAATCATATAAGTTCGGAGAAATTATCAGAGGCTCAGGGACGTATTGTTTGTATTTTCCATGGCACTCATAAGATGTTAAAGAAATATGATTTATTGAAATATAAGATTGTTGAGTTAAATGAAACTGAGTTAGATAAAACGCAGGAATGGTCGAGAAACAGTTATAACAAGCGTGTCGACACTTCTGCAAGTGCCTATGAATATAAAAAAGAAGTAGTTGATAGAGACCTTAAAAGTTTCAACGATTTATTTATCAAAGACGATTACGAAGAGCTTGATATATCACTTTGGAAAATAAAACTCTTTGCATAATAAAAACTCCGAGTTTCCTCGGAGCTTTTTTTGTTATACCGATAATTTAATCTTTATCATTTTCGTGCTTAATATTACTATAAGTTCTTTCTCTTTGTGGTTTCAATGTAGTTGGAAAAGTATAACCAACTATATACCCCTCTTTGTCAAAGATATAGTTTTCTAAATCGAAGTATGAACCACCGAATGACATCCAAGCATAACCCTCTTTGTTCAACTGACGGCGAGCCTCTTCCTCTTTGTTCACGAGTTTGTAATCGTCAGGAAATGGGGTGCCATCGTAGAATGTGTTACTATGATGACACCAATCCAACAGCTCAAGTTGCCTGTCAAGGTTATAAGGCTTAGTTGGTTTCGGCGGAAGTCGTTTAGTAAGCTCAGTTTTTTCGTGGGCTTTTACAATGCCGTAAACTATCCAGCAACCTATCAACATGAATAAATCAAACATCTGTGTCTACCTTATTTAAGGTTATATTCGCATTCATCAACTATATGCTGAAATAAATCACGCATAGTTTCAAGCTTTTCAAGCCCTTCACTCCACTTATCATACTTTGCCGAGCATTCATTCTCGGGTTCATTGTCCATATAAAGTTCGATTTGTTCCTCAAACTTTTCAACTACAGCTTGTGCTTCTTCCATTATGCTACTATAATTAATCATATCATTCTCTCCTTAATATCCTAGCCTATCTCTATCTCGTCTCGGTATATTATTATCTCTTTATAATACGTTTACATTTTTGACCTCCTTATCAACATCACAACATTAGCTTTAATCATATATTTACCCCTTTTTACAAACAATACAGACAAAGTATATTCTAAACTTATATGGTTATTATAAGCTTAAAAGCCTTATTCTGTATGTAACTATACCACAAAATCAACTAAATTGCTACAGTTTTTTACATTTGTTCACTATTGTAAACATAACATATACTGCAAAAGGGGGTTATTATCTTGCGCATAATAATAAAAATATATGATATAAGAACTCAAAGAGGATATACGCTTCGTAAACTTGAAAAGAAGTCGGGGGTTTCATTTTCTGCTATCAATCTTATCGAGAATGGGCAACGTTCGCCAACCTTAGAAACTCTTCGACTTATTGCTGAGGCACTTAGCACATCAGTAAAAGACCTCTTTGATGAAGAAGAATAACGGTTTATTTTTCTTCTTATATATTATATCACATTTTTATATAAAAGTTATTATGGCTCAAAGTCAAGTGGAACACCATATTTCTTATTAGCGATTAGCTTTATTTTATATTTGTCTGCAAGTCTTTTTGCTTCTATATCTTCACGCTCTTTCTGCAAACGGCGTTCTTTCTTACGCTTTATATTTTTAGCCTGTTCTTTCAGCCTTCTCGCTTTTTCTTCTGTTTTTGCTTTTTGCTTTGGAAGTTTGTTTATCCAATAATCTGCCTCATTATTTACTTTGTTACTATTACCCATGGCGTATTTGGCTATGGCTGTATAGAAGCCCGTATACTGATTGGCTTCTTCTATAGGGCATGATACCTTTACTTTATCACCATTAGCAAAAGTAATTATAGTTTCCATTGCATCGTAACGTGTGTTATTACTCTTATTGATTGCCTGCACTTTAGTATAAGAATAATCGCTGATCTTTGGCATACAGAATGTTGCACGGTACGGAGTATACAATTCTTCCGTCTTTTGGAGCGTATTTACCGAATTAACTATTGGGCTCATCGCAGCCACCCACCTCTCGTATTTACTTGTTGACACATCATCGAACCATGTTTTACTTGTTAGATATTTCATTTTAACAACCTCAATCTTTCTGCCATTTTTCTTTATAGTCTTCACGACTCATATTTCCGACCAAAATACTACACAAATCATTTAGCTTATCACAGGTGTTATAATATTTACTAACATCTATGTACAACAATCTTGCTCGAATGACCTGTAAGGCGACAATAAGTTCACCCACTCCTTTCATATTAGCCGACGGAGTATTAATGATTTCATTCTCGAAATACTTTACTAACTTCAACTATACCACCTCACTTATGATTTAATTTGTACAGCCAGTTTTTAAACCATCTTTTGAAACGATACCACAATTTTATCAGCCTCCCTGTTTCATCATATACGTCAATGATTTCAACGTCATATAATAATTTGTTGTGATCTGGCTCACGACCTGCATTAAGAATATCATCTATGCCCTCGAACCACATAAAGACTTACCTCTTTGTATTTTGCACTGTTTTAAATATTCAATCGTATTGAATAGAGCTTCAGTCATATCTGCTGTAAAACTTAATGGTGCATCTTCATCGTAAGTCCTTTCACAGCCCTCAAAACTGCCATCAGAATAGATAGTTATAAATTGGTTTCCAACCCGATCAAACACTGCGTCTGTTGCTATGTTGATGCAATTGTCACTAGAGCGATCGATATAAAAGAAACCTGCGTCATACCACATTTTTTTTATTTCTAAATCTGTCATATTCAAACAAATACCTCCATAATTTTGCCAACTATAAGATATAGATAAGGCTATATATCAGAATATTTTTTTAATAATTCTTCAACCTTGTCACCGTATTCCCAAGAGTAAAACCTAGTGTCATTGCGACATGGAAGTAAATAGCTTGTAGCACCACTACAAGAATTACAGTAATCTTTATTATCGTCACGATGGCAACAGGTTTCACAGCCGTCAAAGCCATTAACTATCACATCGAAAGCAGATTTTGCAATCTTTAATAACAGTATCTTTTCAGCATCCATTATTTATCCTCCAAAATATAACCACCATTTAGCTACATTGGCGTCTATTTGTTTTTCTTTAAGATTTATAATCTTTTTATTATTTTCTTGATACACGGCAATCTGCTTTTTTACAAGCTCATCGGATTTTAATTCTGGATACAGGCTTACCAAAGTAATAGAACTTTCTGGGGCTGTTATAGCGTATGTATCACTTTCGTATTCCATGTATTGTTTCACAGCAACATCAATTTGCTCCTCGATTCTACTATTTTGTTCCTCATACATTGCAATTTTATCTTTTGCAAATTTCACCTCTACAACAGGTTTTAAGAGACAAATCAACGCCACAACGCAAAACAAAAAGATAAATCCAAATGCCACAATTCCACAAAGGCAAATTTCGTCATCCAGTATATCGTTAATAAGTAATATAACCGATAGCGCAATCATAATAACACAAATCCCCAATAATACAAGTATCATAATTCCTCCCTCTGTTTTCAAGGAATAGACGAACATTTAGCGTTCAAAATTTCTCTTGCAAGTCGCATACAAATACCATTTGCAATTTTGCCAAAATCCGGAATATTATCCACTATTGCCTTTTCTTCTTTGAGACAATCTTCATAAATCGCTTTTGTTAAATGCTTTGCAACGGTAGGCATATCTTTGCTATTCCAATCTTCGGGCAATATATTTTCATCAACAAACTTATGTAGTATTTTTTCAACCCTTGCTTTAGTTACTATTGTAGTAGCCAATGACATCTGCACCTCTTTCTGCGCAAGAGCCTCTGGGTTGAGTGGTTTGTTATGTTTTTGACCTTTAGTTTCTATAAATTTATCGCCCACAATCTTTGTGTAAAATGGCAATCTACTATTAGGATCGTTCAGCCTACTGATATTTTTTATAACTACACCTTCGCCATATTCTCCGCCGAGTTCTGTTTTACCCACGAAACCCGCACAATGTTCCCATGAAACAAAATCGCCATGATAAAATATTGGAACATATGTAAGGCCAAGTTCGCTTACGATTTTTATTACCTCGTCCTGCGGAAGATATTTTTCTTCTATGACATCGTAACAGTCATAAAAATACATATGATTGTATTTATCTTCGGGGTAAACAACTGAGTGCGGAACCAACCATTCGCCAAACAACACAAGATTATCGCCAAGGATTTCTTTTATTTTTCCTTTATCTAAAGTTTGCCCCCACTCATAAAAGCCTCTTAAATTATTCTCTTCGTCAAGGATTTTCTTTCGGCTTTGACAAATTACCGTATCGGTTTCGCTATCATATCTTATAGCGGCATTTGCACCATCAATTTTTTCTTCGATGTAGATTTCGTCTCCTGTTCGGAAACCCTCTACAAAGTTAGTATTAAGTCTTTCTATGTCCATAAATTTCTTATGCTTCATTTTTATTGACCTCCATTCTATAAATCACCATAATAAGCAGGAAGAAGTCTTTCAGTCCAATTATGAGAATTATCTTCAATCCAGGACGGCATATCATACAGATCGGCAAATTTGGAGTCTTTACAATAAATTCTTTCTTCTCGATCGTCATAACCACCGTACACGTTTACATCAGTTGTAATTACTATCGTTCTTTTTGAAAGACGAACAAGCCATTTTATTATTTGCCGATAAGTCTCACTAAAACTTCTATCTCTAAAAGCGCCCTCAACAAAGATATAGTAATGGTCTTGTACATACCTATAGCCATAATGATTATCTATGTAAAGGCGCTTGTTACGAGCTTCAAATTCGTCAACATTTGTGCTATGCGAATGACCACCCGCCTTTATTATATGAGTATACATAGGTTCTTCTGAACCATCAACAATAGGCAAATGATTTAGTATGGTTTTAAGAATAAATTCTTTTTCTTCTTGAGTCCTACCAAAAGGCGTAACTTCGATATAGCCTTCACAATATGTCCATTCACTCATAATAATTCACCTTTCATATAATTGATTTAACTTAACATTACTTAGTTGACATCAATCAGCTGTGATTTTTTATAATTATCTTGCCCTATTAATTCTCTGTCGGGCTACTGTAATAATATAATCAAAAGACGGCATCGGTTTGAGTTTAAACTCATTTTTCTTATGAAGATTATCTATCTTCGACTTGATTTCTGCCTTGGGTAGAACCCCATATCGTATATATTTATCCAAAGTATCGTAACTAAATCCAAGGTTATCTTCATCCGTCTTCCCACACAAGCCATCAGAAGGAGTTTTCTCAATAAATTTCTCAGGTAAACCAAGGAAGCGACCTATTGATTTTACTTCTTGCACTGTAAACTTCGCAAGCGGTGCCATGTCCCCTGCTCCATCGCCATACCTTGTGGCATAACCAATATAATCCTCAGAATAATTGCAAGTATTAATAACACGCCCACCGACTGTCTGCGATACAGCATAAAGTGTAGCCATACGCAAACGTGCTGGCAGATTTATTGTTGTTTGTTCGCTAAGGGCAGTCTCAAGGGCGTCACTGATTTTTGCTATAGCAGTATCATAAACTGATTCAATATTTATTGTTACATTATTAATACCGAGAAACTCGCAGAGTTCATTAGCATAGTTGATATCTGCCTGTTCTCCATTTGGCATAAGCACGCCGAACACTCTTTCTTTACCAAGTGCTTTAACGCAGAGTGCTGCGACAACAGATGAGTCTTTTCCACCAGATATTCCAATAACGGCTTTGCAACCATTTCCATTGTTCTCAAACCAATCTCTAATCCATTCAACACACATCTCCGCTGCTATGTGAGAATTAAAATCCAGATTATAATTATCGTCATTATAACTCATAAAAACACCTCGCTTAGATTAGAAATTATTATTGTGGAGTCTGTTGCGGATATTAGCAAGTGAGTCATCAATAAGCAATTCGCTATTTCTGAATATTGCCTTTAACTCTTGTTTACTATTGCAGGAAGCTTCTTTCCAAGTATATTCGTCCTTATAACAGAGCTCGCCGCTATCGTCTTTATAAACAAGACAACAACCCTTTTGTGATTTCTTAAATCCACCCTCTTTTGGATTTTTGAATATAGGATATGGCTTATGATCGATTTCACAGTATGTTGCCTTAATACAAGAACTAAAGGTATCTCTTGTAAATGGTTTAAGTATTCCATCTTCTTCTACGCACTGAAATGAAAATGAGCCAACGCCAAGTGCAACATTGCTAGCCGCAAAGCCGTTATCCTTTAAAATTTCATATATCCTTTCACAACGCTGGATAGTAATTGAGTCACCATAAATAGCCTTTACATGAGGATCAAGAACTTTGTATCCCTTACTATTAATTGTGCCGCCAAATTCATCCCAAAGTTTAAACACTGTTTTAGTTACAACTTCTATGCAATCACCCGAATCGCCACGCATAAGCATGCAACCATTGTGCGTCATAATCTCTGGTTTTATTTGTGGCAAAACGTTATCAATGACATTCCAATAATCATATGAATCAAGGACGGCAGAAAAACTTGTATCAGGATAAATCTCGGTCAATAATCTTTTAAGCAAAGTAATTTCGTCACCATCGACTGCATAATTTGAACACATAACAGCATGTTCGGTAGAGGGTGAACCAAATGCCACGGACTCTTTGGTACAATCGCAATTATAAAGCTTTTCAAGATATGGTATAACAGGGACTGTTGCTGTATTTACAAAACTCAGGCACCAACCAGCCGCCGCTTTAATAGCCGAATCCGTGCATTCTTCACCTCTAAAGTCAAAAGAACCGAGGGCTTTGTTTCGTGATACACTGTCATCGCAAGTCTCATCATAAAACTTATTGACGATATCACGATAAGTCGCCCCAACTGTTGCGGCAAGCATTGGATGCCAAGCCTCGGCTGATATAAGCGATTCAAGAGCCTGCGGAAGCCATGCGAAATCGTCATGCGTATTAGTTATACAAAACATTGGAACGTGCATTGGAACTTTTGTCCCTTCTGGTAATGCCCATATCTCAATCGGAAGATAACCAAGAGTATGTAGGTCTTTTATTTTCTGCAAGCCATATACGCCTTTACCAAGCGAAGCATCCATAATACGCTCATATTCCGAAATAACTTCGTCTATAGGGCGTTCAAAAAATCTTTCATTAAAGTAATCTATCAAATAGGTTTTTACAAAGCCCTGAAGTCCGAACATCACGACTTTGTTCCACATCCTTACACGGCTCATTCGGGGTGTAAAATATGAAACGGATTTTGTTATCTTGGCCGGTAACATCTCAGCATGAACCGCTTTATAAAAATCTATAAGTAACATTGGATTTATATTATATAACATAACTTGTCGCCTCCAAATTAAAATATATCGAGAATCTCAATTTTATCTGCGTTTACTTCAAGTCCATCAACGCCAATCTTCTTACGGTAAATACTGTTGGTAGAGAAGATCTTTTTAATAAGCCCGCTCTTAATCATGTCGCCGTCGTGTACCGAATTTTCAAGATGTGAAACGTATAAATAAATGTCACCAACTCCGTACTCTTTTAGAGCTTTTGCACTATAATAGAAAGTTCCGCCCCTAGAACAAAT